>Ga0105047_10002514_pt1 | contig 32662 bp, 28 predicted proteins | sample MAT04_FD_78384 | JGI IMG/M metagenome (GOLD analysis project Ga0105047, IMG submission 78384) | Freshwater microbial communities from Lake Fryxell liftoff mats and glacier meltwater in Antarctica - MAT-04 (megahit assembly) | ecosystem: Environmental > Aquatic > Freshwater > Ice > Liftoff... | reverse complement strand
CGCAGCTTTTCGAGGATCTCGACGCTGCGCTCCTCACTGCCGGGGTGGGACGATACACGGGACTGGAGGGTCATGATGCGGTCCGAAGGGTCATTATCTGCCTGGTGCTGTGCCGCCGTGCGGCGCGAATGAACGTTCATTCACGCAATTAGCAGCCAAAATTGCGCCGTCAAGGACAAAGCGTGCCGGACGCCCGTAAATCCTGCCGACACTTGGCAATCGCCGGATTTTCGCGCAAGAGACTTGGGGTTTCAAAGGTGACAGGCATGAAGCAGACCTTCGGCTTCACGGTGAGTGCGCGGGATGGGGCCGCCCGAAAAGGCACGATCAGCACGCCACGCGGCGCAATCCGCACGCCGGCCTTCATGCCGGTCGGCACGGCGGCGACGGTAAAGGCGATGCTGCCTGAAAGTGTGGCGGCGACCGGCGCCGATATCCTTCTGGGCAACACCTATCATCTGATGCTGCGCCCCACAGCGGAACGGATTGCGGCCCTGGGCGGTCTGCACCGCTTCATGAACTGGGACAAGCCGATCCTGACGGATTCGGGCGGGTTTCAGGTGATGAGCCTCGCGTCCTTGCGCAAGCTGACGGAAGAGGGGGTGCGCTTCTCGTCGCATCTGGACGGATCAAAGCACATGCTGACGCCAGAGCGCAGTATGGAGATCCAGCGCCTTCTGGGGTCAGACATCGTCATGGCCTTTGACGAATGCCCCGCGCTGCCCGCGACGGACGAGGCGGTTGCAGCCTCGATGCGCCTGTCGATGCGGTGGGCGCGGCGGTCCCGCGAGGCGTTCGGCGACCGGCCGGGCCATGCGCTTTTCGGGATCATGCAAGGGGGCGTCACGCGCGAACTGCGCGAGGAGTCGGCGGCGGCGCTCTGCGAGATCGGCTTTGATGGCTACGCTGTGGGCGGCCTTGCGGTGGGTGAGGGGCAAGAGGCGATGTTCGGCGTGCTGGATTATGCAACCGGGTTGCTGCCCGAAGAGCGGCCGCGCTATCTGATGGGCGTGGGCAAGCCTGACGACATCGTGGGCGCGGTGGAGCGGGGCATCGACATGATGGATTGCGTGTTGCCCTCGCGGTCAGGCCGCACCGGACAGGGCTGGACGCCACGCGGCGCGCTCAACCTGCGCAACGCCCGCCACAAGGACGATCCCCGCCCGCTGGACGAGGACTGCGCCTGCCCCGCCTGCGCCCGCTACTCGCGCGCCTATCTGCATCATGTCGTGCGGTCGGACGAGATCATCGGCTCGATGCTGCTGACCTGGCACAACCTGCACTATTATCAGAGCCTGATGCAGGGCCTGCGCGATGCTATCGCGGCAGGGCGGCTTGCGGGCTTTGTGGCCTGCTTCCATGCGACCCGGACGGGAGGCGACATCGAGCCGCTTTAGCCGCTCGCAGCCATCGTGCCTGCTTTCACCTGTTCGTTACCGACCGGATTTATCTGCGGCGGCGAAATGTCCGGCTGTTGCCGGATCTCGGCCGCTTTTCTCCGCGGAAGCCTTAAGAACTCCAACTGCGAAAGGCTGCTTCGGCCGCAGTTTTCGCCTTGCCCGCGCCCTTATCGCAAATCATCATCGTCTGATGTGCAGTGGTTGACACCTCGCCTTGGCAGCACCAGATATGGTGGCCTAGCGGGGAAGGCGAAACGGCTGCCGATAATCGGGGCCGGGCCTTCCTGCCTAAACTAAGGACACGCAGATGAGCGAGCCTCTCTCCCAAAGCTACCCGGTTCTGCCGCTGCGCGACATCGTCGTTTTCCCCCACATGATCGTTCCCCTTTTCGTGGGGCGGGAAAAATCGGTGCGCGCCCTGGAAGAAGTGATGCAGGATGACAAGCAGATCCTGCTTTCTGCCCAGATGAACCCGGCGGTGGACGACCCCACCACGGATGGCATTTACAAGGTTGGCGTGCTGGCCAACGTGCTGCAGCTGTTGAAACTGCCCGATGGCACCGTGAAGGTGCTGGTCGAGGGCAAGGCCCGCGTTCGCATCACCGATTTCGTGACCAACCCCTCATTCTTCGAGGCGCATGCCGCGCGCCTGACCGAACTGCCGGGCGACCAGGAGGCCGCAAGCGCCATGGTCCGTGCCGTCGGCGAGGAGTTTGAGCGTTACGCCAAGGTCAAGAAGAACATCCCCGAAGAGGCTCTGTCGGCCGTGTCGGAAACACGCGAGCCTGCGCGGCTGGCCGATCTGGTTGCTGGCCATCTGGGCGTGGAAGTCGCGCAAAAGCAGGAGCTTTTGGAAACGCTGACCGTGTCGGAGCGGTTGGAAAAGGTGTTTGGCCACATGCAAGGCGAGCTTTCCGTCCTGCAGGTGGAGAAAAAGATCAAGACCCGCGTCAAGTCGCAGATGGAGCGGACGCAGCGCGAGTACTATCTGAACGAACAGATGAAGGCGATTCAGCGGGAACTCGGCGACGGCGAGGAAGGCCAGAACGAGATCGCGGAGCTGGAAGAGCGGATCCGCAAGACCCAGCTTTCGAAGGAAGCCCGCGAGAAAGCCGAGGCCGAGGTCAAGAAGCTGAAGTCGATGAGCCCGATGAGCGCCGAGGCAACGGTCGTGCGCAATTACCTCGACTGGCTTCTGGGCGTGCCCTGGGGGACGAAATCGCGTGTCAAGAAGGATCTGACCAAGGCACAAGAGGTGCTGGACGCCGATCACTATGGCCTCGACAAGGTCAAGGAGCGGATCGTCGAATACCTTGCGGTGCAAGCGCGGTCGGCCAAGCTCAAAGGACCGATCCTCTGCCTCGTCGGCCCCCCCGGCGTGGGCAAGACCTCGCTCGGGCGGTCGGTTGCCAAGGCCACGGGGCGCGAATTCATCCGCATCTCGCTTGGCGGGGTGCGTGACGAATCCGAGATCCGCGGCCACCGGCGCACCTATATTGGCTCCATGCCGGGCAAGATCATCCAGACGCTGAAAAAGGCCAAGACGACCAACCCTTTGATCTTGCTGGACGAAATTGACAAGATGGGCCAGGATTTCCGAGGCGACCCGGCTTCGGCCCTGCTAGAGGTGCTGGACCCGGAACAGAACAACACGTTCGTCGACCACTACCTTGAGGTCGAGTATGATCTTTCGAACGTTATGTTCATCACCACGGCGAACTCCTACAACATGCCGGGGCCGCTGCTGGACCGGATGGAGATCATTCCGCTGGCGGGTTACACCGAGGATGAAAAGCGCGAGATCGCGAAGGGTCACCTGGTCGCCAAGCAGGTTACGGGCCACGGTCTGCGCAAGGGTGAGTTCGAAGTGACCGATGCGGCGCTGACCGAGATCATCCGCACCTACACCCGTGAGGCCGGTGTGCGGAACCTAGAGCGGGAGATTGCGAAACTGGCCCGCAAGGCGGTGACGCAGATCGTGCGCAAGGCGGCCAAGACAGTGACGGTGACGCCCGACAATCTGGAAAGCTATCTGGGGGTCAAGCGGTTCCGCTATGGCCTGGCGGAAAAGGAAGATCAGGTCGGCGTCGTGACCGGCCTCGCCTGGACGTCCGTTGGCGGAGAGCTTTTGTCCATCGAAGCACTGAGTCTGCCGGGCAAGGGCCGGATGAAAACCACCGGCAAGCTGGGCGATGTGATGAAGGAGTCGATCGAGGCTGCGGCATCCTATGTCCGGTCCGTCAGCCCCGAGCTTGGGATCAAACCGCCGAAGTTCGAGACGGTAGACATCCACGTCCACGTGCCCGAAGGGGCAACGCCAAAGGACGGGCCATCGGCCGGTCTTGCAATGGTGACGTCGATCGTGTCGGTGCTGACCGGAATTCCGGTCCGCAAGGACATCGCGATGACGGGCGAGGTCACGCTGCGCGGCAATGCGCTCCCCATCGGTGGGCTGAAGGAAAAACTGCTGGCGGCGTTGCGGGGGGGCATCAAGACCGTGCTCATTCCGGAGGAGAACGCAAAGGATCTGGTTGATATTCCGGAGAATGTGAAGTCCGGGATGAAGATCATTCCCGTCAGCCACGTCCGCGAAGTGCTGCATCACGCTCTGGTGCGGGCGCCCGTGCCGGTCGAATGGGATGAGGCGGCAGAAGAGGCTGCAGCTCTCGCGCGTCAGGCCACCCGCGACGGCCCGATTCAGACCGCGCACTGAGAGCGGCCCTGTTTTGCGCAAGCGCAGTGTGGCGCAGGCGCGGACGCAGATGATACCAAGGCCCCCGGCATTCCTGTGCCGGGGGCCTTTCGCCAACGCCTGGCGCCCGTGCCGGGGGGGGATGCTTGCGTAATTTTCGGCGTGCTGTCGGCGTGTTCTGTCAATATCCTCCTAGATCAGGGACCTAAGCCGTCTTTGCGGTGTTGCACTTTCCGGACGCCAGCCGATACGCAGCAACGACACCCCGGAAAAGGTAGCACATGAGCGGACTTCTCGCCCTTCTTGACGACGTGGCAGCTATTGCCAAGGTGGCTGCAGCCTCTGTCGATGACATCGCCGCTGCAGCGGCGAAGGCAGGGGTCAAGGCTGCAGGCGTGGTGATCGACGACGCCGCCGTCACGCCGAAATATGTCCACGGTTTTTCCGCCGAACGCGAGCTGCCGATCATCTGGCGCATCGCTCTTGGTTCGGCGCGCAACAAGCTGTTGTTTCTGTTACCCGCAGCGCTTTTGCTCTCCAATCTGTGGCCTGCCGCAATCACCCCGCTCCTGATGATCGGCGGCGCCTATCTGTGCTTCGAGGGGGCAGAAAAAGTATTCCACAGTCTCTTTCCCGGCGCCGACCACGTGGTCGCGGCGGATTTCGAAACCCGCAACCCTGCGCACCTGGAAGAAGAAAAGGTTGCCGGCGCGATCAAGACCGATTTCATCCTGTCAGCCGAGATCATGACCATCGCCCTTGCCGCCATCCCGCAGGGGGTGATTTGGATTCAAGCCGTCACTCTGGCGATTGTGGGGATCGCGATCACGGTAGCCGTTTATGGCGCCGTCGCGCTGATCGTCAAGATGGATGACGTCGGTTTGTTCCTCGCAGGCCGCGCCCGCACAGCGCCGGTCCGGGCTTTTGGCCGGGGTCTTGTGTTGACGATGCCGTGGCTTATGGCTTTGCTGTCGATCATCGGCACGGCCGCGATGCTTTGGGTCGGCGGATCAATCATCATCCACGGGATGGAGCAACTGGGATGGGGGTGGCTTGGGCACCACATCCACGATTGGGCGGCGGTGGCAGGGGCGTTGGTGCCGCAGGCAACGGCGGCGATCGAGTGGCTAGCCAAGGCGGCGTTTGACGGCGTATTCGGCCTGGCTCTCGGGATTGCGCTTATCCCGTTGGCCACGCGGGTCATCATCCCGCTGATGGCGCGATTCGCCAAGGCGAAGCCCGCCACGCATTGATCAAGGCCCCGGCGCCACCACCGGGGCCTTGATACTTAAGCCCTAAGGATGCTGCGCCCGGCGTATTCCGCCGTCTCGCCCAGCATTTCCTCAATCCGGATCAGCTGGTTATACTTCGCCAACCTGTCAGAGCGTGACAGCGAGCCCGTCTTGATCTGCCCGCAGTTTGTCGCAACGGCAAGGTCGGCGATCGTCGCATCCTCGGTCTCGCCCGAACGGTGGCTCATCACGTTGGTATAACGCGCTCGGTGCGCCATCTCGACTGCGGCCAGCGTCTCGGTCAGGGTGCCGATCTGGTTGACCTTGACCAGCATGGAATTGGCGCAGCCCTGGCGGATTCCCATCTCCAGCCGACGCGGGTTGGTGACGAAGAGATCATCGCCCACCAGCTGTATCTTTGCACCAAGAGTGTCGGTCAGAAGCTTCCATCCCGCCCAGTCATCCTCGGCGCAGCCATCTTCGATGGAGATGATCGGATAGTCGGCAGCAAGACCGGCAAGGAAGGCCACGTTCTCTTCGATGGACAGGGATTTGCCTTCTCCCTTCATCTCATACCGGCCGCCCTTGAAGTATTCGGTGGCCGCGCAGTCAAGAGCAAGGCAGATATCCTCGCCCGGCCTATAGCCCGCCTTTTCAATAGATTTCAGAATAAAATCAAGCGCATCCCGGGCGGAGCTGAGATTAGGTGCGAAGCCGCCCTCGTCGCCGATACCAGTATTGTGGCCCGCATCCTGCAACTCTTTCTTCAAAGTGTGGAACACTTCGGACCCCATGCGGACCGCGTCGCAGATATCATCCGCGCCGACGGGCATGATCATGAATTCCTGAATGTCGATCGGGTTGTCGGCATGTTCGCCACCGTTGATGATGTTCATCATCGGCACGGGCAGCACGCGGGCCGAAGTGCCGCCGATATAGCGAAACAGCGGCTGGCCGGTGAATTCGGCGGCGGCCTTGGCCACCGCAAGGCTCACCCCCAGAATGGCGTTGGCGCCCAGACGGCCCTTGTTCGGGGTGCCGTCCATCTCGATCATCGTGCGGTCGATGCCGACCTGCTCAGTCGCGTCGAACCCGACGATTTCCTCGGCAATCTCGCCGTTCACGGCGGCCACCGCCTCCAGCACGCCCTTGCCCTTGTAACGCATCTTGTCGCCGTCGCGTTTTTCCACCGCCTCATGTGCGCCGGTCGAGGCGCCCGATGGCACGGCGGCGCGGCCCATCGAGCCGTCTTCAAGATAGACATCGACCTCGACGGTCGGGTTGCCCCGGCTGTCCAGAATCTCGCGGGCGTGAATGTCGATGATCGTGCTCATGGCTTTTGGCCTCCAATGGGCAGACGGGTGCGCTCGCGCGCCTCTTACCTCGCCGGGGCCTTGTTGGGAAGGGCGCGATTGCGTGCCCGCTCCCGCGCAAAGGTGTAAAGACCTGCGCCGAGGATGACGGCGGCGCCGACCCAGGTCCACAGGTCCGGGCGCTCTTCAAACACAAGGATGCCGATCATCAGACCGAAGACCAGCCGCGAGTAGCGAAAGGGGGTGACGGCCGACACCTCGCCAATCCGGCTCGCCTCGGTCAGCGCCCAATAGGCGCCAAGGCCGCAGGTCAGCGCCCCGCAGATCGCGAGTGTCTGTGCCCCGTCGGGGACCCGGCCACCGCCAGATACGAGCAACATCCCCGTGCCGAGGATCGCCACTGCGATGAACCCCCAGGTGGCCAGCTGCATGGTGGATATCGAAGACGGTATCCGCCGCGTCGCGAGATCGCGCAACCCGAGGCCCGCCACAGCGAGAAGCGGCCAGAGCAGAGTCGGGCTGAACTCTGTCCCGCCCGGGCGGATGATGATCAGAACGCCAAGGAACCCCACGGTCACCGCTGTCCAGCGGCGCCAGCCGACCGCCTCGCCCAGAAACAGCGCGGCGCCCATCGTCACGAACAGCGGCATCGCCTGAAAGATCGCGGTCGCCGTGGTCAGCGGGATCAGCGCGAGTGCGGTCACAAAGCCCATCGACCCCACCATCTCGCCCAAGTTGCGCAAAAGTACAGCGGGATGCAGCGCCGCGCGGGCAAAGACCGGCATCCCCGCACGCCGCACGAAGGCTGCAAATACTGGTGCGCCGGCAACCCCCAGCATCATGAGGATCTGCCCGGCGGGCAAGGCTCCCGCTGCGACCTTGATGAACATGTCCTCCAGTGCAAAGGCCGCCATCGAGGCGACCATCAGAAGGATGCCCCGCAGATTGTCCGTGCTGTCCGACATGCCGGCCCCTTGCGGGCCACATGCCCCGCACTCCCTTAGGTCATCACCACGGCGGGCGCCAGCGGGCCAAACCCCGCATTGACAGCGCCCAAGGCCCGGCACAGGGTGCAGTGCGAGCGGAGGAACGGAATGCGCAAGGACAGGCTCGACGGATCCGGGGCTGTCATCCTGATGGCAGTGACCTTGCTTTTTGCGCTTAACCAGATCGTGATCAAGCTGGTGAACGAAGGCTTGCAGCCGGTGTTCTTTGCCGGGCTGCGCTCGGCCATAGCGATCGGGTTCGTCTGGGCCTGGCTGGTGTGGCGTGGCCGTCCGCCGCGTCTGCGGCGCGAGGCCTGGGGGCCCGGCATCGTCATTGGATGCGTCTTTGCCGGTGAGTTCGTGTGCCTGTTCATCGCGCTGGACCTCACGACGGTGGGGCAGGCCTCGGTCATCTTCTATTCGATGCCGGTCTGGCTCGCGATCATGGCGCATTTTGGACAGGGAGAACGGATTACCCCGGTCAAATTCGCCGGACTGCTGCTTGCCTTTTCGGGTGCGGCCTGGGCGATCCTTGATGGGCAGGCGGGCGGCGAAGGCAGCATCTGGGGCGATCTTTGCGCGCTTGGCGCGGCCATTGGCTGGGCAGGCTGCGCTTATCTTGCCCGTCGGCCGGTGATGAAGGCCGAAGGGCCCGAGATGCAGCTGTTCTGGATGGTTCTCGTCTCGGCGCCCATCTTGCTGGTCGTATCACCGCTCTTTGGCCCGGTGATTCGCGATCTGCAGCCCCAGCATATCGGCTGGCTCTTGTTCCAGTCGTCGGTCATCGTGGGAGGGGGGTTCATCGCGTGGTTGTGGCTGCTGTCCGCCTATCCTGCAGCCACGGTCGCAAGCTTTTCGTTTCTGACGCCGATCTTTGCGCTCAGCCTCGGTGCGCTGGTGTTTGGCGAGACGTTGTCCCCCGCGATTCTCGGCGCCGCCATACTGGTGGCCGGTGGGATCATCCTGATCAACCGGCCCGGCCTGCAGCTTACAGAATCGGCGCGCTGACCCGGGGTGCAGAACCTGGGCGCAGAAGTTGTGTTGTGACGGCCTTGCAACGGCGGCGGCCAAGCCTGCCATGACACTGCATAAACCTGCGTTCTTCACAAATTGCTGCAACAGCAGTCCACAGGCTTGTGCACAGTGGAGGGCGAAGCGGTCCACTGGGGGATTTTTGCCCATGCGCAACGTCAAGGCGAATTTTTGGCAAAACTGTGAAAAAAGAGTTTGCGGGACGTCACGATTTACGACAGTTTGACAGAGTTGCCCAAAGACACACCATATATAGTGTCAGGGGCAGAGCTGGGGTTTCGGGGAAACGGTTCACGAAAAGTGTGTCGAAAGGCCACGTTCGCATGTGCGGGCAGGGCTGCGGATGCCGTTGTGCCAATGCCGGATGAACCAGTCGAGCGTTGAAACCATCGGACCGGGGCATAGCCCGGCCGCAAAGGAGAGAGCGACAATGAAGATCGAGCGGAAGTTTACGGCCGAGGCGACCGGCGCTTATGGCACCCTCAGCTTCACCACGACGGTGTCGGAAATCCGCAACCCCGACGGGTCGGTCGTGTTCCGCAACGATGCCGTCGAAGTGCCCGCAGGCTGGAGCCAGGTCGCCTCTGACGTGATCGCCCAGAAATACTTCCGGAAGGCGGGCATTCCCGCACGACTAAAGAAGGTGCGCGAAAAGGGCATGCCAGAGTTCCTGTGGCGCTCGATCCCCGATCAGGAAGCGCTGGAAGTCCTGCCGGAAGGTGAGCGGATGGTGGGCGAATCCTCTGCCCGCCAGGTGTTCGACCGGCTTGCCGGGGCCTGGGCCTACTGGGGCTGGAAGGGCAGCTACTTCACCACCGAAGCCGACGCCCGCGCCTATTTTGACGAGATGCGTTTCATGCTCGCCCGCCAGATGGCGGCCCCGAACTCGCCGCAGTGGTTCAACACCGGCCTGCACTGGGCCTACGGCATCGACGGACCGTCGCAGGGCCATTACTATGTCGATCACAAGACCGGTGTGCTCACCAAATCCACCTCGGCCTATGAACACCCGCAGCCGCATGCCTGCTTCATCCAGTCCGTCAAGGACGACCTGGTGGGCGATGGCGGCATCATGGATCTGTGGGTTCGTGAGGCGCGGCTTTTCAAGTATGGCTCGGGCACCGGCACCAACTTCTCTTCCTTGCGCGGCGAGGGTGAGAAGCTGTCGGGCGGCGGCAAGTCCTCTGGCCTGATGGGGTTCCTTAAGATCGGGGATCGCGCAGCGGGGGCGATAAAGTCAGGCGGCACCACGCGGCGTGCGGCCAAGATGGTGATCTGCGACATGGATCACCCGGATGTAGAGCAGTTTATCAACTGGAAAGTGATCGAGGAGCAGAAAGTCGCGAGCCTTGTCGCTGGCTCCAAGATGCATGAAGCCAAGCTGAATGAGATTTTTGCGGCAATCAAGTCGTGGGATGGCGCGATCGGTGATGCTACGGACGTAGCGAAAAACCCTTCGCTGAAGACAGCGATCAAATCCGCCAAAAGGGCGATGATCCCCGACACCTACACCAACCGCGTGCTGCAATACGCGCGCCAGGGCTTCACCTCGATTGAATTCCCGACCTATGACACCGACTGGGATTCCGAGGCCTATATTTCGGTCTCGGGCCAGAACTCCAACAATTCGGTTCGCGTGACGGATTCGTTCCTCAAGGCCGTGAAGGACGATGCAGACTGGGCACTGATCCGGCGCACCGATGGCAAGGTGGCCAAGTCGATCAAGGCGCGGGATCTTTGGGATCAGGTCGGCCACGCCGCCTGGGCTTGTGCCGACCCCGGCATCCAGTTTCACGACACGGTCAACGCCTGGCACACCTGCCCGGCGGACGGGCCGATCCGGGGGTCGAACCCCTGCTCGGAATACATGTTCCTTGATGACACCGCCTGCAACCTCGCCTCGATGAACCTGCTGACTTTCTTCAAGGGGGGTCAGTTCGATGCCGAAGGGTATGTGCATGCGTCCCGACTCTGGACCGTAACGCTGGAAATCAGCGTGATGATGGCGCAGTTTCCGTCCAAGGAAATCGCACAGCTGTCGTATGAGTTCCGCACCCTCGGCCTTGGATACGCCAACATCGGCGGCCTCTTGATGAACATGGGCCTGGGCTACGACAGCGCCGAAGGCCGGGCGCTTTGCGGCGCCCTGACGGCAGTGATGACCGGCGTGGCCTATACCACCTCGGCAGAGATGGCGCGCGAGTTGGGCGCCTTTGCAGGCTACGCCCGAAACGCCGGGCCGATGCTGCGGGTCATCCGCAACCACCGCGCCGCCGCCCATGCCCAGACCACGGGGTATGAGGCGTTGAACGTGGCCCCTGTGCCACTGGATCACGCGAACTGCCCCGACCAACGTCTTGTTGAACTTGCGAGATCCGCTTGGGACGAAGCGCTTGCTCTGGGTGAAACTCACGGGTTTCGCAACGCACAGACCACTGTGGTTGCACCCACCGGCACCATCGGCCTTGTGATGGACTGCGATACCACCGGGATCGAGCCCGACTTTGCGCTGGTGAAATTCAAGAAACTGGCCGGGGGCGGCTACTTCAAGATCATCAACCAGTCTGTTCCGGCGGCCCTGGAGAAACTGGGCTATCCGACAAGCCAGGCGGCCGAGATTGTGGCCTATGCGGTGGGCCACGGCTCTATGGGCAACTGCCCCGGCATCAACCACAGCTCCTTGATCGGTCACGGTTTTGGTGTGCAGGAGCTGGAGAAGATCGAGGCGGCGCTGCCCTCGGCTTTCGACATCCGCTTCGTGTTCAACCAGTGGACGCTCGGCGAGGCGTTCTGCAAGGGCACCCTCGGCATTCCCTCGGAAAAGCTCAACGATCCCACCTTTGACATCCTGCGTCACCTCGGTTTTACCAAGGCGCAGATCGACGCCGCCAATGACCATGTCTGCGGCACCATGACCCTTGAAGGCGCACCCTTCCTGAAGCCTGCGCACTATTCGGTCTTCGACTGTGCCAATCCCTGCGGCAAGACGGGCAAGCGTTTCCTCAGCGTCGAATCCCACATCCACATGATGGCCGCGGCGCAATCCTTCATCTCGGGCGCAATCTCCAAGACCATCAACATGCCGAACAACGCCACCATCGCGGAAACGCTGGCGGCCTATGAGCTGTCTTGGTCGCTGGGGATCAAGGCGAACGCGCTTTACCGCGATGGATCGAAGCTGAGTCAGCCGCTCGCATCCGCTCTCGTCGAGGATGACGAGGAGGCTGAAGAGATCATGGCCACAGGTTCGCTGCACGAAAAGGCAACGGTCCTCGCCGAGAAGATCGTCGAGAAAGTCATCGTGCGCGAGATCATCAAGTCGCATCGCGAAAAGCTGCCCGAACGGCGCAAGGGCTATACCCAGAAAGCTATTGTCGGCGGCCACAAGGTTTACCTGAGGACCGGCGAGTATGCCGATGGTTCGCTTGGGGAAATCTTCATCGACATGCACAAGGAAGGCGCCGGTTTCCGCGCGATGATGAACAACTTCGCCATCGCTGTGTCGGTAGGACTGCAATACGGCGTGCCGCTGGATGAATTCGTTGAGGCCTTCACCTTCACCCGGTTCGAACCTGCGGGCATGGTGCAGGGCAACGACAGCATCAAGAACGCGACCTCGATTCTCGACTACATCTTCCGCGAGCTGGCAGTGTCCTACCTCGACCGCACCGACCTTGCGCATGTGAAGCCCGGCGGGCAAAGCTTTGACGAGCTGGGCCGCGGGGAAGAGGAAGGCAAGCGCAACGTCTCTGAGGTGTCCGACGCTGCCGCGACCCGCGGGCTGGAGGTGCTGAAGCAGATCAGCTCTACCGGGTACCTCCGCAAGCGCCTGCCGCAAGAACTGGTGGTGCTGCAGGGGGGCGCAGGGGCGATGGCTTTCGCCACCGGCACCGACCCGGTCGCGACGCTGAACATGCTGGTCCCCGAAGGCCGCCGTTCCGGCTTCTCTGAAAGTACCTCGGCCTATGCCATCGGTGCAGGCACAGGCGAGGCACGGCTGAAGGCAAAGATGCAAGGCTACACCGGCGATCCCTGCGGCGAATGCGGCAACTACACACTGGTGCGCAACGGCACCTGCCTGAAGTGCAACACCTGTGGTGGGACGACGGGGTGTAGCTGAACGATACAACGCGGCCCGGCAAGAAAGAGCAGCAGAATTTCTGACGGTCGCGGGAACGGGCGGGGGCAACCTCGCCCGTGAACCATTTGCAGAATGCGGCGCGGTTAAGCCTTCGTTCATCCGGCGCGCTTAGTTTCGGGGGACCGGAGGAAAGATGACCGATTCACACCCGCAAGACTGCTCGCATTCGCTGCCGTTTGCCCCCGACGCTGTTCCTGTGGCTTCTCGTACCGCTGACGGTGGGTATTGGATTGCTTGCCCGGACCGGCGGCTGGCTCGTTCTTTGTGCGTGGTGGCATTGGCGGGGGTGGCCACGTTTTAATACCGGACCTGATCGCGGCGTTGGGGTGGTGCCTGCGGAAATTCGGGCGCCGGCGCCGCGCGCTTCGGCCTTAGCAAAGGACATCTGCAACCGGATCGAGGAAAGCCGGGGATTCGTGCCAGAAGGCAACGCTCTGGTAAGGAGGACCGGCACGTCGCTGGCGACGGTTAGCGACAGTGTGGCAGTGTGGCAGTGTGGCAGTTGTGGTCGGCATCATGTCGCGGATCAATGCCCAGATCTGCCAGCAGGACACCGTTTTGCAGGCGATGACGGGGGGACGTGTCGGACATCGAACAGGCGATCCGCAAGATCGCGATCGAAGCCGAAGGATCGCGTGAGATCGGCGCCAGATGTCCGAGAAGGCGAGCCATCGGATATTCGCACGTGAGCCGTTCGCGTCAGAGCGCCGATTGCAGAGCGCGCTCCGCCGCGCGGCTCGGCGGGTGCGCGCGCCTGGGGGCATTTGCCAGCGTTCGCGGGGAGGAACGCCAGATTCTGCGCAGTTGGCCGCATACCTTGGCCGATCATTCTGCGCTGCGCAGATCGTCCATCATCTTGCGCAGGGCCGAAAGCGTGGGCAATGCCGCCGCGACCTTGTCCGCGGGAAAAGCCGCGTGCAGGGCCGACATCTCGGGGATGACGCCCTCCAGTGCGCGGCTGCGGAATGCACCGCCCGCTTCGGTCAGCCAGACGCATTTACTGCGGCCGTCCTTGCCGTTGGGTGCAAGCATTATCAGTCCATGTCGTTCCAGCACTGCAAGGCTGTGGGACATTGATGTCTTGGGAACCTGAAAGGCCCGGGCCAGCTCCAAAGGCGTCCGGCCATCCTTCACGCGGACCAGATGATTAAGCACGGTAAACTGCGAAAGCGTGAAGCCGGGCGGCAGGCGCGCCTCAAAGATCGCGCGGCTGAGTTGGGCCAGAATTCCTACCTCGAGAAAGAAAGCGAGGTAGGTATCCTCCGGGGTCGTCGGTCGATCAGGCATCCACAACCTTTGCATCGAGTGGCCAGCGCGGGCTGGGCGGCACCATCGGACCATAGCCGATCCGTGCCAACATCTGAACAGTCCCGCCCTTTGGTGCAAGCTTTGCATGAAGGGCTGCGTAAATCGCGGCCATTTCCGGATACTCCTGCAGCGCCTGGCTCAGCGGATGAAACGCGAGGCCCGCGCCCGTTGCTGCCAGATTGACCCGCAGCCATTCCGCCCCCGCCGCAAGCTGATCGGATCGGGTGTTGCCGGGCGTGATCAGCCAGACATGCCCCATCGCCGTGTCGGTGTTGGCATAGACCGCGTCAAGCCCTGCCTGATAGGCCTGAGAGCCGGTGTCCAGCGCGGCTTCCCGCGAAAACAGGCCTGTCGCGCCCATGACTTCGAAAAGCGGGCCGGTAAAATCAATTCCATCCGGGTTGGCATCCACCTCGGCCCGACCGATGCGGAACAGATCGACGCTTTCCTTGAAGGTACGCGGGGTCTCGATCTCGATTCTAAGGGCCTCACGGGTGAGGGAGCGCCACCCCGCGACTTCGACCGCATCCACCGTTGCGCCAAAGCGCGCGGATCGTGCGACATTCAGCGTCTGGATGAGATCGGGCGAAACCGGCCGCGCGCTATCGAATGGCTCCTTGGTGCTGCGACGCGTCAGGGCGTGCAAAAAGAGCGGGTCCGCGATGACAGTCGGGTCCTTGGTAAAAACAGCCCTCGCAACGGGTCGCGCGTCCAATGCCTGGTTGTCAAATCCGTTCGGGAATCCGGTTATATCAACACGGTATCCGTCATGGCGCGCGGCCATCCGCAAAAGCTCCAGAAAACAGCCAAGGCCGAGTGTGATCTGGCGGTGGAAGGGGTCGGTTTGCGGCAGAAGCCGTGTCGTATCGACGAAGAGCGTGACCTCCCCGTCAGTTCTCAGATCGACCAGCCAAGGCTGGCGATTGTGCGGATTCGGCGCGAGCAGCGCATAGGACAAGGCGCGCCGCCGGGGCTCCGTCTCGGCCCCGGCCAGGGCCCACGGCAGGGCGGCGGTCCGGGTTTTGCGGGTGGCAACGGCTCCAAGTCCCGCACTGGCGGCGAAAATGACGCCACCTCCGAGCAAAGCGAGGGCGGATCGGCGAGACAGGGTCATTCGGACCTCCATATAGTGCTATATTGCACTAAGTAGTACGATTTCGAACGATGTGCAAGCGATTGTACCCTGTTGCAATGACGGATCAAAAAGATCTGAAGGGAGGGGATGCCATCAGAGGACCGTCCGCTCACGCAGAGGACAAAAGTAGGTGCTGGTCAGGAGGGACTCGGATGGTTGGCTGGGGCGCTAGGATTCGAACCTAGGTATGTCGGTACCAAAAACCGATGCCTTACCACTTGGCGACGCCCCAACCGTGCGCGGGTGTTTAGCGAAGGGGTCCGCGGGGCGCAAGGGAAAAACGCCGCGATTTGACCGGGTTGCCGCGCGGCGCGACAGCCGCTAGGCAGGCGCATGAGCTGGGACGTCATCATCATCGGCGCGGGTGCCGCGGGCATGTTCTGCGCGATAGAAGCAGGGCGCCGCGGGCGCCGGGTGCTGCTGATCGACCACAAGAAAGCGCCCGGGGACAAGATCCGAATTTCGGGTGGTGGACGGTGCAATTTCACCAATACCGGTATTGCAGCAGAGCGTTTCCTGTCACGCAACCCACGTTTTGCGCTGTCAGCACTGAAACGTTACACGCAATGGGATTTCATCGCGCGGATCGAGAGTGCGGGAATCGCCTGGCACGAAAAGACGCTGGGGCAGTTGTTCTGCGATGGCCCAGCGACCCAGGTGGTTGACATGCTCGTCCGCGACATGGCCGCGGCAGGGGTGACGCTCTGGCTCGGGACCGAAGTGGGCGAGGTGCGGCGGGACGGATCCGGTTTCTTGGTAGCAACCGCGCGGGGGGCGCAGGCGGCAGCGGCTCTGGTCATCGCGACCGGGGGGAAGTCGATCCCGAAGATGGGGGCCACCGGCTTTGGCTACCGCATTGCCGAACAGTTTGGCCTGCCACTGGTCGATACGCGGCCTGCGCTGGTGCCGCTGACCTTTGCGGCGCAAGAGCTGGAGTGGATGGCGCCGCTCGCCGGACTTGCAATTGAGGGACGAGTGAATTGTGGGCGGCAAGGTTTTGACGAAGCTATGCTTTTTACCCACCGTGGCCTGTCGGGTCCGGCGATCCTGCAAATCTCGAGCTATTGGCGGGAGGGGCAGGAGATCTCGCTCGACCTGTCGGCCGGTCGCGATCTGAAGGCAGATTTGCAGCGGATGAAGGTCGAGGCGGGGCGCAGCCATCTGCCCACGGCCCTTGCCCGGCTGCTGCCCGAGAGGGTAGCGCGGCATGTCGCTGGAATAGAAGATCAGCCCATGGCGGCCCTACCAAACCGGAGGCTGGAACAGATCGCCGCGCGGATGGCGGATTGGCGGTTGCTGCCCGTGGGGTCGGAGGGATATCGGACGGCCGAGGTCACCCTCGGTGGGGTGGATACCGATGCGCTCGACGCGCGCACGATGGTGGCGCGGGCGGTGCCTGGCCTCCATTTCATCGGTGAGGTGGTAGATGTGACTGGCTGGCTCGGCGGTTACAACTTTCAGTGGGCCTGGTCCTCGGGCTGGGCTGCGGGGCAGGTGGTCTAAACCTCAGGGGCGCAGCGGGTCTGCCTTGGCGAGCCGGTCAAAGGCCATCAGGCTCGCCACCAAGGCGGACATCTGGGCAAGCGGGATCATGTTCGGCCCGTCCGAAGGGGCCGTATCGGGCGCCTCATGCGTCTCAATGAAAACGCCGGCGATGCCTATGGACACGGCACAGCGCGCCATCACCGGCGCGAATTCCCGTTGCCCACCCGATGCACCGCCGAGCCCACCGGGTTGCTGGACAGAATGCGTTGCATCCATGATCACCGGATATCCGGTGCGCATGAGGATCGGCAAGCTGCGCATGTCGGCCACCAGCGTGTTGTAGCCAAAACTTACGCCCCTTTCGGTCAGCAGAATGCGGGTGTTTCCGGTGAATGCGACCTTTTCGGCTACATTTGCCATATCCCATGGCGCGAGAAACTGACCCTTCTTCACATTGACCACCGCCCCCGTTTCGCCCGCGGCGAGCAAAAGGTCAGTCTGGCGGCACAGAAACGCGGGGACCTGGATCACATCGACCACCCGTGCCGCCTCGCGCGCCTGACCTGCGTCATGCACATCGGTCAACACCGGCATCCCCATGGCGCGCACCGCTTCGAGCACGCGCAGGCCTGCCTCCATGCCCAGCCCGCGTCGGCCGGTCAGCGAGGTGCGATTTGCCTTGTCATAGCTCGCCTTGAAGACGAACTGCGCGCCCGATGCGGCACAGGCTTCGGCCATTGCGCCCGCGATCATCTGGGCGTGGTCCAGGCTTTCCAGCTGGCAAGGCCCTGCGATCACCAGCAATGGCAGGTTATTGCCGACGGTCAGACCGCCGATGGGTACAGAAATCATGCGCCGTCCTCAGGAGGTGACCTGCTCTCGCAGGATCGCCGCGGTCATGGCGATCATCAGGTAGATACCTGTGAAGATCAGCATCGTCACCAAGGTATTCTCAAACGCCCTTGGGTAGGTCGGCTCGTCCGGCGGCGAGGGGCTGACCGACACGGACAGGTACCGGACCTGACGGTTCGCCTCGGTCCGCGTGGTTTCCATCGATTGCAGAGCGGTGCCCAGAAGCATCTGCCGGGTTTGCACGTCAGACTGTGCAACCAGCAACTCCCCCTGCACCTTGGCCAATGAGACAGTGCCATCCGCGCTTTCGGTCAGCTTGGCGCGCAGCAGGCCGATCTCGTTTTCCAATGTGCCGATACGGCGGATCAGCGGGTCCATCCGGGCGCGGTTGGGGGTTTCATTCGCCTCCATCTGTGCCAACGACAGGCGGTCCTGCGACAGCTGCGCCTCGAGGGCGGTGATTTGAGATGTGAGCAAACTTACCTCAACTTCGGATGACAAGACCTTGTATTTCTCTTGCAATTCGATCACATGACGCTGCGCTGTCAGCACTTCTGCGGCGGATTGCTCATAAGATTCCCGCGCGCCCTGCATCTGGTCTTCGCGCATCCTCTGGGTCAGCTTGTCCACCTGCTCTTCGGCGTAGGAAATCAGATGGCGCGACCACTCGGCCGCAAGGTTGGGGTCGGCGGCCGCCACCTCCATCTTGATGATGCCTTCGGTCGGATCGTAGGCGATCTGGACGTTGCGGGTGTAAGCCTTGTAGGCCGCATCGACAGTGGCATCGGCGGCAAGCCTTTGCACCGGATCGATCAGCGGCGATTTGAAGTGATCAGAAAATCCGGAGTCCGCATCCAGCCGCAACATCGCATCGCGGGATTGAAGGTAGCCTTGTACGGCGATGCTGTCTTGCGAGGTGGCAAATTGCGTGCCCGACAGCAGGCCGCCCATTCCCCCGGCGGCGGGTTGCGACTGCTGGATCACGAATTGCGACTTCACCGCGTAAATCGGTGTCGCCACCACAAAGAAGTACCAGGCTGCCACCAAAGTGGGCAGCACCACGAAAAAGCCAAGCCGGACCATCAGCAAAAGCCCGGCACGCCGGCGCCTGCGGGCAATGTCGCGCCGGATCTTCAGAATGTCTGCAGCCGCGCTCTGGTCCGCGCGCTTTTCAACTGAGGGCAGCTGAATGGGCTTGATCGTCTGTGGCAGCTTGACCATGTCACCCGGAATGGGGGTGAGCCCATGCGGATTGACGGCGGGCGGATTGACGGCGGGCGGGTTGACGCCGGGCGGGGCCTCGGCTCCGGGTTCCTTGCGCAGCGGGGCAGCACTGCTACCGGGGCGAATAAGGTCGATCAGACCGGTACGGCGGAGCGGGTCGATGCCCTGCAACCGGAGCAAGCGGACAGCGTCGAAATCGGATGTGGCGGGCAGGCTGTGCATCACGGCAAGGCGGCGCGCCTGACGCAATTGGCGCCCTGTCAACCCTTCCCGCCGGATGCGGTCGATCACATTCGCGACCTTCTCCTCATTCGCCTGCAGCCGATGGGTCTGGGGACCGACCGAAGCGACAGAGGTGGGGAAAGCACCTGGGCCGAACCCATCATCCGGGGCCACCAGCAGCGCGGCCTGCGGTTTGGTTGCAAGTTTGCTGCTTTCCAACGCGAAAACTGTCTGGCTCTGCGGTGCAGCCTCCGGCATGGCGCGGGGCGCAACGACGGCGGCGAGCGTTGGCGGCTCGGGGCGGCGCAGATTGTACCGGTTGACCTTAAGCTTGGTAGTCATAAAGCCGCTTCGCCTCTTCCAGGGTGTCGAACATGTAAAGCTGCCCGTTCCGCAGCACCCCGGCCGAACGGCAGAACTTCTCCAGCGTCTGGGGTTGATGCGACACCACGATCACCGTCTTTTCGCGCAACCTCTCTCTCAGCAACATGCCGGCTTTCTTGTTGAACTCCACGTCTGTCGATGCGGGCATCCCCTCGTCGATCAGATATATGTCAAACTCCAGCGACAATAGCAGTGCAAAAGTAAACCGCGCCTTCATGCCGGAGGAATAGGTCCCAAGCGGCATGTCGAAATATTCCCCCAGACCGCAGAGCCAGCGGCAGAAGCTTTCGACATGGTCAGGGTCAAGCGCGTAGAGGCGGGCGATGTAGCGCGCATTCTCTTTGGCGGTGTGCTTGGATATGACACCGCCCATGAACCCGAGCGGGAAAGAGATGCGCGAGGTGCGGGTGATCACGCCTTCATCCGGCTTTTCGAGGCCGGCCATCATGTTGATGATCGTGGTCTTGCCGGTGCCGTTCCGGGCGAGGATGCCCATCGAATTGCCCAACTCCACACGGAAGGACGCGCGGTCAAGGATCACCTTGCGCTGCGTGCCTGTCCAGTAAGACTTGGAGACATTCTGGAACTCGATCATTAGGGCCTTTGCGGGCGCGCCTCCTTCTCATGCGATGGATCGTGACAGGGCTCGTCTGCCGCATTACATCAATTGTGTTACCATGGCGTTCCGGCGTACTCCAGAAAGGGGCGGCCAAGAGCAAAGCTTGCCACGGTCTGGGCCTTGTGGCCTTACATTCCCCTAGCGAAGCTTTGAGGCTCCTTTATGTCTGGACTTTGCGGTTTGTGGCAATGGCAGATGGCGTCGTTTTCTTGGTGCAAAGGACGGCCCGGGTTCACAGAATGCAACCCCGGGAGACTAAGGCGACGACCTTCCCGCTTTCCGTCTCAGGCGCCGATGTGGCGCCACATCCCGTTTGGCCCGACAAGGACGCGAACCGATGCAGTTGAACGACGAAATCCGCGCTTGCAGGCTGTGCGCGGTGGCGTTTGCGGCCACCGCCACAGCGCATGAGCCGCGGCCGATGGCGTGGTTCACGCCAGGCGCCAGGATTCTGATCGCAGGGCAGGCACCGGGTGCGCGGGTCCATGCCACAGGTCGCCCCTTCACCGACCCGAGCGGAAATCGTCTGCGGGACTGGCTGGGGGTTTCCGACGAAGCCTTCTACGACCAGAACCGCATCGCGATCGTGCCGATGGCCCATTGTTTTCCGGGCTATGATGCGAAGGGGTCAGACCTTCCGCCGCCGCCGATCTGTGCGGCCACGTGGCGGGCGCGGGTGATGAAAGCGCTGCCCGCCGTCGAATTGACCATCCTGCTCGGCGGGGCGGCGATGCACTGGCACCTCGGCAACCGAAATGTCACCGGCTGCGTGACCGATTGGCGCGTGCATGCGGAACGCAAGCTCTGGCCCTTGCCGCATCCCTCTTGGCGGAATACGGGGTGGATCCGGCGCAATCCATGGTTCGAGGCAGATCTGCTGCCCGCTTTGCGCCGGACCCTGCAGCCGCTGATGGAAGCCCGTAAATGACCCTGGTGACCCTGCTTGATGCGGCCCACGCCGCCGTTTCGGCCAAGCCCGATGATGACCGCCTGCGCCTGCGCTTTTATGAGCGGCTTGCCGATGGGGAGCTGTTTTTGCTGCTGGCCGAAGAAAGCCGGGGCACGACCTTTTCGCCGCGGATTTTTGATCTTGAGGACGGGCCGGTCGTGCTCGTCTTTGACAACGAGGATCGTCTCGCGCGTTTTTCGGGGGGCATCGCGCCCTATGCCGCCCTGCCGGGGCGGGTGATCGCGCAGGCGATGAAAGGGCAGGGGATCGGGCTCGGTGTGAACCTTGGTGTGGCGCCCTCGTCGATGATGCTGCCGCCGGAGGCGCTCGACTGGCTGGCCATCGCGCTGGAAACCACACCCGAGGCGGTCGAGGCCCGGCCGGAAAGTTTTCACCCGCCAAAGGGGCTGCCGGAGGCGCTGCTGGAAGGGCTCGATGCCAAGATCGCGCGGGCGACGGGGCTTGCCACGGGAGTGCTGCTCGCGGGGGTTACGTATGAGGGCGGGCGGCGCGGCCATCTTCTGGCTTTTCTGGATGCAGCCCCGGGGGCCGAGGCCGCCCTTGCGCGGGCGGCCTCCGAGGCGCTGGTCTTCTCGGGGGTCGAGGCCGGAGAGATGGACGTGGTGTTTCTGCAGGCCTCAAGCCCGGTGGCTCAGGCCATGGAGCGGGCGGCTGTCAGGTTCGACCTGCCCGCAGATGCGCCGGCGATTGCGCCCCTGGCGGCCGACGCGCGGCCGGCACCCGGGATGGACCCGTCCAGACCACCGCGGCTGCGATAGGCGCGCCAGGCATCAGGCGCGCCGCCTGACAAAAACGAAGTGCAGAATCATCCGTTGCTCACGAGAAAATATGGGGTAACAAAATACCTCAATAGCAAGCATTTGAAATAGATGAATTAAAATTCCACATCGTCCCTTGACGCAGCGCCCCGTATCAGAGATACACCGCCATCCGAGATCGGGGGGCGACCCCTGCCATACCTCATGGGACCAAAGACGATGAAAACCTTTACCGCTACCCCGGCGGACATCGAAAAGAAGTGGATCCTGATCGACGCCGAAGGCATCGTTCTGGGCCGCCTTGCCACGATTGTCGCCAGCATCCTGCGTGGCAAGAACAAGCCGACGTTCACCCCCCACATGGACATGGGCGACAATGTCATCATCATCAACGCCGACAAGGTGCAGATGACCGGCAACAAGCGCGCCGACAAGATATATTACTGGCACACCGGCCATCCGGGCGGCATCAAGCAGCGGACCGCGCGCCAGGTGCTGGAAGGTGCGCACCCGGAACGTGTCGTGGTCAAGGCGGTTGAACGCATGATCACCCGCAATCGCCTCGGACGTGTGCAGATGACGAACCTGCGCGTCTACGCAGGCGCAGCCCACCCGCATGAAGCCCAACAGCCCACGGTTCTGGACGTCGCCGCCTTGAACCCGAAGAACACCCGGAGCGCATGATCATGGCCGACATCAAATCCCTCGACGATCTGAAATCGGCCGTCTCCGGTGCCGCCGCACCCGTCGCCGATACCGCACCGAAGCATCTGACCGTTCGCGACAAGCTGGGCCGGTCCTACGCCACGGGCAAGCGCAAGAACGCCGTTGCCCGCGTCTGGATCCGCCCCGGCTCGGGCAAGGTCGTGGTCAACGGCAAGACCATGGCCGAGTACTTCGCCCGGCCCGTGCTGCAGATGATCCTGCGCCAGCCCTTTACGGTGGCCAATGTAGAAGGCCAGTTCGACGTGATGGCCACGGTCGCTGGCGGGGGGCTTTCAGGACAGGCAGGCGCTGTGAAGCACGGCATCTCGAAGGCGCTGCAGCTTTATGAACCCACCTTGCGTGGTGCGCTGAAGGCTGCAGGCTTCCTCACACGCGACAGCCGCGTGGTGGAACGCAAGAAGTACGGCAAGGCCAAGGCCCGCAAGAGCTTCCAGTTCTCCAAGCGCTGATCGTTTTTCACACTCCGGCAAAGGCCCGCCCCCTCGTGTGGGCCTTTTGCATTTGCGGCGCACGTCGTGCTTGGCGGCCAGGGCGAGTCTGGGCTAGCCTTCACGCAGCATCGTTGCGGAGGGTTTCATGCATCGCAGTTCAGTGCTAGGGGCGAGCCTCGCTTTGATGGTATCCACCGCCTGGGCGCAGCAGGTGTATGAACCCCCGCGCGGCTCGCCGGAGCGGCGCGCCCTGATGGATGCGATCCGGTCCCTAGCGGAAAGCCTGTTCTATCCGCCGATCGAATTCGTGGTCAGCGACCTGCGCGTGTCGGGCGACGTCGCCTTCGCCTCTGTCATCGCACAGCGGCCGGGTGGGGGGATGATTGATGTGGCGAACTCACCGGGCTGGGCACAAGGGTACTTCTTCCCCGAGTCGGACCCGACGGCAGGGCAGGCGCTGCTCCAACGGTCGGGGAATGGCTGGGTGATGGTTTACGGTCTGTTCGGCGCAACCGATGTATGGTGGCAAACACCCGAAACCTGCGCCACCTTCTGGCCGGTCATCGGCAACGTCTGCTGACGCCAGAAAGAAAGGGCCGGGAGTCCCGGCCCAGTCAGGGGAGATCAGGGGTGCGCGGGCACAATCAGACGCGCCAGAACGGCTTGGCTGCTTCATCCCTGGCGCGGGCGGCATCGATGCCGATGTCCCGGAGCAAATGCCTGTCAAGCCGTGCCAAGTCCGCGCGCATGCGGCGCCGACTTTCCCAAACCGTCAGCATGCGCGCAATATCCCCTAGCGGGCGAGCGGGCGAGGGCAGGGCGAAGAATGCGAAGAAGCCGGAGCGGGACATGGGACGTGCCTTTTGTATTGATACAATTCTGATGATCCTGTAGATCATTGATACGCTGAAGATGATTGGGTCGCTAGAGGAACATTGTGATAGATACAAACTGGCAGCCCGATCTGAGTCAATTCCCCGGACCGAAGTATCTCAGCCTCGGCCGCGCGGTGCGCGAGGCAATACGGGCAGGAGAACTTCCTGCCGGAAGCCAGCTTCCCACGGTGCGCGACCTCGCCTGGCGACTGCATCTGACCCCCGGAACCGTTGCGCGGGCCTATCAACTTGCCACGCAAGAGGGGTTGCTGGCCGCTACGGTCGGGCGCGGCACATTCGTTGCGGCACAATCGCCGCGCCTTGGCCCGACGCAGGCGCTTTATGTGGAACGGTTGACGGGCGGCAATTCGGGCCTAATCGACCTTCGTCCGCCACAGGTGCCCGAGGTGGGGCAGGCGGTTGCGTTTCGAACCCTGTTGCTCGCGATGGCGGAGGGGACCGCGACGGGCTGGCTCGACTACACCAGTCAGCGCGGTGAGGCGCCCCTACGCGAAGAGATCGTCCGCTGGCTTTCGGACCGGGCAATGGGCCCCATTTCGGCCGAAGATATCGCGCTGACCCATGGCGGGCAGAACGCGGTGGGGCTTATTCTGGACTGCTGCTTGCGCGGCGAGCGTCCTGTGGTGCTGATCGAGGAACTGGCCTACCCAGGTTTCCGCTACGCTGCCCGTGGGGCGCGGGCCGAAGTGGTGGCCGTCGAAATCGACGCCGAAGGTATGGTGCCCGCCGCCCTCGAAGCCGCCTGTCGCCGCCACGGACCACAAATCCTGTGCCTGACGCCCGAGGCGCAGAACCCTACGACCGTGCGCATGCCGCTGCAACGACGCCAGCAGATCGCCGAGATCGCACGTGTCTATGGTTTGCAAGTCATTGAGGACGATTGCTATTCTGTTACCGCCCCTGCTCTGCCCAGCCTCCGGGCGCTGGCACCCGAGCGGGTGTGGTATGTGGGTTCGCTGTCCAAGACCGTGTCTGCCGCGCTGCGCTTTGGCTATGTCGCCTGCCCGGTGGGCCTGGGCGAAGCGGGGCGGCTGACCGCGCAGCACGGGTTCTTTGCCCTGTCGCGCCCGGTGGAGGAGCTGTGCCTGTCGTTGTTCCAGTCCGGCCTTGCCGCCGAGATTCGCGCAAAGGTGCAGGCAGAATTCGCCGACCGGCTGGCGATGATGGTCAATCGCCTCGGGTTTTGCGACCTGCATTGGCAACCCGGACTGCCGTTTGCATGGCTTAACCTGCCGCTTGGCTGGCGCGCTTCGGCCTTCACGCGTGAGGCCGAGACGCGCGGAATTCTCGTTCGGGCCGCTGACGAATATGCGCTGATCCACGGCCGTGCGCCCAATGCCGTGCGCTTGTCGCTTGCGGGGGTCGAATCGCGCGAGCGGTACGATATGGCGCTGGTGACACTGGCCGCCCTTCTTGCCCGGCCGCCTTCTGACCTCAGCGCCTGAACGGGGGAGCAGGGGCGATTGTGGCGTGATTGTGGCAAGACGATGGCGAGACGATGGCGAGACGATGTCGCTTCCGTGCTGTCTGCAACGGATCTGTGCCCTGACGGACTCACCCCTGCGCATTCGCGCCGATCGGTCCGCACTGCTGTTGACGGAACCAGAACAATGCCGGCACAGTTCGCGTCAGAGCAGAACAAAAAGAATGGACCCGAAAATGGGACAGCAGGCGACCTTTCACGCCCCGCATGGCGGGGCGGATTTTCTCGGTTGGCGTCGCAACCGCGCCGGTGTGACTGAAATCGTATACGATGACGGCGTGGCACGCCGGATGGTCTGGAGGGTTGCGTCGCAAGCCCCGTCTGAAGAACGCATTTCTGATGCGCTTCGGGTTGCCGTTGGCGCGCTTCGGGTCGTCCCGACACTTTATGACGAGTTGAAAAAGCGCGCCATTGCCATCGAGCGTATTGCAGGCTGAAGCCGCACACTGACTGAAGATCAACCACTTCGGGCGGCATTTCGGCGCCTGAACCCAGGATTCGGTTCCTGGGTTTTCGTATGGCTTTCGAGGCCCCTTGCCTTCCTTTCAGCCTTCCGTCTACAATTTGATCAAAGACCGCGGCAACTCGTCAGCAGGGGGCAAAATGGCGAAAGCTCTGGACGCAGAGGCTCGGAAGGGTCTCGCCCTGATCAGTCCGACAGCACTTTTCTCCATCATTCTGCTTGCCGCCCCCATGGGCCTCGTCGTGATGTATTCGTTTCTTACGGATGGAAACAACCGGATCGAATGGATCTTCACGCTCCAGAATTACGTCGAGGTCTGGACTGGCCCGGTCTACCGCGCGATCATGTTCCGCTCGCTGGTGGTTTCGCTGACCGTCACGCTGATCACCGTACTAATCGCCTATCCCATCGCCTATTACGTAAGCTTTCATGTGCCCGCAGCGCGCAAGTCCATGTGGTTGTTTCTGATCACGATTCCGTTCTGGACCAGCTACCTGATCCGGGTGTTCCTGTGGAAGGTCATCCTTGGCTACAACGGCGTGATCAACTCGGGTCTATTCAGCCTCGGCATTATTGACGAGCCGTTGCAGGCCATCAACTACAACGTCGGCGCATTGGTGATGACGCTGGCACACGCCTACGCACCCTTTGCGATCTTGCCGATTTTCGTGGCGCTGGAGAAGATAGACCGCAGCCTGCTCGAGGCGGGCCAGGACCTCGGCGAAAGCCGCCTCGTCACGTTCTGGCGCGTGACGTTGCCCCTGTCGATGACCGGGGTGCTCGCGGCGGTCCTCATCGTATTCATCCCCACGATCGGCGACTATGTAACGCCCGACCTGATTGGTGGTGGAAAACTGCCGATGATTGCCAACATGATGGAGGTGCGCATCCTGAAACAGGGCGACCGCGCCATCGGCTCTGCGGTCGCGGTCTCGGCCATGCTGATCGTGGCGCTGATCAGCATCTGCTTCCTGCTTCTGAACCGCCGCTTTCTGAGGGGGCAGAAATGAACAACCCCGGCTTGCGCGCCTATGCCATAGGCTACCTGGTCTTCCTTTATGCGCCGATCGTGCTCTTGCCCGTCTTTGCCTTCAACGACTCGGCGGTGATCGCATTTCCGCTCCAAGGCTTCACAACCCATTGGTTTAAGGAGATGTGGGCCGACACGCAGCTGTTCCGCTCGCTGAAGAACTCATTGATTATCGCAGGCACCACCTCGGTGATCGCCACCACTCTTGGCCTGCTTGCGGCCCGCGCCACCACGCGCTACCATTTTCCGGCCAGCGCGGGCTTCCTTGGCCTTGTGATGCTGCCGCTGGTGCTGCCCGAGATGATCGTGGCGATGTCGCTACTCATGGTGCTGCTGGCCATCGGCGTGCCGCTGTCGATCCTGACCATCATCCTTGGACATGTGCTGATCTGCACGCCTTTTGCAGTGGCGATCATGACCTCGGCTTTTCAGTCGCTCGACCGCTCGCTCGAAGAGGCGGCCATTGATCTGGGCGAGACGGCGGCTTCGACCTTCCGGCTGATCATCCTGCCTCTCGTCATGCCCGGGATCGTCTCCTCGCTCCTCATCAGCTTCACTGTCAGCCTCGATGAGTTCATCATCTCCTTCTTCCTCGGGGGCAGCGAGACGGCGCTGTCGGTCTACATCTACGGCCAGTTCCGCTTCCCCGCCAAAGTGCCCGCCATGATGGCACTCGGGACGATCCTGGTGCTCGTCTCCATCACCCTTCTTTCCATTGCAGAATACTTCCGCCGCCGCGGCATCGCGCGCACAGGCGGCAAATCTTCCGGAGGCTTCCTGTGACGCCCAATCGCCCCGAAAACCGTGCGGACATGATCGAATTCCGCGACGTGCACAAATACTACGGCGATTACCACGCCCTGCGCGGCATCACTGCGTCGATAAAGGCGGGGGAGTTCTTTTCGCTGCTCGGCCCGTCGGGCTGCGGCAAGACCACGCTTCTGCGGACGATTGCGGGGTTCGAGGGGATCTCCTCCGGTATTGTGCTGATCGACGGCAAAGACGTGGCCGGGGTCGCCGCCAACGTGCGCCCGACCAACATGGTCTTCCAGTCCTATGCCATCTTCCCGCATCTTACAGTTGCAGAAAATGTCGGCTTCGGGCTGCGTAAGGACCCGCGCTCGTTTCCTGAAAAGGCGGCGGCAGTGGCCGAGGCACTGGAGATGGTGGGCCTGAAAGGCTTCGGCATCCGCGCAGCCCATGCGCTCTCGGGCGGGCAACGACAGCGCGTCGCCCTCGCCCGTGCGCTGATCCTTAAGCCGAAAGTGCTGCTGCTCGATGAACCCCTCTCCGCGCTCGACAAGAAATTGCGCGAACAGATGCAGGTCGAGCTTATCCGCTTGCAGCGCCAGGTCGGTATCACCTTCATTCTTGTGACGCATGATCAGGAAGAGGCGCTGGTGATGTCTGACCGCATTGCCGTGATGTTCGATGGTGAGATCGCGCAACTCGCTGATCCCGAAAGCCTCTACCGCCGCCCAAACTCCCGCAAGGTCGCGGACTTCATCGGCACGATGAACTTCCTGCCCGCAACGATCCTCAGCGAGTCCGCCGATCAGGTCGAGATCGAGGCCCAGGGCCTTGGCCGCATGACCCTCGCTGCCGATCAGTGCCGCAGCAAGGGCTCCGCAGGTGAGGTTACCGTCGGCTTTCGCCCCGAAACCCTGACCCTGCTCTTTGGTGCCCAGACCAGCACCGACCGCGAAAGCGAAGCCACGGTCGAAGAGGTCGTATATTACGGCGACATGACTTATTATGACCTCGTTTTCGCTGGCACCAACGATCCGATGCGCGTCTCCATGCGCAACGTGTTCGGCCGCCCCGTGCTTGACCGCGGCGCCCGCACCCGCGTGGCCTGGAGCCCGGGCGCCTTCGTCCTGTTCCGCTGACCGCCGGGATGGCCGCACGTCAATTACACCACGCAAGCCCTTTCATCATTTTATAAATATCCCCGCCGGAGGCTTCCGGACCCCACCTCCTGCTCCGGCCTCACCGGTCTGGTGGCAACAGCCCCAGCCCGCGCAGATAGATGCCGATTCCTGTCTCCAGCAAATCCTCGGCCGAAAAGGCCGTAATGGTACTTCCCTCGCGGCGCGCGAATAACTCCACCACCCCATGGCTCATCGCCAGCACATGGGCCGAGAACATCGAAGCGGGCGGCCGCCGTCCTGGTGGCAGGTGTTCGGTCAGGGCCTCGCCTGCGCGTTCCAGAACCCGGCCCGCCTTTGTCGCCACCATCATCAGCTCCGGATGCTCGGCGAGGTTCAGACCGCTTTCGAACATCGCCTGGTAATGCCCTGGATACTTTCGAGAAAACGCCAGATATGCCCGCCCCGTCGCCTCGAAGGCTGCGAGTGCCGAGGGCTGGCCATTGTCATAGGCAAACTCCATCAGTGCGCCAAAAATGTCGTGACCCTGACGCGCCACTTCCGCCAACAGCTGATCCCGCCCGCTGAAATGTCGGTAGACGGCAGCGGGCGTCACATCCGCCGCCTTCGCCGCCTCTGACAGGGTAAATCCCTGTGGCCCCTTGTCGGCAATCAATGCGAGGGCTGCCTCAACCAGCGCCTGGCGCAGGTTTCCATGGTGATAGCCGCGCTTCACATCAATCCTTGGGGCGCAGGCTCGGCGCGCCGCAGATCGCGGTATCCACGGTTCCGATCAGGCCTGCATCCTTGCCCTTGAAGTCGATGGCATCGAGCACAGTCCGGATCGCCGCAATCCGCGCGCGCTTCTTGTCATCGCTCAGGATCACCGTCCAGGGCGCATAGGGGAAATGCGACCGCTCCATCGTCTCGTCGATGGCCGAGCAGTATTCATTCCACTTGCCAAGGCCGTCGATGTCGATGGTCGACAGTTTCCATTGCTTCAGCGGATCCTGTTCACGTGCGAGGAACCGGCGAAGTTGTTCCGCGCGGCCGACTTCCATCCAGAGCTTCAGCAAAATGATGCCTTCATCGACGATCATCTTCTCGAATGCGGGCAGCTGTTCAAAGAACTTCTCCCGCTGCGCCGGGGTACAAAAGCCGAAGACATGCTCCACCATCGCGCGATTGTACCAGCTGCGATCCAGCAGCATAATTTCCCCCGCTGCGGGCAGCCAGTCGATGTAGCGCTGGAAATACCATTGCGCCGCCTCCCGGTCCGAAGGCTTAGACAACGCGACGACCGACGCCACCCGCGGGTTCAGATTTTCCAGCGTGGTCGAGATGGCGCCGCCTTTCCCGGCCGCATCGCGCCCTTCAAAGACCACGACCACCCGCTTGCCGGTGGCCTTCACGTCAGCCTGCATCCGGACCAGTTGCCGCTGCAGCCCGTCCATCGCGGTGTCGTAGTCGCGGCCCTTCATCTCTTGGCGGTACGGGTAGGACGCGCGCAGGATCGTATCCTTGTCGGCGGCCTTGATCGCCTCGCGGATGGTCTTGGGCGCGTCCTTCTTGAAGTACCGGCTGATCGCGCCGTCAAATGGCAGATCCATGTCTAACCCCCTTGCGTGACCGGCGCAGTATGCCGATTGGGCCGCTCAGCGCAATCCGGCGCGGGCGGCGGCGCGGTCGATGGCGGCAATGACCACGTCCTGACGGGCGTGGTGGGGCATATGGCCCGCCCCTTCGATCACCGTCAGATGGGCGTTCGGCAGCCGCGCGGCCAGCGGGGCGGAGTGGACAGTCAACGGCACGATGGTGTCGGCGTCGCCATGCACCAGCTCGAAGGGCAATGTCATCTGCGGATAGTCCGGCTCCATCGCCACCAGCTGGTCGCGCAGCGCAATCACCTGGCCCAGGTTCTGCGCCAGCCTCTCGCGCCGCGTCGCCAGCATCGGGCCGAAATACGCAAGATACCCTTCCGGCATCGCCTGGGGTGCAAAGACGGCGGCCACCGAACTTTCCACAAAGGCGCGCGGGACGTAGGCCGCGACCAGCGGCACCGTGACCGCCCGAACGAGGGTCCAGCGGTTCGCCCTGTACCACGGATCCAGATCACCCGGCCAGGGCAGGCTCGGCCCGGCAATCGTCACCAGCGCGACGGGCGCGGTCCCCGGCGGCCGTGTCACCGCCCACGCCAGCGCGACCGACCCGCCAAAGCTGTGGCCGACCAGCACCGGCCGCCGCACTCCCAGCGCCTCGGCCGCCAGCGACAGCACCCTCGCCTGTGCGGCGAGGCCGGCCTCACCTTCCGGCAAAGGGTCGGAATGGCCAAGCCCCGGCCGGTCGATCGCCGTGACGCGATAGCGCTTTGCAAGCTCAGGCAGCAGATGGAAGGTCAGATCACGCAGATTGCCCGAGGCCCCGTGCAAAAGCACAAGGTCCGGCCCCGACCCCTGCTGCACCGCATGGATCCGCAGGCCTTCGACGGTGACGAAGACACCCTCGGGCGGGCTCTCTGCCTCTGCCGCACGCCCCCTCACATCCCCGCGCCACAGCGTCACGGCGGTGAAGACGGCGAGCAGGAGGAGAAAGCTAACGCCCAATCTCGGCCAGGTCATAGGGCGTGGACTGATAGATTTCGTTGATCCAGTTGCCATAAAGCAGATGCCCATGACTGCGCCACCGGTTCAAGGGCGGATTGGCCGGGTTGTCCTGCGGGTAGTAGTTCAGCGGCACATTGATCGGTGTGCCTGCCGCCACGTCGCGATCATACTCTTGCTTCAGCGTGTCGCTGTCATACTCGAAATGATTGAAGATATAAAGCGCGCGGTGCCCTGCATCCTCGATCAGGCAGGGTCCGACCTCGTCGGCGCCGAGCAGCGTCTTCAACGCCGGCCGCGCCGCGACATCCTTTGCCCGAACTTCCGTCCAGCGTGAAACCGGGATCACGAAATCATCCGAAAACCCGCGCAGGAAAGGCGAGGTGGGTGCCAGGTTGCGGTGGCGGAAACAGCCAAAGGCCTTGCGGTCCAGCATGTGCTTTTGCAGGCCGTGGAAATGCCAGGCCATCGCCATGCCGCCCCAACAGACGCCAAAGGTGGATTGCACATGGGTCTGGGTCCAGTCCATCAGCCGGGTCAGCTCGTCCCAATAGGTGACCTCCTCGAAGGGCAGATGCTCGATCGGCGCGCCGGTGATGACCAGCCCGTCAAACTTCTCGCCTGTGGCCTCCACCTCGGCAAAGGGGCGGTAAAAGGTTTCCATGTGGGCCGCGGCGGTGTTGCGGGTCTGATGCTCACTCATCCGGATCAGGTGCAGGTCGATCTGCAGCGGCGTGGCACCGATCAGGCGGGCGAACTGCGTCTCGGTCTGAATCTTCTTTGGCATCAGGTTCAGTAGCGCAATCCGCAAGGGCCGGATGTCCTGCTTCTGCGCCCGGTCAGGCGACATGACCATGACGCCCTCGTTGCGCAGAACGTCGAAGGCAGGCAGGGTCGCGGGCAAGGTTATGGGCATCGGAGGCTACCGGTGAGGGAAGCGGCAGACGTAAGCGAAGCGGGTGCGGGCATCAAGGGGGCTGGCGGGAAGGTCTTGTAATTGTGTGGTCCTTGCGGCTTCATGCAGGCAATGTGCATACGCAAGACGGTTCTGTGGGACGGTTTTGGGGGACAGTTTCGGGGGGGCGGATGCGAGGTCTGGTTACAATGGCACTGCTCGCGGTGACGGGGTGGATTGCCCCCGCCACCGCCCAGGTCGTGAGCGAGGACGCGATGGAGGTGCAGCGCTGTGTCTGGCGCTGCCTGGCAAACAGCAACGGGACCGGCGATCCAGCCTACGCCGCCTGTGTCGAAAACCTTTGCAGCGCGCCGAAGAGCGATGCAGGCGGGGATGGCGCCAGCGCAGCCCCGGGTGTCGGCCTCTGGTCGATGGGCACCACGGCTGACGGGCGCGGAATCTATACGGCGCTGGCCGATCCGGTAACGGCCAACACACTTTACTTCATGTGCGACGG
>Ga0105047_10002512_pt1 | contig 32671 bp, 29 predicted proteins | sample MAT04_FD_78384 | JGI IMG/M metagenome (GOLD analysis project Ga0105047, IMG submission 78384) | Freshwater microbial communities from Lake Fryxell liftoff mats and glacier meltwater in Antarctica - MAT-04 (megahit assembly) | ecosystem: Environmental > Aquatic > Freshwater > Ice > Liftoff... | reverse complement strand
TGGTCAGATTCCTTTCCGACTGAATCGTTTTCAGCTTGGTGTTCGAGGGAATCTGACCTTCTCATATCTCCGTAATTTGCGATACCCCGCCTTTTTTAACAAAAAAACTCTTCACGGCGTTGGGTCGCTCCCCTGTGTGATTCAATTTGTTCGCGAATTTCACGCAGTTGGTCCGGATTGAAGCACATTGACTAATTTCTTCATGGTGGCATCCGCCTGAGTACGGGCCGTTTCGAGATCTATTGCGCCTGACTTGAGCGAAGACAATGTTTGCTCCAAATCGCCTTGCCACTTTCGACATTTGGTCACCAGCCAGATGCGTTCTTCATCGGACAATGCTTCGTGTCTGGCGTCGATCAGAATTTGACAGTCATTGCGGGTCTGTTCCAGAAGTGCGATGAGTGCCGCTTCATCCGTCGGTTGTTCGTCAAACCAGGTTTGCCCTGCGGCAGCGATTCTTTGCAGGTATTCCGCGGACGAAGATACATCGTTGGCCAGAAGTCCGGGAGTTCCCAGGATGTGACCTGATGGATGCGGCGGCATTCGCCACAACATGACTCCCACCAGCAGCACGGCAGCAGCGGACGCAATCCACGTGAGCGAACGGCGATTTGTTTTTTGCAAGTTGCCAGCGATCGGTGCTGGTCTGGCAGGCGTTTGACTGTCGCCGATGATCGCATTCAGCTTACTGCGGCTTCGTTCCATTGACGCCTTCAGTTGGCTATCAACGGGCACGTTTTGCCAATAAGAACTGCCGTTGATCAGAACGTATTCCTGCAGATCCAGCAACGCATCGGGATTGGACATCAACTCAGGAATTTTCTTTACACCGATGGCGGCAATGCCCGACTTGGCGATATCGGCCAACTGTTTTGTTGTCAGAATCTCACTGAGCGGCTTACTGGCCTGGAACGATGAGTCTAAGCCATCGACGATTCGAAGTTCCTCAATCAATTCGCGCAGGTGCGACCCGACGAGCTGTTGTTCCAGCCAGCCGGGCCATTGCGTCTGATCGTCAGGAATTGTGATGATGCGAACTGTCATATTTTTTTCTGTTCCATGCAGTCACGCAGTTGCTGCTTTCCGCGACTGACACGAGTATCGATGGTGGCTCGGGCGACTCCCTGTTGTTTTGCAAGGTCTTCCGGTGATTCTCCGGCGATTTGTGTTCTGACGACGGCTTCTACAAAAACGCCGCCGACGGATTTTACACAATCTCGAAACGCATTCAGTTCCTCTTCACGTTGAATCGACGCACCGGGATCGAATCTTTCAGCGATGTCATGTCCGTCGTCAAGTGATGTTCGATCGTGACGTTTCGACGACCGAGCGTGATCAATTAAGCGGTTTCTGGCAATCTGAAAGATCCAGCCCTTGATATGTGTCCCGTCAAACGATTCGCGTTTTTTCCAGATCTGATTCCAGATGATCTGGCTTTCGTCTTCTGCATCCTGATGTGTCTTCGATCGAGCCGCTAGAAACGCCAGAACCGGCGACGCTAAACTGCTGTAGATTTCGTCAAATGCGTGACGATCTCCGGCAATAAAGCGACTTACGGTGGCGTTGTCTGGAAAGGTGTCAGGCCCGGGATTCATGTCGGCAAGGTAACCGGACGTTCGTCCCGATCCAAGTGAGCCGCCGCCGTTTGTCTAGCGATGGCACGAACCGTAAGAATGTCTTCGGTTTGAATACCCCGATCCGTAGGTGTTGCGAGAGCCATAAGACGACTGCGGCGATCCGTAGGATTAGTGCTGATAATGGTTGTGACCGCAGTAATCGCTGCCTGCCGAATAGCCGCGGCCGTTGCTCGTTGAACTGAACCCACCGTACGCCGAATGATTTCCAACACCGACATTCTGCGAATACGAGAACCCGGTTCGTGGGTTCGCGTAGTAGAAGGAACTGCCTTGTTGCGCACGAGCCGTTTGAGTACAGCAGATGGCGATTGCCGCCATCAGTCCCACTGCCAGTGATTTTCTGGCAATCCAAATTGGAAGTCGTGTCATTTTTCGACCCTTTCAAATGAGTAACACAAATCGAGCTGATGCAACACGCATCAGCGTTGAACATTTCTTTGATACTCTGCACGCACAATTCAGGTGTGTTCAGGCGAGCGGGGGACGTCAGTCCCCTGATTGCGATTCCTGCGATTCACTGCGATTCAACTCAACGAACGAGGAACAAACACAAATCGCAAAACACAATCCGGAGACTGACGTCTCACGGCTCGCCTTTGCGCGAATTAGTACTGCACCAGAATTCGCTTCGTGACGGGAACTTGAACGGTTTTCCAGCCGGTCAAAGTCACCAGGTAAGCGTCGCCGCAGTGGTCGTACTTGACGACTGAGTACTCATACGGTTTGCGGACGGTTTCGTAGACGGTCACGTTCTTGTAGTGGTACTTTGGAGCGTGGCAGGAATCTCCGGCAGAGACGCTTGAAGATCCGATGATTGCTGCACCAGCAAGAGCCACAGTTGCCACCAATGTTCTCAGGTTGAGTAAATTTCGCATGGTTCGTTTTCCTTTGTTTTGACGTTTCGTTTTGAATGTTTGAGCGGGTTTCATGTCCGCTTCTGAAAAGGAGAACGGAGGTCGATCGGTGATCTTCCCGGATTTTTGAAAAGATTTTTTTTGGCGAGCGGAGGGACGTCAGTCTCCTGATTTGCGATTCCTGCGATTCACGGATTTTGGTCTTGGCCTGAATACTCGGATCAGGGTAACATGCAGCATTCTCTACGCGCGAACGGGAATCGGCTGGATGTTGAAACGCCGGAAATGGATTTTGATGCTTCTGCTGCTGGGGCTGACGCAGGTCGGCTGTGTGCATCGTCGCGTTACGATCAATTCCTATCCATCCGGTGCGCTGGTCAAAGTTGACGGCAAGGATATTGGTTATACGCCGGCTTCGTTCGACTTCACATGGTACGGCACGCGCGAGGTGCAGTTACTGCGTGACGGATATGAGACTCAGACGGAAATGGTAGATATTCCGGCTCCCTGGTATCAGAAGTTTCCGCTCGATTTTGTCAGCGACAACTTTCTGGGTCGACATATCAGCGATCATCGGCAATTCTCGTTTCAGCTTCAGCCGAAACGGACAGATCTGTCGAGCAGCGTGATGCAGCGGGCGGGTTCACTGCGCAGTGAAGCGATGCATGGTCCGTAAGACCGGGCATTTCGCGGCAAATTCTGGCGAACTGTTGCACAATCTTCGTTTGCAGCGTAACCTCGTGGAATTCCAGCGTCGCATTGATGCTGGATTCGACAAGACAAAACGTGTTTGCAGACAATTAACGAGGTGTACTATGAAGATTTCGGGAACGCTGCTGGCCCTGCTGGTTCTTTCCGGAGTAACGCTGGCTCAGGATGAACTGACTGACGCCGACAAGCAACTGATTCAGGCAATTCAGAATGCAGGTGGCCAGGCGATGCCATTGGCAAAGAATGATGCGCGCCTCTCCGTCGCGTTTCATCTGTCTGACAAAGAGATCGCAGATGACACACTCGTAGTTGTTAAAGACGCGGCCAACATCTATTCGCTCAATCTGCGTGGCACCAAAATCACCGACGCCGGACTGGCGCACCTCACAGGACTTACGGGGCTGGCAAAACTGCATCTTGAAAAGACGGCTGTCACTGACGCTGGCCTGGCGCATTTGTCGGGGCTTCCGGCGTTGGAATACCTGAATGTTTACGAAACCAAAGTCACCGATGCCGGTCTGGCACATCTCAACAATCTTAAAACACTTCGCAAACTTTATGTATGGCAGACGACTGTTTCAGAGGCCGGTGAAGAGACTCTCAAAACCGCGATCCCGGAAATAGAAATCGTGCCGGATTTCAAAAAGGATCGCGAAAGGATAGTGATTGAAACTGTCCGAGCGGCGGAAGATGAAGCAAAGCATGTGGAAGAACTTGCCGCCATGATCGAAGGACAGGGCACGACTATTACGGAAGCCAATGCGGCGTCCGAAGCGGCAGCGATGCTTCACGCGGCGGCACAAGCGACACTTGATGCGGCAACGAAAACTCTTGACGCTGCCAACGCCGCGAAAGCCGCAACTGACAAGGCAGTCACAGACCTAAAAGCAGATCCAAATTCGCCACCAGCAGCGATCACTGCAGCAGAAACTGCGGCTGCGGAGTCTCAGAAAACAGTCGAAGCCGCGACTACTGCGGTCGAGCCACTTAAGAAACCTGCAGAAGAAGCGAAGACGAAAGCCGACGAAGCAAAGAAGAAAGCTGACGAAGCCACAGCAAAACTTGCTGAACTCAAGACCAAGTCAGAAGAAGCCATCAAGAAGGCCGCCGAGTTGAAGGTTAAGGCAGATGAACTGACGAAGAAATAGTTCGACGCTTATCAGGGGACTGACGTCCCCCCGCTCGCCGGAATTGACCTCAGAGTTAACAATTCCACGCCAATTCCGGAACCTTAGTCTGATGGCTCGTCTCATTCTTAGGTCCGCCATTTTTGAGGATGGCTATATCGAATTGTCGCCATTCGACCTCCCCGCGACATTGGGTCGCAGTCATCGAGCGGACGTCACGATTAGTGATGGTCTATTGAGTCGCATTCATGCCAAAATCTGCGTTGGCGAAGACGGTGGATTTGAAATCGTCGATAGTGATTCCACAAATCTGACGATCGTCAATGGCAAGTATGTCGAACGGGCCAGTCTGAAAACAGGCGACAACATCCTGCTTGGGGAAACCGAAATCCTCGTCGAAATCGATGATCCGGACAATGATCTTCACGAGAAAACAACACGTGAATTGCCGATCGTGCCCGAGCAAAAACCCGCAGAACCTTCAGGCAATTAGGAGCTGTTAAGAACTTACGTGCCAGAACTCTGCAATGATTGGTGTGGCTGCGCTACGCGTGTCACACCCTACGAATTGCGGTCGATTAGAAGTAGGGTGTGACAAGTGAGCGAATGCGAACGCAGCCACACCAATCCCTGTTTTTTGCGAATCCAGGGATTTTACTTCGGGACATTAACTTAGCGTCCAGTCTAACGCTGAAAACATTGCCTTGGCTCTGCCGAAGGGGTAAGATCCAGTTAAAGTGTTCTGATAGACGAATGTACTGTCAGTGAAGGACACAAGGACCAAACGTTGAGCAGCATTGGTACAACATCGGAATCCTCGGAAGAACCTTTCGAGTCAGACGGCAGCGTGACCGTGTGGACAATGCTGGACACTGTCCCTGCATGGGGCACCAGTTTGCTGGTCCATGCGGCATTGATTGTGCTCGTTGCGATGATCACCTTGCCAGACATCATTCTGCCGGAGATCAATCTCACTTCTTCCATCGAACCACAGGAAGTACGTCAGCAGGTCTACGAACTGGCGACCGATCCGACGGAAACACTCGGAAGCCTGAGTAGCCTGAACGTTCAGGGAGAATCTGCTGCGGTGGCTCAGAATCAGGGGCTGGACAATCATCTTGAGCGGATTGAGCGGATTCAGGAGGACATTGTCAATCCGAAGATCGAACATTTTGAAACAATGGCATCGCCGAATGAAGCGGAAATGCTGGAGTCCATTGATCTGACGGGAACGACCGAACAGGCAGGCGGGACGGAGGGTGCTGTTGATCGTATCACGCTGGAAATTGCTGCATCGCTTCGTCAACGCAAAACACTTCCTGTGTGGTTGTTTGACGAATCGTTGTCACTGGAAACTCGCCGGGAGACAATTACCAAACGCTTTGAGGGCATTTACCGTCAACTTGGACTGATGGATGATCTGGATACCAGGGAGGCGTTGAAAACGGGCGTGATCGGCTACGGCGAAAGTATCCATGTCCTGGTCAAAGAACCGTCAAGTGACATCGAAGAACTCAAGAACGCTGTCAATCAAATCAAGAACGATGAATCCGGCAAGGAAAACGTTTTTGCAGCCGTCGCGGAAGCCGTCAAAGTCTTCTTGCCCCACAAACGTAAAATGCGGGCGAACATGATGATCATCATCGTCACTGATGAACGAGGCGATGACTATCAGGGACTGGAAGAAATCGTTCGACGCTGCAGCCGAGAAGGAATCAAGATCTACTGCATCGGAAATGCCGCAATCTTTGGACGCGAAAAAGGGTTTGTGCGATACAAATGGCAGTACGATGGCGAAACCTTTGAGGAAGATATTCCAGTCGACCAAGGTCCGGAAACCGCAATGGCCGAAGGGCTTCAACTGCCGTTCTGGACCAATACTCCTCGTGACTTAACTCGCATGTCTTCCGGCTACGGCCCATACACACTCTCGCGACTGACCGCCGAAACCGGTGGCATCTTCTTTATTGCCGATGATGCGGTTGGTGATAAGTGGGATCCTCAGATCATGAGGCAGTATGCTCCTGACTATCGTCCACAGGCGGCTTACATCAAACAGTTACAGATCAATCCAGCCAAGCAGGCGCTGGTCGCAGCAGCTCAACAGGCGATTACCGAAGACGTGCCAATTCCGCAGCGAATGTTTCAGGCCAACAACGATAACGTACTCCGGGAACAGATCACGGAAGCACAAAAACCGCTGGCCGTGCTGGACCATTATCTGGAACGGATCCATACCTTGCTGGAAGCGGGTGAAAAATATCACGATAAACTGGATTCCGACCGCTGGCGAGCCAGCTATGATCTTGCAATGGGTCGCGTACTTGCCATGCGAGTTCGTGCGTTTGGTTACAACGCCGTTCTGGCAGAAATGAAAACCAGCCCAAAACCATTCAGGAAGCCTGACAGCAATCAGTGGCGATTGGAGCCGTCGTCCTCTATCAACGCCGGTGCGAACGTCCGCAGGATGAACGACAAAGCGCTCGAATATCTGAACCGCGTCATCACTGAACATCCCGGGACGCCTTGGGCGTATCTGGCAAAGGTCGAACTACGTGACCCCTTGGGTTGGGAATGGGTGGAGGGCCACATTCCAATTGCCCAGGTCGCTCAGGGAGACCAACCCCGCAGCCCTCAATTCGCGGCCGAGGAAGCTGAACGACGTCAACAGGAGCGGCAGCGGCAACAGAAAAAAACGGACAGCCGCCCGAAGCTGTAGCGGAATAATTCACGTCGCTAATCGCTCAAGTCGCTATCTGCGGTTGCCCTGAATCTGCGGGAGTCATTTATTCCCACAGATTCAGGACCACCACAGATTGGATCCTTGTATTAAGATCGGTAGGCAGGACGAAGGTTGCACGTTGCCGGAACATCGCTCGCTGAATAATTCGTCGTGGAAAATCATGTCATTCGCGACGTCTGTGGATTGCGACCGCCGTTCCCGCAGTGCGGCGAGCTCGGTGCGAGCCTACTTCAGGCGGGAAAATGTTTCGGGGCAATTTCTTAGCCAGTTTCCTTAGAAATCCCGTGACGCTGGTTTGAATCAAATGCGATCGAGGCAATCAGTCCAAAGGCAATTGTTACTGCTGCACCGATCGGGGCGTACCACGGCCAGGCAATTTGCGTCCAGTACTTTATCATACACAAAACCATTGTTCCTTCGATCATTCCGATCATGGCACTGACCTGGCCAACTCGTTGAGTCAAAACGCCGAGAGCAAAGACGCCGACGAGAATTCCGCTTGAGAATCCGGCGATCGCCAGTGCATTGTCGATGACAGATCGTTGAAGTTGTATTGCAGCGATAGCCAGACCAATTTGTAACAGGCCGAATACAATCGTCAAAACACGACTCAGACGAAGCTGCGATTTCGGCGTTCCGACGTTTGTCAAGAAATCGTTGACAACAGCACCAGCGGAAGAATTGAGTGAACTGCTGAGCGTTGACATTGCCGCAGAAAAGACTGCGGCAACCATCAATCCCACAAGTCCCACCGGCATTTGTTCAATGATAAAGGTCGCAAAGACCTCGTCGCTGCGTTCGAAAGCGGGCTTGTCCTGAATTCCCGCATAAAACGCGGCTAGTGCAATTCCAAGCAATAGAAAAAGAGCAAACTGCAAAAACACGACGAAGCCACTTAGCACGACAGCCTTCGCAGCCCCGCGCTGGCTGGCTGTACACAGGTAACGCTGGACCATCATTTGATCGGTGCCATGCGTTCCCAGGGAAAGCAAAGTTCCGCCGATCAGTCCGGCCAGTAAAGTATTGGCCTTTGTAAAGTTTATGAACATGGAGTAGGGTCGAGACCCATCAATACCGGAGTCGAAGCACGAGAGTTTATTGTGGCTTTCGGCGTAGCTCATGAGTTCTGACCAGCCACCGGGCAACATCTGCAGAATGAGCATCAGAGCGATAAGACCGCCGCTTACGTAAATCAGAAGTTGAATACAGTCGCTCCAGATGACGGCTTTCATGCCGCCTACAAATGTGTACGCAATCGTACTGAGACCGACAATCATGATGCCAAGTGGCAGACTGATCCCCGAAATCTTTTCTACAACGATCCCTGCCAGAAAAAGTCGCAGTCCGTCACCAAGATTCCTTGTCAGCAGAAAAATGAGTGAAGCCGTTTTTCGTGTAACACCGCCAAATCGTTTGTGAAGAACCTCGTACGCAGTAAATAATTTGCCGTGAAAATAGAGCGGTATCAGGAAAATGGCAACAAGCACACGTCCCAGACAAAAACCCAGCACCAGTTGCAGAAACTGCAAGTTGCCGCCTTCGATAAAAGCCGTTCCGGGGACACTCAGGAACGTCGCGGTACTTGTTTCCGTCGCGACGATTGACCCCAGCACAGCCCACCACGGCAAACTGCGATCTCCCAGCAGATAGTCGGAGACTGTCTTGTTGCCCCGTCCGACCCAGAACCCGATGCCGGTAATGATCATGAGATACACCGCCACAATTGCCGCATCAATGGATGAGATACGGAGAGTGAGCAGAGTAGGGACAGCAAGAATCAACATGAAATTCGGGCAATCATGTGAACAGTACGCGACAAGACAGGTCGCCCAAATTCAGTGGGCGATGACAGGTCCTACTCCTTCAGCTTAATCTCAAACAACGCGGGCCAGTGCTTGCCTGTTACGAAGAGGCGTTGATTTTTTTGGTCCCAGGCGATGCCGTTCAGAACGGCTTCGCGATTGTTTCGGACCTCACGTGGTCGCAAATGAGATAACTCAATCCACTCCTCCACGTTCCCATTCGCCGGATCGATGCAGGCAATCCGGTCTTCATACCAGACATTTGCAAGAATCCGGCCATTGACGAATTCCAACTCATTGAGTTTCGTAATCGGCTTGAACCTGGATTTGACTCGAACAGACCGTTCCAGCTTGAAGGTGTCTGGGTTCACAAATCGAAGGTCTGCTGTACCGTCACTCAGGATCAACGAATGGCCGTCGTGCGTAATTCCCCAGCCTTCGCGGAGTTTCGGATCGATATCACGGTACCGGACGTAACCAGTTCTCTGCAATGTTTCAACGTCGTAAACCAGCATGAAACCGTTCTGCCAAGTGAGTTGAAACAGTTTGTCTTTCCAGACGGTGATGCCTTCGCCGAAAACATCGTCAGCGTTCTTCATCTCACTAATGGCGTTCCCGGTGTTAATATCGACCAGCCGTAGTTGCGATTTACGATACTCGCCGGTGCCTTCCAGCAAGCGTCCATCGTAAGTCACAAGTCCCTGACAAAATGCTGTCGGGTCATGTGGATACGCTTTGACCAGCACTGCTTTTGTCACCGGTGGAGTCGCGGCTTCGGTCGTCGGCCCGGGCAGCAGAAATGCGGCAGCAGCGGCCAGACTGGCAATGCTCAGGGCAGCGATCGGCATAATGGTTCTCCATATCCGATCCGGCTTTGTCATCGCTTGAGGCACCGATTCAGAATTCGCCTGAGTCGTGATGACAGGCATGATTGTAGTCCGAGAAATCATTTCACGCCGCGTCGAGCTATTTCACGCCAGTTTCGGGTTTTTCGTGATCGTGATCTGCATGGTCATTTCCATGCTCGTCATGTCCATTTTCGTGGTCGTCGTGCGAATGCGGTTCCAGAGCGTATGAGAATGCGTTCCCGTCGAGCGTCGCTGTAAGATGACCATCAAGTTGTTCTTCGCCTTTGACGGCTTCAGGAAGTTCCGCTCCACTGATGATCCAGCGAGACGCTGTTTCATCGGTTTCTCCATCCAACGGCATTGGTTTTGACGCGAGTTCTGTATGAGAGTCTCCGTCGTGTAGTTCCAGTGCCACAGCGGTAGCGACTTTGGATTCACCAATTTCCGCTCCATAGAAGTACACCGTGATATCGCGAGTCGTCGCGTCGAAGACAAGTTCGCCATGATAAGCGTGCGCATCATCAAGTTCGATCACATGACCGCCGTGCTTGCCGACTTCGCCGTGATCATGGTCATGATCGTGACCCTCACTCAACGGAGCTTTGCTGTAGTTCTGATATTCGGCCTCGCTGCAGCCGATTGTTCCAAGTGCCGCCACCGCCATTGCCGCCACCGCCATTGCCGCCAACCAGTATTCAATTCGCATCAGAATACACCCTTGCTGCCGTCTCACGCGAATACAGTTCGCGCGCTGGCAAAATGTTCAGGACAAAATCGCCATCGAGGCTCGGACTTCGAGGTCTCGGGGGATTTTAGGCTTCCGCTGAGTTCGAGTACAGTCACGACAGTTGTTGATCCGGGGATCACTATTCCACCCCCAAAAGGCCTCGCAGAGCCGACGGCTGACGGGTGTGCAGAAACGCTTGATGATCGGCATCATAAAATGTTGCAAGTTCCCGTGACTTCCATTGTCCGGCGATATGCCCCCCAATCAGGCCGACAAAGTATCCCGCCGGAACAACCCCTGAAATGGAGTTGCCGACGTAAGTGCCGTAGGCCGGGTACAAAATCTCGTATGCCTCCTGCTGCGACTGGAGATCCCGCGTTGACATCACGTAACTCAGCGCATCATTCGTCGCAATGGCCTCCTGATATAAAGGCACAAAAGGCAAACTGTAGCTAGCCGCGTAAGTACCTTTCCAGTAGCGTTGCGCGTAGTCTTTTGAATGTCCCGCTTCATGAAAAGCCAAGGCTGGCACGTTGGAATACAAATGGATTGTGTTCGAATAAGGATTGAAGTGATCACTTCCGAAGATGCGACCAGGGAACACCGTTTCGCCCAGCACAGCAAAGGCACCGAATGTGTAACGCCATCCCGCGCCAACGGATTTGTTGGCGTGCAGACGTTTCCAGTCATCCAGTGGACGATACTGATTAAGTCGAACTTTGACCGTCGATAGTTCGTTATCCTCAAGATACGCAGCGATTTCCGCTTCTGTGGTCTTATCAATTCGATGATTCGCAACTCGTCGATCAAAGAGCAAGAGCTTGTCGGGAATTCCCCAAACCCACCCGATCGAATCTACCATGGTATTGGGTTGACCGCGTTCGATCTGAACCTGCGTTCGCCTGGCAAGTTCTGGTGACGTGTGATAGCCCTGTGTCGTTCCTGCAGTGTAAGTCGTCGTTGCACAGCCGGAAGCTGTCAGCAAAGCCAACCCGAGTATCCGGAAAACCGCATTGAGAAAATCGATGTACGTCGTGCGCACGGGAAGATTTCGGGAGTTCTGGTGCATTGGCTGATCGAGACGAATGGCAGGAATGGAGTTACCAGACCTTGATTTCCAGTTCAAGATCGACGGCGAATTTTTCAGCGACGGCTTTCTGAATGCGGCTGATAAGCTGTTCAACGTCATTGCTCCTGGCACCGGTTTCCGTCACAATAAAGTTGGCATGACGTTCACTGATGCGGGCTTTTCCGAAGGACAGGCCTTTTAGTCCGCATTGCTCAATCAGCGCTCCGGCACTCAAGCCACGCGGATTACGAAAAATGCAGCCTGCAGACTGGTCTGCCAGAGGCTGCGTGGATTTTTTAACAATCCAGTTTTTCCGCATCTGGCGAGTCAACTCTTCGGAATCGTCGCGTGTGAGTTCCAGCGTGACGGACAGAATCAGCAAGTCCTGAATGCTGCTGCGGCGGTAAGAGAATGACAGCTCGTCTCCCTGTCGTTCGGCGATCTTATTGTCCTGCGTCAGAACTCGGACACCTGTCACCAACTGACCGATGTCGCCAGTTCGACCGCCGCTGTTGCCAACAACCGCACCGGCAATTGTGCCAGGAATGCCGACGAGATATTCAATCCCGCCCAGACCCGCCCGAACAGCTTCTGCCACAACGTGAGAAAGCAATGCGCCGCCGCCAGCCGTAAGCGACGTGCCGTCAATCCGGATTTCGCTGAGCAGTGGTTCGACAACGCGAACGACGACACCTTGCACGCCCGCTTCTCGCACCAGCAAATTTGATCCGCTGCCAAGGATGTGGATCGCAAGTTGCTGGCTGCAGCAGACGTCAATCACTTCCAGCAGTTCTGCTTCGGTTCGGGGGGTCACAACATATTGCGCAGGGCCGCCCAGTTGCAGCCATGTATATTGGCTGAGAGGTACATTACGCTGCAGAATTTCGCTGAAGTCTTCGATGGATTTCGTCATGAATCTGATTTGTCCTGCCTGCTCCCATTGTAATGACAACGTCGCCTGGTCGCCCGGAATGGTCTAATCTTCCAAGCACCTGGTCAAGATTCGTCATCAGGAAAGCGCGGCCTCCCGATTCAGAGATCCTTTTGACCAGACGTCCGGATGCGCGATTACAGTCAGCGGGCGACGCTGTTTCTCGCGCCGGAAATACGGGAAGGATAAGACATTCGTCGGCAAGTGAAAGTGCAGAACGGAAATCTTCGAAAAGTACGGAAAGCCGCGAGATCTGATGCGGTTCAAAAACAGCGATCAGACGGCGTTTTGGGGACACGGAGCGGGCGGTTTCAAGCGTCGTGCGAATGGCAGTGGGATGATGAGCGTAGTCGTCAATCCAGTCGATCCCGAACAGCCGTCCACGATGTTCGAAGCGTCGTTCAATGCCGGAAAACGCTTCAACGCCATGGATCGCAGATGCGATCGGAACGCCCGTGGTAACTGCAGCGGCAATCGCTGCGACGGCATTCAGTCGGTTGTGGAGTCCTGGCACTTTTAACCTCACCAGCCCGACGTCGCGCGTGCGTTGGCGAAGCCGGAATGTCTGACCGCTGCTCAAATCCTCGATATTCTGATGAAGGAGAAGTCGTTCGCAACTGACGGCGTTCCAGTCTGAATCTTCATGCAATGAAAACGACACTTTGGGTCGACCACATGTTGCTGCGATCGCCGAAGACCGCTGACAGTCACGGTTATAGACAAGCGTCCCATCAGACGGAAGCCGATCGACGAAGTCGCAAAAAGTCTGATCGCATTCAGCCTGAGAACCGAAGCAATCGAAATGGTCCGATTCGATTCCGGTGAGTACAACGATTTTGGGTGAAAGGTGCAGGAAGGATTGACGGTATTCGCAGCTTTCAACGACAGCAAAACGACCTGAACCAAAGACTCCGGAACAACGTGGGGTTCTCATTACGCCGCCCACATAAGCCGCTGGATTCTGGTTCGCCTGCTGCAGGATATTCCATGTCATGCCGCTCGTGGTGGTCTTCCCATGCGTGCCGGCAATGCACAACTGGTCTCGGCCCGCCAGAAGCGAATTCAGTGCGCGAGGAAGTGACAGAGGCGACATGCCCAGCGATCGACATCGCTGCAGAAGCTCACAGTTCTCTTTGACGGCCATCGAATAAACGACATGCTGACAACCGGACGTAACAAATGACTCCGCGCGGCTGGAATTCACAAGCCGGAAGTCTGGCCGATTGACCAGCGGTGAATTTACCTGCTCACCTGTCGTGAATTCATCATCCACACCAATGACTGACTCACCTGCGTCCAGGAGAATTTCCGCGAACGCTCGCATTCCGGCCCCCAGAGCACCGACCAACAGCCAGGGATGTTTGCCTGGTGGGTAGAGATCAAGAGTCAAACAGTCCATTGTTTTCCGTTGATAAAGTTTGTTCAGCAGTCGATTTGCGTTTCAAGTCGCCGTCAGTCTTTGACAAACCACGAGTTCTGAACGATAGCAATTCCCCCCGATCGTTGACAGACAGAGATTGCGGTGGTTTGAGGCAGGCAGGGAGGTTTGGCGACAATCGGAAAGAATTATCGAACCGCCCATTATCGATCGTGGTTTCCTGTGTTTCGATTGTGGCACGGACCTGAAAACAATGTTCAAAAACGTCATCATGAATGCAGCGGAATGTCAGCACCCAGGCAGATCATTTGTGTTTTCAAAGGAAAATCATCATTTACTGGTTAAAAAATTGGTGCAAATGCCCCCGCAGCGTGGCAACTTAGTACAAGTTGAATTAGCAATCTCACCCGCACCAGCATTCCTCCCGAACTCGATAACCTCAATGAACAGTCCAGCCGCTAACGAATCCGAATCTCTCCGACTAGTTTCGGGGAAGAAGTCGATGGATTCTGTCGAGCGGGTTTATCTTGTCGATGATGACCTTGCCGTGCTTAAGGTGGTCGCCACGATGCTGCACATTTCGGGATATGAAGTCAGAGCGTACAGTTCACCGGCCGAGTTTCTTGAAGATTCTGAACGGTTGTTACCTGGCGTAGTGATTACCGATCAGGTAATGCTCGGGATCGCCGGAATCGAAGTCCAACGCTGTTTGAAGGCGAGGTCCAATCATTTCAAGGTCATTCTGATTACTGCGTTTCCGACAACAAGTCTGGCGGTCGAAGCCATGAAAAATGGTGCAGTCACGGTTCTGGACAAGCCATTTGAACGCAAGGAACTGCTTGCTGCCGTCAGTGAAGGATTTCGGCAACTGAAAAATGCCGATTCGTTCGACGAATCACTTCCCCCCGCGCTGCCTGCTGGCCAATCATACCTGGATCGACTCTCCGTTCGAGAGCGTGAAGTGATCAATATGATCTATCGAGGCGCGACGAATAAAGCCACCGGAATTCAACTGGGAATCAGCGCGAAAACCGTCGAAAAACATCGCAGCGGTTCAATGAAAAAGCTGCAGGTTTCGTCTCTGGCCAGCCTCATTCGACTAATAGACCGGGATTTGGGCAACAAATAGGCCGACGGACAGCTTGTTTTGAAGGAATTCGGCATTCGAAGCCAGATTGGTTTTCCTCCCGTCAAACACGTGTTACTCTAACGTGAGTACGGAATCTGAGAGTGTCAGGGCAGACGGTAGACTCGCCCTGACAATACCGTCACTGCGGTAACATTCCGGGGAATTTGTTTTGTTGGATTCGATATGGCAGAGCCACAGAAATGCAAGTTCCAGTCGCAGCACAAAACTTCCTGGAATTGCTCGAAAAGAGCGAGTTGCTGACGGCGTCACAGATTAAGAAAGTTCTTACTAAGCTCAAGATTCCCGATTCCGCGACTGCACGGGAGACTGCGAAGCTGCTGGTTCGATCCCGCGTACTGACGCCATTTCAGGCCGAACGATTGCTTGAAGGTCGTTATCGTGGCTTGGTGATCGATGGCTATCGAATTCGAGAGGTTCTGGGCTTCGGCGGCATGGGCTGCGTCTTTATCGCGGAAGACCCAACCGAAGATCGTAAAGTGGCCTTCAAAATCCTCTCTTCAGATCATGCGCTCGATGCAGGACTGCTGTCCAGAATGAAGCTGGAAGCAATAGCAGGAATGCGACTTGATCATCCGAACATCGTTCGCACTTATCGGATGGCAACGACCGGTGCCGTTCACTATCTGGTGATGGAATTGTTTCGCGGCATCAGTCTGCATGAACTGGTGGCACTGCAGGGAGCGTTGAAATGGCCGATTGTATGCGATATCGCATTGCAAGTTGCCGACGCGCTGAAGGCATCGCACTCACATGGAATCATTCATCGCGATATCAAACCTGCCAACCTGCTGATTGATCAGGACGGAGTCACGCGGATTCTCGATTTCGGTCTCGCATTGATCAAGGACGCGCCGGAAGAAGAATTCTCGTTGTCGATGGTGTTTGGCCACGACTGTCTCGGAACGCCCGACTACATTGCCCCCGAACAATCCCTCGACAGCCGAGGCGTCGATGCTCGAGCCGACATCTACAGCCTTGGCGCGACATTGTTTGTCGCATTGACTGCTCACGTGCCGTTTCCCGAAAAATCCAACAAAGGCAAGCTGGAAGCGCACCGCACAAAAAGTCCCAGGAATGTCTGCCAGCTTCGTCCCGAGATTCCTGCCGAAGTGGGTGCGATCATTGCGAAGATGATGGCGAAAAAACCTGCCGATCGTTATCAATCGGCTGAGGAACTTGCGGATGCCGTCCGTCCTTTGGCTCAGCGGAAATCAATCCAATTCGATTTCCGTGAACTTGTGACGCTCAGAGCCAAACAGGCGAGAGCGAAAGCTGAACAATCAGGAAAAACCTCTTCCGCACAAAGATCTTCGATCACTTCGGCGTCCGGTTGGCTTCGAGAGGGCAGTCATCAGATTGCCGAAGGGACCGACAGTTTCAGCCGATCAGAAACACCGGCAATCCGCCAGCCGGAGCCTGGCCGAATCCGATCGGAACCAGCACCGGTTGTCTCAAAAACTTCGACACGTCCCGCAGTCTACAAGGGGGCTGCACCGGCGGGATGGCGTCTGCATTGGCTCGGATCCGAGCGCCGAGTCGCATTGACCAAAGTCCGAACATCGATTGGTTCGTCGCATGGTGCAGACATCCTGTTGTTCCGTGATGAAGGCGTTGACGATTTACAATGCTGGCTCGAATACGACGGGAAACACTGGAAACTGTTACAGGAGTCAAAGACTCTGCCCACATATGTCAATGGGAAAGTAGAAGCCATGTGTCTTCTGGGACATGGGTCAAAAATTACGTTCGGCGGAAAAGCGGGTGTGAAACTCGTCAGCCTGCATCAGACCGCGAAAAACAGAAAACTCCTGATCATTCTGGGAATTACGATTACCGTCTTGCTGTCAATTGCCGGACTGACATGGTTGCTGTTCAGACTGCTACCTATGAAGTAAGGAGCAGTCCCGAAATATCTTCGGGCAAGGCTGGAGAAAGTGGTGTGGCTTCGCTGCGCTTGTCACGCCCTGCGAACAACGGTCAATTGGAATTAGGGTGTGACAAGAGAGCGAATGCGAACGCAGGCACACCAATCCGTGAGGTTGAATTCCACGGATTCAATTTCGGAACAATTCCGACGAATTGACGATCGTTGGGAACGAATCTTGCCGAATTCAGTGTCGATATGGCAGGAATGCGATTTGCGTGGCGGAAATGGAAGTCGCTCGAAGAAGCACGATTTGGCAGTGTCAGAAATCTGGAGAGGTTCGCAATGACGGTTCAGGCAGAAAAAGAACATTTTTCGTTTCAGGCTGAGATCAGCCAATTGCTCCATTTGTTGTCCCACTCGCTGTACCAAAATCGCGAAATCACGATTCGAGAACTGGTGTCAAACGCGTCTGATGCTCTCGACAAATTCCGCTACACATCACTAACGTCGGGACAGAATGCAAATACCGATGATTTGCGGATCACGATCGAGCCGGACAAAGAAAATCGCGTGCTGTCAATTCGCGACAACGGGATCGGGATGACACATGATGAACTTGTCAGCAATTTGGGAACGATCGCTCGCAGCGGTTCTCTGGACTTTCTAAAGAAAGCGCAGAAGTCGGACGAAAAGGCGACTGAACTCTCATTAATTGGTCAGTTCGGGGTCGGGTTCTATTCGGCATTCATGCTGGCCGATCGGGTCGAAGTCGTGACTCGCAGTTGTACGGAAGAAACCGGCTGGCGCTGGGAATCCACAGGTGATGGTTCATTTACCATCAGTGAAGTTTCGGAACCCGTCGAACGTGGTACCTGTATTCGGTTGCATCTGAAAGACGACATGGAGGAATTCACGGAACTGACGCGTCTGAAATACATTCTGCGAAAGTATTCAACATTCGTACCACATGCAATCTACGTCGAAGCCGAACATATCAATGATCAGCCTCCGATCTGGGTGGAACCGAAGAACACGCTGACGGACGAGCAGTACAATAACTTCTATGAATACCTGACTCATTTTCCAGGTCAGAAGGCACTGTGGCATCTGCATCTGTCCGCCGATTCACCGTTCCAGTTTTACAGCATTCTGTACTGCCCGGATCAGAATCTGGAAAAGATGGGCTTCGGCCGAGCGGATCATGGACTGCATCTGTGTGCAAAACGCATTCTCGTACAGAACGACAATCGCGATCTGCTTCCCGATTATCTGCGATTCCTGCGGGGGATTGTGGATTCCGCCGATTTGCCGCTGAATGTTTCTCGCGAAGCGCTGCAGGACAACACTGTCTTTCGCAAAATGCAGCGTGTGATCACGAAGAAGGTGCTGGATCACTTTGATACGTTCTCACAGGAACATCCTGACGACTACGTCAAGTTCTATCGCGAGTTCGGCGTGATCCTGCGTGAAGGTATTTCTTCAGATTACGAAAACCGCGATCGAATCGCAAAGTTGTTGCGATTCGGATCGACCAATTCCACGTTCGAGCCTTCACTGGTATCACTGGAAGACTATTGCAGCCGCGCGAAAGAGGGGCAGGAACAGATTTATTTCGCGTGTGGGACCGATCGTGATTCTGTTTTACGCGATCCAAACCTCGAGGTCTTCCGTTCGCGAAATCTGGAAGTGCTGATTCTGTCGGACCCGGCTGATGAATTCATTCTGTCACATCTGGGTGAGTTTAAGGAAAAACAGATCGTATCCGTCGATGCCGCTGACCTGAAACTTCCGCCGAAAGATGACGATCCATCCAGGAGCGACGAGGAAAAATCTCAAGCCGACAATGCCGAATCGGAAACATCGTCCAATCTGGTGGAGTTGATCAAACTGATGAAGGAGTCATTGGGCGATCAGGTTCAGGATGTCCGCCGTTCTGAACGACTCACAGAAAGCCCGTGTTGTCTCGTGAATGCTCAAGGTTCGATGAGTACAACGATGCAGCGAGTCCTGCGGATGAATACCCCGGATTTCGAAATGCAGAAGATGATTCTGGAGATCAACCCGGCATCGCCTTTAGTCATGCGACTATCAGAACTGACTTCGAATTCTGACAACCACAGTTTCATCCGTGACTGCAGCCAGCAACTTCACGCCAACGCCATGATCATGGCGGGACTCGCTCCAAACGGCAACGAAATGGCGGCTAGGTTGCAGAAGTTCATGCTGGAACTGGCGGGCACCAAGTCGTCGATAGTGCTGTAGCACCGCTCGATGAATAAGAGTCCCCTTTCCCACCCCCGCCAGCCGAAGGCAGGGAGGGGTCGGACCCAGCGAAGCGATGGTCCGGGGGAGGGCCAACGCATATTGGAAATGCTGGAGTGATGTTCAATCCTGTGCGTAGCGTTCGCCGCGAATCAAATGGCAAGCCCCCTCCCGGACTTTGCTTCGCTCGTCCGACCTCCCCCAAAGCTGCGCTTGGGGGAGGTTGATTGAGATCAGTTTACTGCAAAATCCGACTGTTATTTTTCGAGCGGTCCTTAGTCATTGTGAATGAAACCTGGTGGATTGGCTTACAGATTCGTCGAAGGTGATTCCTTTACGGCTGATCCATGAACAGCTTCAAAACAGATACTGCTGCCCCGAGGAATGTCGAGGAGGTTTGAAAAGATCCGTTCGAGATTGTGGTAGCGTCGCCACAAGACCGCAGCGCTGGCGGGTGAGTTTGAACAGTGCATGAAACTGCTCAGCAATCGGGCCGCTGCCACGCATTCGAATGCCGAATTCGCTTTGATTCAGTTTGCCGTCTCGCACCGACCGCAGACGCGATTCAATCTTTTCGGCATGAGTCGGACGGTGTCGTTTGATCCAGTCCATAAACACCGTTTCGACCGATAGCGGAAGCCGAATCATGTTGTAACCCGCAGATTTGGCACCGGCTTCGGCAGATGCTTTCAGCACGGCAGGCATTTCATGGTCATTCAATCCGGGAATGATCGGAGCCACCATCACATGCACAGGGATGCCAGCATCGGAAAGTTTCCGAATGGCCTCAAGTCTCGCCGCCGGTGCCGAACAGGCTGGTTCCATCACTTTGGTTAGAGCCTGATCCAGGCTGTTGATGCTGATCGCGACGCGGCACAAATTCTCTGCTGCCAGTGTACTCAACAAATCCATGTCCCGCGTAATCATTGCGTTCTTGGTAATCAGCGACATCGGCTGCCTGGCTTCAATCGCGACCTCAAGACACTGCCGAGTGATTTGTAGTTTGCGTTCGATCGGTTGATAACAATCCGTCACGCCGGACAGCATAACTTGTTCGCACAGATACTTTGGCCGCGAGAGCCAGTTTCGAAACAGGTGCGCGGCATTCTGTTTGACAAAAATCTTCGTCTCAAAATCCAGCCCTGCACTGAAACCAAGATACTCATGCGTGGGGCGAGCGTAACAATAACTGCACCCATGCAGACAACCTCGATAGGGATTCAGGCTGTAGCGAAACGGAATATCGGGACTGTCGTTTTCGTAAATCACGGACTTTGAAGTGTCATCGAAATACCGTGTTCCGGGGCGTTCAAGTTCCTGCAGGAATTCATCATCGAACTCCAGTTGTTCATGGTCCGCTTCGTGGATGACAGTCAGAAACCTGTTCGCCGGATTCTCAGCAGCACCGCGTCCTACTGGATTTCCGCCAGCAGACCGGAAATTGTGATTCGCATTCACGATTGTCCTCGAGAATTCTTCACGAGTTTGCGAAATGACTCGCGTATGGACTTGTGAAGGAACTGAGCAAAGGAACTGTCTAGTTTACGCACGATAATCAGTTCAACGACGTCTGCGAAGTCCTTATGAGTTCTTCGGACGTCGCCTGAACCGCAAGCGATTTTGACCTCAATAAGCTTCGACAGTCGCAGCACCGGCAGGTTCTCAACGGTTTCGACATTCAGGTCCCCTTCAGGTTCCGGCAACGAGAATTCCGCATCTTTACCTGCACGATCACCGGAATACAGAAACTGAACAGGAATGCCAGTTGCGGACCTGAATTCTGCCTGTTGCTCGTGCCAGGACAAGCCGGCGTTTTCCATTGCAGCGTGAACTGCCTGGGAGTCAGCCCTGCGTACGATCAGATCGAGATCAACTGTATTTCGCTGATATCCGTGTAAACAAACGGCGACTCCGCCACAGACAGAATGCGGGATTTTCGCTTCCGCCAGCGCCTGATGACATTGAGTGGCCACGTGCCACAGGTTTTCATTTCCCAGCATCAGATAGACCTGCTGTACGTTAGACATAGAGCATTCCTTGAAAACGGGGGATTCTATCGGTATCGCACGGCCTCAAAAAGTCATTTGACGGAATGCATTCTGCAATCAGCGTTTCAACCTGCGATTCCAGTAACGTTTACGCCACTACCGATCAGCAGATTGTGATCATAAAGCCAGCGATAGATTTTGCCAGATTTTTCGGGTGGCAGTGCGGTCAAATCCGTGAACCCCGCTTCGTGAAACCACATGCTGAGTTCTTCAACTGTGTGATGATATTGATATTTTGGGGCCCACCAGTCGAACGTGTCGCAGACGCGATTTTCGTAGTTCGGATGAGCGCTAAAGTTAATGATCTTATTCAACGTTTTGTTGACAAGCGGGATGCCACCAAGAATGGCCCCTGCATGACACAATGGCATCAGGATCTGAGACGGAATTCTGGTGGTGATCGCACGCAGTCCTGTGTTGATCATCTCCTGCCACCACTGGTTTCGACGATACAGCCAGACGGAATACCGTCCCCCAGGTTTGACCATTTTTGCCACCGCGTCAAAGACTTTGCGCGTGTCGGAATCGTGATGCATCACGCCGATTGAAAACACAAAATCGAACGATGCGGGTTCAAAAGGCAAATGCTTCAGGTCCGCCTGAACGAATTGGATATTTGCAAGATGATTACATAATTGCCGCGCCTTATCGACGGCCCGCGTATGATCAGCGCCGGATACTATTGCAGCGGATTCGCCACAGATTTTGGCATATCGGCCTCCACCACAGCCCGCGTCAAGAACTCGCGTTCCCGCAAGATCAGTCAGGCGAATCGCTGTCTTTGCCTCAAACGTCGCCCGGTCTTCATCGTCGTGAGCAACGTCAAAATGCGTCCACTGATGGCCAAAACTTTCCAGATGCTCGTCCGTGACGAATCGTGGAATTCCATTGATGATTTTCCAGACACGATCAGAATCCGACGCTTTCAACAACGTGCCGTCGTCTGAAAGTTGCAGCGGTCCGCCGCAGTCCGGGTCTAGGAGCGTTGAGTGCATCAGAATTCTATTTCCATCAGATCTTCCGCCAGTTCTGCGTTTGGAAAGATTGCCCGAATATTTTCCAGTTGTACGGGGTCATCATCAGCGCGCTGAGGATCCACATGCACAAGATACAGGCGTTTTACGATCGCCGCTTTTGCAAGTTTTGCGACGTTGGACGAAGAACTGTGTCCTGTTTTCCTGGCCCAGTCATCAAGTTCATCGGGAAAGTAGCATTCATGAACCAGAACATCCACACCGCGAATGAAATCTGTATAGTTCCCAGGAGCCGTCGTGTCCGTGATGTACGCTAGTGATCGGCCAGGCCAATCCAGGCGAAATCCTACCGATCCACCTGGATGTTCCAGTGAGGTCCATTTCAGCGTCCCTTGATGGGGCAAAGCAACGCTGCCGGTCAGTGGATGCCATTCAAACTGTGGCTCGACCGGAAACAATTCATTCGCGAGCAGATGTGTTTTCACGGCCTGCAGTGTTTCTTCTGTGCCGAACACGCGAACTCGTTTCAGGTCACCGCGTATCATCGGCACCAGGATAAACGTCAGGCCACAGACATGATCCAGATGAGCGTGTGTCAGAAATACATCCAGCGTGGATGTACGAATTGCATTCTGCACTCGAAAAAATCCGGTTCCGGCATCCAATGCAACTCCGATCTCCGGCAGCAGAAGACTGGCCGTGTGGCGGCGTTCATTCGGGTGGTATCCACCGGTGCCAAGAAAGACAAGCTGCATGGAGAATCAGACGTTTGCGGATAGAAGGAATCCGAATTGTGTGGCGCACATCACGACCAGTCGAAGTCTAACAGACTAAGGTAAGAAACCGATATCAACGCGGGTCCACGGTAGAATCTGAGGTTTTCGTGCCGATCGCGAACAGATGCTTTTCACCGCGGATGAAGATTTGCCCGTTGGAAATGGCAGGCGATGCGTAACTGTATTCTCCAAGCGGATTTGAATGCACGACATTCAGCTTTGTGTCGGGTCTTACCACAGCCATCACGCCATCGTCAGCAGGAAAATACACCAGGCCATTTGCCGTAACCAGCGATCCACTATAGTGGTTCCCCAGGCGCTCCTGCCACAGCCGCGTCCCCTGAGCCGTATCGAAACAATTCACAGTGCCGCGATCGTCGGCCACCATAAGTTTGTCTGACACGACGACGGGCGAAGGTACGTAACATTTCGCGGCTTCACTTTGCCAGAGAACGTGCGTCCGTGTCACATCACCGGAGCCATCTGGACGAATCGCCATCACGTGATGTGTTGGAAATCCGGCAGTCAGGTAAAACGTCTTACCGTCGCAAACCATAGAAGAGACAAACTGTTCTGTCGGCCCTTCAATCAACCAGTTCGTCGCCCCGGTTAATGGATCAAGGCTGACAATTCGCTTACTGCCGGTCATCACCATCTGATCGTGGCCATTGATTGTACGAATCAACGGGGTGCAGTAACTGCGAATGTTGTATTCGCGTGGAACCTTCCAGACCTGTTCACCGGTTTCCCGATCCAGCGCGGCAACATAAGAATCGCCATCATGATCACCGTTGACAATGAGCAGATGCTTGTATACGACCGGAGAACTGCAGAATCCATGCGCGCTGGTGAATTCGCCTGGCTCTGCCGTCCACAACTTCTGACCATTTATGTCATACGCCACAACCAGCATTTGACCGGGTGTCACTGAACGGGGCGTTCCGACATTGGGAGCTGGTACTTCGTGACCGTCAATCATTAGAAAAGTGACGTAAACCGCCTCCCCGTCTGTTGCCGGAGTCCCGGAGGCAAAACTGTTGAGGCCATGTTTTGTTTCCAAAGGTGCAACCACGACAGATTCCTTCCAACGAATACTGCCGTCCTTGCGATTGAAGCACAGAAGAAGTCGTTCGTGACTATCTTCAACGCAGGTTGTCAGGAAGATGCTGTCGTCCCAGACGATTGGCGAGGAATGCCCCGTGCCTGGTATCTCGACCTTCCAGGCAACGCCTTCGCCCGTTTCCGCGTTCCACTCGATGGGGACATGCACTTCTGCCGACGTCCCGTCTCCGCGCGGCCCACGCCATCCCGGCCAATTCTCGGCCATCGCACTGACATTGAAACTGACGAGGATGCAGAGAAAAACATTCAAACGTCGAATCATGGATTCACCTTTTCGCAGGGTGCGTGAAACAAAGCGGAACGCACCACGGCGAATGGGCGATGGTGTGTTTCGCTCCCAGCACACACCCTACAGCAGGTTCCGTTGGCGCAAATCGTTTCAGGAAAATTGTTTACGTCAACTTTCGCTCCCTGATCCAGTCAGTATGGAACTTCTCGCCACGCGGTTTGTCTGTTCGTTCGTAAGTATGTGCTCCGAAATAATCTCGCTGAGCCTGCAACAGGTTCGCAGGCAGTCGCCCTCGGCGGTAGCCATCGTAATAGGTTAAAGCCGCACTGAAACCGGGAACAGGCAGACCGAGCTGAATCGCCGTCGCGACGACTCGACGCCACGCAGGTTGCGCCTTGCTGATGGCTGTCTTGAAGAAGTCATCGAGCAACAGATTTTCCAGCTTCGGGTTTTTGTCGAACGCTTTCTTGATGTCTTCCAGAAATCGCGAACGAATAATACATCCGCCCCGCCACAGCAGTGCGATCGGACCGTTGTTGAGTTTCCAGCCAAACTCGGCCGCAGCCGCGTCCAGCTGCACGTATCCCTGAGCGTAACTGCACAGCTTCGACGCATACAGAGCTTGTTTGACGTCTTCAATGAATTGCTTGCGGTCGCCTTCGAACTTCGCATCCGGGCCGGAAAGTACGGATTCCGCCCGCACTCGCGCATCCTTCTGAGCCGACAGGCAGCGAGCGAATACGGCTTCGGTGATCAGCGTCGTCGGGACACCCAGATCCAGAGCATGTTGAGACATCCACTTGCCGGTTCCTTTTTGCCCGGCAGTGTCCAGAATCAAATCGACCAGATCCTTGCCAGTTTCTTTGTCCTTGACAGTGAAGATATCACGAGTGATCTCGATCAGATAACTTTCCAGTTCACTGTTGTTCCATTCCTTGAAAACTTCGTAGAGTTCCGAATTGGTCAGACCGACGCCATATTTCAAGATGTAATACGCTTCGCAGATCAACTGCATATCGCCGTATTCGATGCCATTGTGGACCATCTTTACATAATGCCCGGCACCGGCTTCTCCGACCCAGTCACAACACGGAATGTCGTGATTTGGCCCGACCTTCGCACTGATCTTCTGGAAGATTTCTTTGACGAACGGCCATGCTTCATGATGACCGCCTGGCATGATGCTTGGGCCCTTCAGAGCGCCCTCTTCGCCACCGGAAACACCTGTTCCGATGAAGCGAAAGCCTTCTTCGGTGAGTTGCTTGTCGCGACGGTTTGTATCGACGTAATCAGCATTGCCACCATCGATAATGATGTCACCTTTAGAGAGCAGCGGCTTCAACTGATCAATGACGGCATCGACCGGAGCCCCCGCCTTCACCATGATCATGACTCGACGCGGCGCCGCCAAGCTGTTGACGAAATCTTCGAGCTTGTCATAACCTTTGATGCGATCGGGCATTCCCGGTTCGACAACGCCTGGTGGCCGACTGTTCAGACCGTTGACAAACTCGTGCGTCGTCTCAGTCGTCCTATTGTAAACTCCGACCGAAAAGCCCTTGTTGGCCATATTCATGACCAGATTTTGTCCCATAACTGCCAGGCCGATGAGGCCAATATCGTGTTTTGACATATACTTCGTTTTCTAAAATGTAAGGAGATTCGCTGCGTCTAACACACTTTCAGTCACCGATCGAATCGGTAAGTACAACAACTTCAGCCATCCAGACCGTGATTGACGCGGAAAGATGCGCGTCAATCCAAATCTTCATACAGTGATCACCGGATGGTCGATTCGTCGACCTGCGAACCGAAGGCAGGCTTCCACATCGGCTGGCGCAAGATACGGAAATTCGGCAATAACTTCTGCCACATTCAGTCCTGACGCCAAAAGGTCCAGCACGTCCGTCACGCGAACTCTCATTCCTCTGATGCACGGACGACCGCCGCATTGCTGCGGGTCAACCGTAATTCGATCGTCAATTGGTTTCGGAAACAGACTGGTAGTATTGGACATGCTGGAACTCTGATGGAATTGATGTTATTCAAAAAATCGCCCGACCGGTTCAGTGAATCCGGGGAGTTCTGATCCGCCGTCAAGCGACATATTTTGGGAATAGAGCATTTGAGTTTGGTCAGGACGAAAGACGGTAACACTCCTGAAGCCGCAGTCAACAAGCCAGACTTGCTTCACACCAACGTCAAGATAGTTCGCAACCTTTTCGGTGACGGCCCCGTGTCGATCGCTTATTGACAACACTTCGACTGCCAACAGCGGAACGCCCGCAATATAAGGTGCCCCTTCGCTTTGCGCTACGACGTCGTTTGAAAAAACAGCCACATCGATTCCAACAAATCCCTGGCCTGGCAGCTCGCATCCGACTTCACCGCTGAATGCAGTTGCCGGAAACGAAGTACGTTCAAGCCACTCATCCAGAAAACGCCCGATACGAAGCTCAGTTCGTGCATGTCGGTGGCTGCGTTTTGTCATTTCGACTCCTGTCCCATCCTCGTCGTAAACAACGCCATTGAGCAGAATCAGGCTGGAATCTTCTGAAAGATTTAGAGATTGGAACTCCGCTACGGACATACGGGTTCCGGGTTTCGGCAGTTGCTGAAGTTCAGTCACACTCATCGTAGACCTCGCCAATGTCATGAACTGGAATATCGACATCCACTATTCTAGCGGCAATGCTTTGGTGATACCAACATTTCGCTCGCAAACCATTCATACTCTACCTCTGAACTCTCGCCGAACCACCAGATGCAACCGCTTCGACTTCCTTAATCGTCGCCATTGTCGTGTCACCTGGAAATGTCGTCAGCAAAGCACCATGAGCCCAGCCGAGATTCAATGCGGTCTGTGGATCTTTGCCGTTGAGCAATCCATAAAACAATCCTGAGGCAAATCCGTCGCCGCCGCCGATGCGGTCGATGACGTCCAGTTCAATTGTCTTCGCCTGATACGTCTTGCCGTCCAGCCACAGCACAGCACTCCATGAATGCCGGTTCGTGGCATGAACTTCGCGGAGTGTTGTTGCGACGGCTTTCACGTTCGGCAACTTTTTTGTCACTTCCTCCATCATGCCGAAGAACGCGGTCGGATCGAGTTTTCCATGAGCTTCAACGTCCTGCCCCTTAAGGCCAAGGCCCTTCTGCAGGTCTTCTTCATTCCCGACGAGTACATCAACGTGCTCGACGATCCGGTTCAACGTCTCCTGCGCCTTATCCAGACCGCCACTGATTTGCCAAAGCTTGGCGCGATAGTTCAGGTCGAAGGACGTTACGGCACCTGCAGCTTTAGCAGCTTTCATGCCTTCGATGATGACTTCCGGCGTTGTCGGTGATAATGCTGCGAAGATACCACCGCTGTGGAACCAGCGAACACCGCCCGCGAAAATTTCTTTCCAGTTGAAGTCACCGGCCTTCAACAGACCAGCGGCTTCATTGCTGCGATTGTAAAAGACCACGGGGCCTCGAACTCCATGCCCCTGATCACTGTAAACCGTCGCCATGTTTGGGCCACGCACGCCGTCATGCGCGAATCTTTTGTAGAACGGCTTAACGCCCATCGCACGAACACGTTCTGCAATAAGATCCCCCAGGGGGTAATCGACCATGGCCGTCACGATGCCAGTTTTCATCTGGAAACAGTCGGCAAGATTGGCCGCGCAGTTGAATTCTCCGCCGCTGACGTGAACCGCCAGGCGATTGGCTTTGCGAAAGGGTATTATCCCTGGGTCCAGTCGATTGACTAATGCTCCAAGTGACACCAGATCTAACGCACCGGATTGAGGAATCTTCAACATGGACTTTTGCTTTCGTGGCTCAGCGATGAAAGTGGTTGCTGGTCTGACGTCTGCCTTATGCAAGAACAGCAGTTTGCGTATGGTAGGCGTTCCCGAAGATGTTTTCAAAACATCCGCAGCGTGCTAAGATACCATTCCCATTCGCGCTACGAACCGCCGGAGAAATAAATGCCGTAGTGGATTTCGCCAGAAATCTGGAACCGACGGAATTCCAGAAAAATTCACTACGATTCGAAGTCGTGAATTCATCCAGCACTCCTGACTGTGGAGGTATCTTCGATGAAATTATTGGTGTCGGCCCTGGTCCTGCTGGTATCGCCAACCGTGGTTGCGGCTCAGGAGCCAAAATTGCCACCGTCGCCCGAGCCTGTTGTCAATTCGTTGATCTCGAAGGTCGCATTCGGTTCCTGTTCGAATCAGGAAGACCCAATGCCCATTCTACGCACTGTGCTCGAATGGAATCCGGATTTGTTTGTCTACCTTGGCGACAATATCTATGGTGACACAAGTGACATGAAACTGTTGGAGGCGAAGTACGGCAAACTGGCGGCCAACAAAGATTTTCAGGCTCTGCGAACTGCCGTTCCGACGATCGCCACCTGGGATGATCATGACTATGGCGAGAATGATGCCGGCAAAGAGTTCGCGTTGAAGTCTGAGTCCAAAGAGATCTTTCTGAAATTCTGGAACGAACCGGGACTCAGTCCTCGTCGCGAACATGAAGGAATCTATACGAGCTACCGCTTCGAAGACACGAAGCCGAGGAAGACGTTGCAGATCATTCTCCTGGACACTCGGTCATTTCGAGACCAACCGTTGAAGAATCCATTTCCATCATGGAAAAACGATTATCTGCCAGACACAAATCCGCAGAAGACAATTTTGGGCACAAAACAGTGGGACTGGCTGAAAGAACGACTCAGCGAACCCGCCGATTTGCGCATCGTCGCCAGCAGTATTCAGTTCGGTCATGAATACAATGGCTGGGAATCGTGGACGAATTTTCCCCTGGAACTGATCAGGATGACTGACCTGATCAAAGAAACAAAAGCTAACGGAGTGGTTTTTATTTCAGGTGACGTGCATTGGGGGGAACTGTCTGTGCTGAAAGTCCCGGATTGCTACCCTCTGCATGATCTCACAGCGAGCGGGCTGAATCGCGACTGGAGCAATGTCGAACCGAACCAGAACCGCTACGGCGAAGCCTGTATGGATTTCCATTTCGGGATGCTGGATATTGACTGGATCGGAAATCCTCCAGGTAATCCGTCCGTTCAGCTTCGCATCCATGACATGACTGGACGTGGCCGTGTGCGAAAAACCGTTCGACTGAGCGATCTGCAATTTTGAGGCAAGCGACATCGATATTCATGTTTGCGTTTCCAGTCGCCCCAGCATCCGCAGCAAACCATCGAGGATAGTCATGGGATGCGGTGGACAACCGGGGATATACAAATCGACCGGTAAGATGGATCCGCAGCCATTATGCACTTCCGGGTTGTCAATGAACGGACCACCGCTGATCGCACAGGCTCCGACAGCGATCACAAACTTCGGCTTGGGCACAGCAGCATAAGCAGTGAGTAACGCACTCTTCATGTTCTCCGTCACGGGGCCAGTGATCACAATTCCGTCAGCGTGCCGCGGCGAGGCGACAAACTGAATTCCGAAGCGGCCAAGATCAAACACGATAGTACTCAATACGTTGATATCAGCTTCACAGGCGCTGCACCCACCAGCGCTCACCTGCCGGAGTTTCAGCGAACGTCCAAAGAGTCGCAACGATTTCTCATCGAGCGCCGTTGCCCGTTCCAGCATCTGCCCTTCCAGAACAAGATCGTCGCGGGTACTCGTCGCCAGACGGTATTCCGGAGTGTACTGAATGGCATCTTCCGGACACGCCTCCATGCAATCCGTGCAAAACAGGCACCGCCCAAGATCCAGCCGCAGCCCTTTTGCGCCGAAACTGATCGCGTCTGTCGGGCAGGCATCCACACATTCGCGGCATCCCTCGGGACATTTCGCCGAATCAATCACCGGCAATCCCCGCAGTCGATCCGGCAGCGTCGGCTCCTGCCTCGGCCAGTCCATCGTACGATGTCCCTGATGCAATCGAGCCATGATGACGTGGAGCATGGAATTTCCTTATAAGTCGTGGCCACAGTACGACAGATTGAAGCTTTTGTTACAAAGCGGGAAGTCTGAGATTTGCTGTTCGCGGAGTGACATCGCGAGGCCCATCCAGTTGTGGAATGAGGGATCGACGATCTTGTAGCGTGAAAACTTTCCCTGGACATCCGTCAGGGCGCAGTGGCAGATTTTACCGCGCCAGCCTTCGACAAGTGAGACAGCCAGATGATCGGGTTGTAGTGGTCCGGATTCTGTCTGGATCGGCCCGTCGGGAAGCGCTGCGAGCTGCTTCTGAATGAAGGACACGGATTGCTGGATTTCCAGCCAGCGAATGTAAGCGCGGGCGAAGCAGTCGCCGGTTTTCCATGTGGAAATCGGCAGTTTTGCTGTGCGATAGATTCCGGTCGGAAAATCCTGTCGGACATCGCGCTCGATGCGGCTCGCGCGTGCGGAAGGGCCGACGAGTCCCAGAGCAGTGGCGGTCTCTTGTGAGACGATGCCTGTGCCTTCAAATCGAGCCAGCACGGTCGCTGAATTAAATAGCAAATTCGCGGCGTTGGTCACGTCGCCGAGTGCCGACGCGAGTCGTTCCTGTGACTGCTGAATCCGAGTCGCATCGAGATTGAAGCGAACTCCGCCTGGCCGCAGGAGGCTGCGACCGAAGCGATTGCCGCACAGTAGCGCGGTCAGGTTCAGAAAGTCGCCGCGCAACCGACCGCAGTAGGACGCGGTGGGAAGGAATCCAACATCGCCCGCGAGCGCTCCGAGGTCTCCGGTATGATTGGCCAGACGTTCGAGTTCCAGTGCGATGCCGCGAATTGCGTGGGCTCGATCCGAAACCTCGCAGCCGGACAACGCTTCAAGCAATTCACAGTATGCGGTGCCGTGTCCGATCGACGTATCTCCCGCGACGGTTTCGATTGTGTGAATCGCGCGTTTGTGCGGACCACCGACCAGCGTACGCTCAGCACCACGGTGCTGATACCCCAGCGAGATTTCCAAATGGAAGACATGTTCTCCGTAGCACTGAAATCGAAAGTGCCCCGGCTCGATGACTCCGGCATGCACCGGCCCCACGGCAACTTCGTGAATGGCGTCACCTTCAACACGGTAAAAATCAGTGACTCCGATGATCGGCTTTTCATCGGGCGGCCGGCCCCAGGCGTCGTGGCCAGGGCGATATGAGGAATGAAATCGGACCGGCTTGAACCACGGATGTCCCTCGGGAATGACTCCGTACTGTTCGGCGATCTCACGTTCGAAAAGTTGAAGCTGTGGGCATTCGGGCGTGAGAGATTCGAAGGTGTCCGAATCCAGTCGTGATCGTCCGACACGCAGCGTGCCATTTGCACTATCCGTGAGAACCACGTAAACATGCACCTTGCCGTTCGGAATGGGAGCATCACCAAAGAATGCGGTGATGCTTTGGCCAGTGGCAGCAGACTGAATGATCTCCTGACGAAATTTATCGAATGCCAGGTACGGCATTTGAGCCAGCGGAATCGCCTGGCCATTGCGAATCACAGTGAACGGCATCTCGTGGCTCATCGCGGCACCTCCAGAAATGCGGCGGCTTCACGAACAAGCCTTTCGAGTGGCGGCGGAATATAGATCCCCATCATCAGCACGAGGGCCATGCAGAGCAAAACAGGAGCGCAGGTGCCGAATGTGTCGTGAAATCCGTCTCTTGCCGGTTCCGATTCTCCCTGAACCATGGTCATCACGGTCGATCCCATTCCGATAAAGACGACGCACAGGAACAACAAAAACAGCCCGGCAGTCAGAAACTGACCGCTGCCAATGGCGGCGTTGACAATTGTAAATTCACTGACGAATGGCCCAAACGGCGGAGCCCCCGTAATCGCAAGAAAGCCAGCCAAAAACAAAGCGCCCGAAATCGGCAGTCGTCGAATTGCACCGTGGACATTCCCCGTGAGTTTGCTGCCGTACGCGCGATGGATATTCCCCGACGAAAGGAACAGCACACCCTTTGTCAGTCCATTATTGATCATATGCAACAACGCTCCATACATCGCCAAACCGCCGATGCCGATCCCCAGCACAAGGATGCCCATGTGTTCGACGCTGGAATACGCGAGCATTCGTTTGAAGTCTCGCTGTCGGACGAGGAACACAGCCGCGACAGCCATCGAAAACAGGCCCGTCGCAATCATCACCTGCCTCGCGAATTCCCCTTCTGAACCAGCGCGACAGATTTGGTAGATTCGAAGAATACACAGGAACGCGCAGTTGGTGATGCCGCCGGCAAGCAGCGTGCCGACAAGTCCCGGTGCTTCACCGTAGGCATCGGGTTTCCAGGTATGCATCGGCGCCAGTCCCATTTTTGTGCCATAGCCGATAAACAGCAGCACGAACGCCGCATGCAGCCATGGACGCGACAGATGCGGGGCCTCCTTGATCAGTTGATCGAACAGCAGCGTCGATTCCAGACCTGATTTCAGCGATGAGTAGGCAAG
>Ga0105047_10002511_pt1 | contig 32673 bp, 29 predicted proteins | sample MAT04_FD_78384 | JGI IMG/M metagenome (GOLD analysis project Ga0105047, IMG submission 78384) | Freshwater microbial communities from Lake Fryxell liftoff mats and glacier meltwater in Antarctica - MAT-04 (megahit assembly) | ecosystem: Environmental > Aquatic > Freshwater > Ice > Liftoff... | reverse complement strand
TCGTGCCGGGTGATACTGTCGAAGTGAAACTCGCGGCCAAGGGCGGTGGTTCTGAAAACAAGTCCAAGTTTGCGATGTTGAATCCAAGCGACTCCATCGTCGATTGGGTGCTCAAGACGGTGCCACTCATGGGCGCCGGTTGGTGCCCGCCGGGAATGCTCGGCATCGGCATTGGTGGTACCGCCGAAAAAGCGATGCTCATGGCGAAAGAGTCGCTCATGGAGCACATCGACATGACGCAGCTCAAAGCGCGCGGCCCGCAAAACAAAATTGAAGAGTTGCGCATCGAGTTGTTTGACAAAGTCAACGCGTTGGGAATTGGTGCGCAGGGATTGGGCGGCTTATCGACCGTGCTCGATGTAAAGATTTTCGATTTCCCAACGCACGCCGCATCAAAGCCCATTGCCATGATTCCCAATTGTGCGGCAACTCGCCACGCGCATTTTGTCCTCGATGGGTCGGGCGTCGCCGAGCTTCCAATACCAAATCTCGCGGACTGGCCGTCGGTCACATGGAGTCCCGATGTGAATGCGCGGCAGGTCGACCTCAACGCGCTTACTCCCGAAATTGTGCGCACCTGGAAGGCCGGCGAGCGCTTGTTGTTGAGAGGTAAATTGCTCACCGGTCGCGATGCGGCGCACAAACGGATGGCGGATTTGTTTGCGAGCGGCGAGGGATTGCCGGCGAACGTTGATTTCACCAACCGCGTGATTTATTACGTGGGTCCGGTTGACCCGGTTCGCGATGAGGCAGTGGGTCCGGCTGGTCCGACCACCGCAACGCGCATGGACAAATTCACCGAGATGATGCTTGCCAAAACTGGACTCATCGCGATGATCGGAAAAGCAGAACGCGGACCGACGGGAATTGAGGCCATTCGCAAGCACCAGGCCGCGTATCTCATGGCCGTTGGGGGCGCGGCGTATCTCGTGTCGAAAGCCATTCGTTCGTCGCGCGTGATTGCGTTTCCGGAGTTGGGCATGGAGGCCATTTACGAATTCGACGTGTTTGATATGCCAGTAACCGTTGCCGTTGACGCAACAGGCAGTAACGTGCACGAAACCGGTCCACGCGAGTGGCAAGAGAAGATTCGGCAGTTGCCAATTCTAGGCGGCTAACGGTGTTCAAGCCGGGAATTTCCGTGAAGCCAGCAGTCGCACCTGCGTCATTGCCTGATTGTGTTATCTCCGATCACGCCGTGAATGTCGCCAGACGCAGTTCTGCGTCATTGCCTGATTGTGTTCTCACCGATCACGCCGTGAGTGTAGCGAGACGCGGACCAGCATCATTGCGCGTGTCGCGCGTGTTGTTGTCACTGGTGACACTGCTGGCATCGGTCACGCCGATCGCGGTATCCGCCCAGACGCTCGACAATGCGCCAGCTGCGGTCCGCGCGCGATTAGCAGCCCGTATTGCCGAGGTGCCAGGGGCACAGGTCGCGATTGCGGTGCAGGATCCTGGCAGCGCGCGCGGCATCGCGATCAACGGCGATACGCTGTTTCACGCGGCCAGCACGATGAAGGTGCCGGTGCTGTTTGCGCTGTTCCGGGAGTTTGAGCAAGGCCGCATGCGACCGGACGAAACATTGCGCCTGGAGAATCGTTTTTTCTCAATCGTCGACCGCTCTCCGTACACGCTCAACGCATCGGATGACAGCGACAGCACCGTGTACACCCTCGTGGGAACGGATGTCCCGCTCAAGGACCTCGCGACGCGCATGATTACGCATTCCAGCAATCTCGCGACGAACGCGTTGATTGGTCGGCTCGACGCGGTGCGCATCACGTCGATCACGCGTGAGTTGGGCGCCACGCGTATGCAGGTGCTCCGCGGTGTCGAAGACAATCTCGCGTTTCGCGCGGGACTCAATAACACAACCACGGCGAACGATTTGGTGGCGCTGTTCGTGGCGCTCTACCGCGGCAAGGTGGCGAACGCGACGAGCACGCGCGACATGCTGGCGATTCTTGAGGCACAGGCGTTCAACGACGAAATCCCGGCTGGCCTTCCGCCGGGAACGCGCGTTGCGCACAAGACGGGATCGATCACCGCCACCCTGCACGATGCTGGGTTGGTGTATCCACCTGGTCGCGCGCCATACGCGATTGCTGTGCTGACGCGCAACATCCCCGACCAGAAGACCGCCGCGCGGTTGATCGCGGATTGTTCGCGCATTGTGTGGGAGTGGCTGGTGATGTCGACTACGGGGCGCTGAAGGCGCGGGCTCACGTGAATCAGCGATCAATGGTGAAGGCTAACGCTCGCTTCTGCAGCGGGCGATTGCGTAAGATGCGAGCGAAGCGAGCTTCCCAATCGCCCGTCTGCAGCAAGCATCCTTAGGCAGCCACTTCGACAACGGTCGCGTAGGCGTGCGGTTCTGGCACAGCCATGCCACCCTCTCGCAGGCCATCCAGGTGAAACTCGATGGCCTCACGCATGGTGCGCTCGACGGCTTCGCGCGTGGTACCCGTCGCGACGCACCCGGGGACGTCAGGCGCGTAGGCGGAGAATCCCGAGGCGGTCGGCTCGACGACAATCAGTAGCTTCATGGCTTCAGCCCTGCCTGCTTGAGGATGCTGTTCAACGTACCGGGAGCGAGGTCGTCGCCGGGCTGACCGGCAACCGTCACCAGTCCCGGCTTTGTCGGATGATGGTACTGCTGATGACTCCCCGTGTTCGGACGAGGTACCACCCATCGTCAGCCATCAGGCGGAGCACATCGCGGACCTTCATCGAAGTAAGATCGGACGGTAGCTCAGACGGGGCAAGCTAGGTTCGGCCGATCCCCCGTGCCCATGGCTGGTCGCGGTGCAGGAGTGGCACTAACGCAGGCAATTCCTCGGCCCGCACATCGCTGTCCTCATGGCCTTCGCCGTTTCACATGGTCGCCGCCTGCATAATGCCGCGTTCGCCAAAATGCGCCGCACTCAGCGCAATCCCGCTGTCGAGCGGCACGACTTGTCCTTGTTGCAGCACTGCGGCCACTTGCAACGCCGCGTCTTCGTCGCGCTGTTGCATAACCCCGCCGCGTGACTTCCACGCGCACGATCGTCGGAATCAGCAAGTGCTCAATTTTCTCAATCGCAGCAGCGACGTGATGCGCGTGCGATCCGGATCGATAAGCGTATCGTACAGCGATATAACGATCGATGACTCCGAACAAGCGGTCTTTCTTTCGTTCCGTTGGCTCTGACGCGCTTCCCAATCCCTTGGCGCCGCCCTTGACATGCAAAGACGCTAGTAGTACTATCGCAAACGTTAGTATTACTTCCCTACCACAACCCGGCGTCGCATGCGCGCACTCTTCCAAAACTTCAAGCAGGACCTGCCGGCCAGTATTGTCGTTTTCTTCGTGGCCGTACCACTCTGCCTGGGCATCGCCTTGGCCTCGGGAGCACCGCTGTTCGCAGGCATAATCGCGGGCATCGTGGGTGGGATCGTAGTCGGCGGCGCCAGCGGCTCGCCACTCGGGGTCAGTGGCCCCGCCGCGGGCCTGGCGGTCATTGTCCTGGGCGCGATTGCCACCCTGGGTGGAAGTTGGGAGGGTTTCCTGGTTGCCGTGGTCCTGGCCGGCGTCCTGCAACTCGCCATGGGCTTCGCCGGTTTGGGCTGGATCGCTTACTACTTCCCGTCGTCCGTCATCAAGGGCATGCTGACCGGCATCGGCCTGCTGATCATCATCAAGCAGCTGCCAGTCGCCCTTGGAATTTCAGGAGGCTTCGATCTGGAGAGCGGCGGCGGCCCGGCACTGAGTCTACTGGACCACATGCTGCAGCGCCTGACGCCGGGCGCACTCCTTATCACTGCGCTTTCGCTCACCCTTCTCGTTGCCTGGGAGCGATGGTTGGCGCCGACGATGAAAATCTTCCGGCTTGTTCCCGGTCCACTCGCCGCGGTGGCGATGGGCATAATTCTCGGCGCGCTCATGACGTCAGGTGTAATTCCGTATCCGCTGGCCGCGAATCAGCTAGTCTCCCTGCCGGTCGCCGGGAGTGTCAACGAATTCTTCGGTCAATTCGCGACACCCGACTTCAGCTTCCTCATGCGCGCGGACGTGTACGTCATCGCGGTGGTGCTGGCCATCATTGCCAGCATCGAAACGCTCCTGTGTGTTGAAGCGACCGATCGTCTCGACCCACTCAAACGAATCACGCCGACCAATCGCGAACTCAAGGCGCAGGGGCTGGGCAACATTGTGTCCGGGCTTATTGGTGGGCTACCGGTCACGCAAGTCATCGTGCGCAGCTCGGCCAACATCGCGTTTGGCGGACGGACCAAGTTGTCGGCGATGATGCACGGCGTCCTGCTCCTCTTGTGTGTCATCACCATTCCGGCGCTTCTGAACATGATTCCGTTGGCCACACTGGCGAGCATCCTGCTCGTGGTCGGCTACAAGCTCGCCAAGCCGGCGCTGTTCAAGCAGATGTACCAACACGGATGGGAACAGTTTGCACCCTTTACTGCCACTGTCGTTGGTATCGTGGCAACAGACCTGCTGCGTGGTATCGGCATTGGACTTGGCGTTGCCGTCGTAATCATTCTCCGCCACAACCTGCGCAATCCGTTTTCAGTCGCTGACCACGCGGCGAATTCGATGGACTATCGCCTTCAGCTGGCGGAGGAAGTGTCGTTCCTGAACAAGGGGCAGATCCTGACAAAGCTGCAATCCATCCCGAATGATGCCCGTGTTGTCATCGATGGCACGCGTTCCAAGGTCATCGACTTCGATGTGCTGGAAATTCTTCGCGAGTTTCGTGCGAGTGCCTCATCCCGTAACATCGCCGTGGACGTACACGGCGCCATCCTCAATCCCAATCTCCCATGAAGACGTTATCCCGTGAGATGCGCGACGCACTCACTCCCCAGCTCGCGATCGATGTCCTGCGCCGCGGCAATGATCGGTTCGTGAACAACCTCAAGGCCAATCGCAATCTCCTGCAGCAAGTCAACGAAACCAGCGACGGACAACATCCGCTCGCCATCGTCCTCAGTTGCATCGATTCGCGCACGTCGGCCGAGTTGATTTTTGACCAGGGGTTGGGCGATATCTTCAGCGTTCGCGTGGCGGGCAACGTCTTGAACGAAGACATTCTCGGCAGCATGGAGTTTGCGTGCAAGGTTGCCGGTGCCAAGGCGATCGTGGTGCTCGGACACACGCGGTGTGGTGCAATCAAGGGTGCCTGCGACGGCGTCGAAATGGGAAATCTGACGGCGCTGTTGCAGAAGATCGATCGGGCGATCGCCGAGGAGACCGAGACGTACGACAACCGCACGTCGAGCAACGCCGAGTTCGTCGAACGTGTGGCCAGTCTCAACGTGAAGCTCGTGAAGCGTCAGATTCTCGAACGGAGCCCGGTGCTCGCCGAAATGGCGGAGAACTCCGAGATCGCATTGTTGGGTGGGATCTACGACGTCGAGACTGGCGCGGTAGACTTCTACGACTCGCTCATGATCATGGGCGCCCGGTAACATTTTTCACACAGTCGGATTAGCGATGAGCAAGCTCCACGACGGCGTACCAATTCAGATTCAGGTTGATGAGAAGTTGTTCCTCAAAGACCCGAATTCTTCCGACGTGGGGCTTCGCATCATCGAGCATGGCATTCAGCTGATGGACGAAATCGGATTTGAGAGTTTTACGTTACGCAAGTTGGCCGACCGTATTGGTACCACCGAACCAACGATCTATCGGTACTTTCGCTCGAAACAGCGGTTGCTTTTGTATTTGACGTCGTGGTACTGGGCGTGGATGGAGTACCGCGTGTATGTGGCCACCAGCAACGTGACTGCACCGGACGAACGGCTGCGGAATGCGCTGGAAACACTGACGCAGCCCATTCACGCCGACGACGTGACGCCGCACATCGATGAGGGGGCGCTCTATCGCATTGTCGTGGCCGATTCCTCCAAAGTGTATTTGAACAAACTGGTCGACGCAGAGAATCGTGAAGGGCTGTTCCGCAGCTATAAGCGATTGTGTCGGCGCGTCGCCGAGATGATTTCGGCGGTCAATCCAGTGTATGCGTATCCCGTGGCGCTCGTGACGACGGTGGTCGAGAGCTCACACATGCAGAAGTATTTCGCCGAGCATCTGCCGTCGCTGACGGAGGTCGCGCACCTGGACGCGGACCGTTCGACGACGGCGTTTTTGACCGAGATGGTGTTTCGGACCATTGGTGTGGCGTAGCAAGATGCCCATGAAGCTCCTGTCGGCTGCGTTGCACTCACTTGGTGCAGTCATCACCTTCGCCGTTCTTCTTTACGCCCCTTGCGCAGCAGCACAGGCGCCTGACTGGCGCACGGTGCATCAGCCTGCGACGTGGTATGGGATGTTCGTCGACCAGGCGATAACAAGCCGGACGGCGTTGGTGTTCGATGGGCAGTGGCGTCGCATGGGTCTGGGTGATCGCCCGCAACAGCTGCTGCTCAGGCCTGGCATTTTGTGGACCCTTTCGCCGGGCGTGCGAGTGGGCGCGGGCTACGCGTACATCGCGACCGCGCCGTACGGCGAGGCACCTTCGAACACACCGTTGCGCGAACACAGAAGCTGGCAACAGCTGCTTCTGACGCATCGCGCCGGACCGCTGGCGCTCACCCATAGGTATCGCCTGGAGCAGCGTTGGATTGCGCCGGTGCTCAGTGATGCGGTGACCGGGCAGGAGACACACGGTCGATGGGGCTATCAGCAACGCGCCCGATACATGGTGCGCGCGCAGGGTGAGCTACCGGGGCCTCAGGTTGGTGGTCGGCATTTGGTTGGCTTCGTTTGGAACGAGCTATTGCTGCCGTTCGGTCATAGCGATGTCCTGGCCCGGTTGGGGCAAAACCGCGCGACTGCGGGTATCGGCGTGCCCATGAGCACGCGCCAGCGGATTGACGTGAGTTATATGAATCTCTGGAATCCGCTCACCGGTGCGCGTGTAAACGAGGTCAATCACACGTTATCCCTGTCGTGGAGCTGGACTGTCAAGTAGCGGCGCGCGGTGTACGTCGTAGGCGCTCGTGCGAGCACGATGCCGATCCTCGCGCAACACACGCGGCGCGATGATGCGCCCGTGCCCCTCACGGCTCCGCGTCCCCAGCGATGAATCCGTCGCGCATCAGGCGCGTGTGCTCCGCTTCCATCTTGCGCAAAATCGCGCGTAAGTTGTTCGCAAATTCCGCTTCACTCGCATACGCTTTCCACAGACCCACCGGCGTCATCAAAAAAGAAATACACTCTCTTCTGATCCGTGAACTCCGCAGTCAGCGCGTGCTGCGCACTCAGCGGCAGCAGTTCGCTTTCCTTTCCCTGATTGTCCTGATACCAGTGTGCCTGCTGGTATTTGTAAAACGTGACCTTTTCGGAAGTTCGAAACGGCGCTTCTGGCAATGCAATGGTGGCCAGCTCTTGAATGACGTGTAGTTTCATCCATTCATTTATCCGGGGTTCGTTCGATGTCACGCCTTCCAATCGCGTCAATATTTGTTGCTGGGTTCGCCATCACGGCGTGGTCGGGCCTCAACGCGCAGTCCACGGCTCCCAAGTCGGCGAGCGGATCGAGCGCGACCAAGCCGCAGGCCGTTCAACCGGCGAAACCGGCCGCGGCCCGAGCGGACACGTCGTTGTTCGGTACCTGGCGCGTATCGCGCGGAGTGATTGCGCCGTGGGTGCCTGCCAAGGAAAGGAAGGCGTGGGATGCGAAAGCGTGGATCGGCCAGAGCATCACCTTCGACGCGAAGCGGATGGCCGGGCCGTCATCGCTCAAGTGCGGCGACGCACATTACGAGGCGACGAGTTACCCCGCCGACGCGTTGTTTCAGGGTGGTCTGCAGGAGCCGGTGAAAACAGCGGCGAAGAATCTGGGCTTCGCAAAATTTCCGGTGGCGGGCACGTCGCTCAATTGTGATGCGGGGCTATACGAATTTCACAAGCTCGATGCGACGACAGAACTCGTCGCAATCAACAATGTCATTTGGACAATGGATCGGTCGCCGGGTGCACTGGCCGCGGCGACAACACCAGCGGGAGTCGTGCAGCGATTTCTTGAAGCGCATTTTGCAAGCGACATTGGATTTGATGCTCCGAAACTCGCGTCAAAGAATGCCTCCTTGACGCCAGCATTGGTGGCGCTCACGAAGAAATATTTCGCGAAGCCCGTTCCGAAAGGTGATGTGCCGGATATCGACGGTGATCCGTTCACGAACAGTCAGGATTATCCGACGCGTTTTTTGGTGGGTGCGCCGACCACGAGTGGCACGTCGGCGAATGTACGCGTGCGGTTCTTTGATTCGTCCAGTGCGAGCATCGTTACATACCAAATGGTGCTGGAATCTGGGATTTGGCGGATTGATGATGTTCGGTACGATGGTGGTTCGACGTTGCGTGCCTTGCTCGGATCGCCGAAGTAGGGGCGACGGATTTGGCGGCAACTGCAACTGCCGGGACGCTGAGCACCGCCGAGAAAGCTGAGAAACACTGAGAACTACAAAAGCAAAAGCATTCACGCGGATAAAAGGCGGAGTCTTCGGATTAACCGGATACTTCGCTTGGTAACGGGGAGGGCGGCGTGTGCGCATTGCGTAGGTCTTCTTTTTTGATTCTTGTACGTATCGCACAATTGGTTGCGGAACGCTTGGATCAAAGAGAAAGAAAAAGCATCCTCCGCTTTGCAGCGCCGGTGACATCCTGTTGTGATGCGTTGTATCCGGTTGATCCGAAAACCCCGCCATTTCTCCGCGCAATGGCTTTTTGCAGTTGTAGTTCTCGGCCTTTCTCCGCATTCTCGGCGCTGCTCGGCGTCCCAGCAGTTACCGTTCGCCGCGATTCTCAGAGGGTCGCGAGCACGCGGTCCAACGCGTCGTAACTCTGATTCATGCCGCCCTCCATCCCCGAGTGCAGCATGCCGTCACGCTCCGACTCCAACTTTTCGATCGCGAGTTTGTTGCCGCGTCCCCACCATCGCGTGACCAACTCTGGCTCGGTCATCGCTTTCCACGCGCGATCACGCGATCACGCGAAGCGTTGCAGATGCGCGCGACGCGAATTTCTCGGTTGCTGGGAGTCGTAAGTGTTGCCTTCATTTCGTGAATCACTGGATGTTTCCGTGGGTGCGCTCGAGGAATTCCCCGAACCGGTCATGGCGTGCCTCAAGCATCGCCCGGTAGTTCTCAATCCGCAGCGCTTCTTCCTCCAATCGCGCCGGACCGACCCAGCACTGTCGAGAGCGCCCAACCTTCTCCGTGACCACCAAGCCCCCCGATTCCAGCACGTGCACTTGCTTCTTCATGCGAGTCAGGGTCATGTCGAACGCGGCCGCGAGATCGGAGATGGATCGTTCGCCTGCCCCCAGTCGTTCGAGGATCCCCCGCCGGGTTGGGTCGGCGACGGCGGCAAAGGTCGCATCGACGGTGGCGCTGGAATAGTGAACCATATGGTTCAGTGTAGCGACTTCCGCTCACGCAAGAGCCGAGTGCGGTTTCGTGATGGCGCTCGGCCTGCGACTCCTTATTCTATGGCTGGGTTTTGCGGCGACAAATTCAGGAGGCCAGCGTGATGCGAGTCGTTTTTGGGGGTGTGCAGCGGTTGTTGTTGTCGAGCGCGGGTTTGGCGACGATCATCGCCGCGGGGGCGACAGCGCAACCAGCCGGCAAGGGTGGTCCCATGCCTCGCGATGCCGCGCGCGAAAGTGCGCTGCTGGCGCAGATGCAAATTCCCGACGGCTTCAAGGCGACGCTGTTTGCCGCGCCACCGATTGCGATGTATCCCGTGTGTCTCACCGCCACCGTACAAGGCGCGGTGTTTGCGTGCGTCGATCCCAACTTGTCGTTGACCGCGACGAAAGGTCGTGGTCGCGTCGTGCGCCTGGTTGATGACAACGGTGATGGTTCGGCCGATCGCTATACCGTATTTGCTGAGATGGATAGTCCACGCGGCCTGGTGTTCGATGGCAAAACACTATACGTGATGCATCCACCCAATCTCACAGCGTATCGCGACACAACGGGCGATGGTGTATCGGACGTGTCGGAAGACATTGTTACCGGATTGGGATTCGACCTCAATTTTCGCGGCGCCGATCACACGACCAACGGCATCACGCTTGGTATTGATGGCTACATCTACATCGCAGTCGGTGATTACGGATATCGCAAAGCAGTAGGCAAAGACGGCACAACACTTTCGCATCGCGGTGGTGGTGTAGTGCGTGTGCGCCCTGATGGATCGGGACTGGAGTTGTTCGCACAAGGCACGCGCAACATTTATGATCTCGCGATCGATCCGATGTTGCATGTGTTCACGCGCGACAACACGAATGACGGCGATGGGTGGGATATTCGTTTGCACTATCTGCCGCCCGGCGCACACATGGGCTATCCCATGTACTACAAATATTTCGCCAATGAACACATGCAGTCGCTGGCGGATTACGGCGGCGGATCGGGCACCGGCGGATTTTTTGTGCACGACGCCGGATTTCCCAAAGGATATGGCGACAACTTGTACACGGCCGATTGGCTGACCAATCAGATCACGCGCCATCCGCTTGCAGTCAAAGGCGCCAGCTACACGGTAACGCAGGAGAAGTTTGTGTCGGTGCCGCATCCGGTGGATATGTCGATGGACGGTCAGTCCAACATGTTCATCGCGAGTTTGTACGGCGGCAACTACACCTATGAAGGCGATACGGTTGGGTACATCGTGCGCGTGAGCCCAACTCGCACCTTCACACCAAAAGCGTTTGATATCGCCGCCGCAAGCGATGCGGCATTGCGCGCGCAACTGGGTGGACCAAGTGCCGAGTACGCGGTGCAAGCGCAGCGGGAAATTCTGCGACGGGGTACACGCGCTGGTGTGGTGACGGGATTGAACGCGATGGTGCTGGACCAGAAACGTGCCGCGTATGCGCGCGTTGCGGCTATGTTCACGCTGTCACAGTTGGTGGGGGACAAGGCGCGTGCGACGTTGACGACGGCATCAAGTGATCCAGCAATTCGCGGCCTCGCGTTTCGCGCGATGCTGGACAACAAGGCGCAGCTCGCAGGGATTGCTCCGGCAATGTTTGCTAAAGCGTTGAGCGATACCAGCAAGACCGTGCAGGTCGAAGCTCTCGCCGCGCTGGTGCGGATGGAGGCAAAGAGTGCGGCGTCAGCCATTGTGCCCTTGACGGGAAGCAGTGATGCGACGGTTGCTCATATCGCAGTAAACGCGTTGGTGTCACTGAATGGATGGCAGCCGGCGCTAAAAGCATTGGACGGAACGACGCCGGCAATTCGCGCGGGCGCGCTGCGCGCGTTGGGGCGGATGCATGACACGTTGGTGGTGCAAGGTCTGTTTCGACATGTCGCACCAGAAGCGATCACGAATTCGCCTGAAGGTATGATGGCAATCGGAAACGCTGCCGTGCAGACCGACGTGCTTGCAACGATCGCCCGTTTGCACTTTAGCGAGGCCGACTGGAACGGCGATTGGTGGGGGACGCGTCCAAACTTCGTGGGACCCTACTTCGCGGCAGTACCGTGGGCAGGTACACCGATGACTCGTTCGATCCTCATCATTGGCCTGAATGCGGCAAAGGCGGATCGACCCGCCATCCTCGCGGAATACGAACGCAACGGCGTTGTGCCGCAAGGGACGAAAGATGTGGTAACGGCTGCGAAGGACGCGGCTTCCCGCAGCGGGTTAATCGGTCAACTGGTCGGGTCTCCGCAACTAACAGTTGCGACGATGAGCACCCTGTCCGTCATGTACGAGAAAGGTACTGCGACCGAGAAGGTTGCGGTCGCAAACATGATTGCTGCACAAACATCGCTCACAATTGCGCCAGTCGCACCGGCGCCGTCGCCCGCTGGCAACGCGCAGACGCCTGCACCGCCGGTAAACGACCTAGCGCTGCGAATCGCGCGCTCCGCGGCATTGGACGGCTCGCTGCTCGACACCACTCGTGCGAAACTCGTCACGCTGATCACTACACTCACCGGACGCACCGGACTCGATGCGTCGACCACCGTACTGGCCCAACTGAATCCCGCCATCACACCGGCAGGCACAGTCGCCTCGCCCATCGAGGCATCGTGGCGCCGCTACGTTGGCGATCGCCGTCGACTGCAGGAACTGGACTACTTCGTCGATCTCTCACGCAGCGGCGACGCCAACGCACGCACACTGGCCTTCGCGGTGCTGTTGCAATCAGTTCGTGGTGGACGTGCGGCACCTGCGGTGAATGATAAAGTGCAGCCCGTGCTCACCTCGGCCTGGGCCAGTCGCGCGTCGGCGGCCGATCTCGTGCGCGCAGTGAACATCATGCGCCTTGACGCCGCGTACACGCAGCAACTCGAGGCGTATCGCGCGCGATCTGGAACACCGGCTGGCGGGAACGCCCCACCACGGGATCTCTCGTCCGGCAGCGGCACACCAGGCCTTGCGTGGCAACCATTGTTTAACGGCCGGGATCTCAAAGACTGGGACATCAAGTTTGCGCAGCACCCTCCTGGCGAAAATTTTCGCAACACGTTTCGCGCCGAGGACGGGCTGCTCAAAGTGCGCTACGATAAGTGGACGGACTTCAAAAATGAATTCGGACACATCTTTTACAAGCAGTCGTATTCGTACTATATCGTGGCGGTTGAATATCGATTCGTTGGCGAACAGGTAACCAGTGCCGGTTCCGGCAACAGCTGGGCAATTCGCAACAATGGCATCATGGTGCACTCGCAATCGGCGGCGAGCATGGGATTGAATCAGGACTTTCCCATCTCGCTGGAAGTGCAGCTGTTGGGCGGACTGGGTAAAGGTACTCGCACGAATGGCAACTTGTGCACGCCGGGCACCAACATCGTGATGAACGACAAACTCGTTACCACACACTGCATCAATTCCAGCTCCATCACATACGACGGCGACGGCTGGGTGCGCGTCGAAGCCATGGTGCTGGGCGACAGCATTGTCAAACACATCGTGAACGGCGACACCGTGTTGACGTATTCGAAGCCGCAAATGGGCGGCGGTAGCGCCAACAACACGAATCCGGGTGTATTGGTCAACGGAAAGATGTTGACCGAAGGTTTCATCACGCTGCAAGCGGAAACGGCGCCCATTGACTTCCGAAAAGTAGAAATGGTGAACCTCATGGGCTGCATGGATCCCAAAGACGCGAACTACAAGCCGTATTTCGTGAAGTCCGACCCGTCGGCCTGCAAAAAACGCTGACCGCGTCGACGTGAGGGTGTTACTCGCACACGGATTGGGCAGGACGCCAGCGAGTTTGCTGCTGCTGCATCGCGCGCTGAAACGTGCGGGACACCAGCCGACGCAGTTTGCCTATTTCGCGTTCGCGGAGTCGTACGTGAATATTCGCAAGCGGCTGGCTGAGCGGTTGCGGCGGCTCGCGCAAGACGCCGAACCGGTGGCGTTAATAGGCCACTCGCTGGGCGGCCTGTTGATGCGCGATGCGTTGGCGGATGTGCCGGGATTGCGCGTGCACCGGTTGATCATGCTGGGCACGCCCAATCGCGCGCCGCGTCGTGCGCAGCGTGTGGAGAGTTGGTTGCCATTCAGGGTGTTCGCGCGATCGAGTGGAACGTTGCTCGCGTCGCCAAGCGCGTTTGATCGTATCGCGCCGCCGAAGGTGCCGTACACGATTATTGCGGGTACGGGCGGGTATCGGTGGCTGTCGTCGCCGTTTGGTGCGGAACCGCACGACGGTGTGGTGGCGGTCGACGAGACGCGAATTCGCGATACCGACGAGCCGGTGTTACTGAACGTCGCGCATACGTTCATGATGAATGATCGGCGTCTGCAGGAGTTTGTGGTTCAGTTGTTGGCGTGATGCTTGAAATGAGTGCGTCTTCGAATGGGCCCGTGCGCGTAGCAAGTGAAGTTACTGTTCACGCGGAGACGCGGAGTAGTGCAAAAGCGAACTGCGAAAGCGAACCGCCGGGACGCGGAGCAGCGCCGAGAATGCTGAGAAACGCAGAGACTCCACGTGGGTTGTTGCTCACCGTGAGTGCTCGGAACTCGTCGTTTTCATTTTTTCATTTTTGTCTTTGCTGTTCTCAGCATTCTCGGCTTTCTCAGCGCTGCTCCGCGTCCCGGCATTTGCGGTTGTGGTTCTGCGCGTCTCCGCGTCTCCGCGTCTCCGCGTGAAAGAAGGATGGAGCGTTGCCGTCATTGTGATATCCGCATCCCCGCGACGACGTTTCCAATTTGTCCGTCAGCTCTCCGTACCATCCGTGTTGTGAAATGCGTAGTTTGCGCGTCAGGACGGCCCAGGCAAGTACATCCGATACGGCGTCGGCACCTGCGTGCGATACAACGTCGCCACCCATCCCGGCAACAGCGACAATTGCACGCGCGTGAGCACCGGTCCCACGTCACGGTGCACTGCTTGCCGAGTGATCTCCCAGGCCTTGTCAATCGCGGCTTCCTGCTGCTTCAGCGCAGCCGCATCATCAAAGTTGTCACCAAGCGCCGCCATTTCCGCAGCTAGTGCGTTCCACACTGAATCCAATCGCGCACGATACGGCCCCTGTGCCTTTTGCAGCGCCTCGATTTGCGCGCGATTGACCAGCAATGAGTCGGAATCCTGCAGCACCATCTTGAACGGATCGGGGACATTCCGTTCATAACGTTTTTTGAGATCGTCACGCGCGAGTTTGGGTCCCGGTTTGCCAGCACGTCCCGGACGTAACCACTGATTGAGTTGCTGCCGCGCAACGGGACGGGCCAGATCCATCGAAATGTCGAGTGTCAGACGGAATGGCGAGCGCGTGAGTACACTGTTCTGTTGCGGCTTCCCAAAGCGCTGATTGACGGCGTACTGGAATTGTCGCTTTTCGGCGTTGAAGCCACGGACGGCGAGCAAGTTGGCATCGGGTATGTTCACCGATCCCCAGCCGCGCACGCCATCGCTTCCGTGCACCAGTTGGTCGACCGCTGCCAGCGGATTCGAAATATTGAGTGCAATGCTACTGATGCGGCGCGCTTTGAGCGCGCGTTGGGCAAAGCTGATTTGCGCGTTCATCGACATCGACCAAGATGTGGAGCAGGAGTTGCGTCCGGCCACCTGCCCCAGCTGCGACTGCAGACACTTCCGAACTGATGCAGAACTGTTGCCCATCAGCGTGCGGAGCGCCGATGCCAGTTCTGCATTCGACGTAGTCGCCGGGTTCGGAATGAATGCGCGGTCGTTGGCGAGTCCATCTCCATTGATGTCTCCTGCAACAACCGGCGTGTACGGCAATCCCGACTGCAAACGCGCGAACGCGGCAATCGACACCCCTTTCTTTGCGTATCCGAATTGTGATTGTACCTGGTGGCGCACATCGAAACCTCCTCGCGCCCATTCCTTATCCATTGGCGACGCAAACGTAATCCCGTCAAAACCGCGTGTCTGGGATCGGCTACTGGCCAGCGTGTACGCACCCGACACATACCAATTGCGCATGTAATCTGGTGCCGGACGCAAGCTGAGCGTCAATTGACGACTCACCGACCGCAGGTCCGATTGACTACTCAGCACGCGCCCGTAGTCGCGACTCGCGCGTGCGCCCGTCTGCGAGATCAATCCACTGTACGGGAAAATTGCGGTCGTAGGTACAAACACCGGACGCCGATCGTCGGCGAGAACGAACCGGGGTGTCGAGACGAAGTTGAGGTCGACCGAGCCGGGCTGATTCAAGTTGAGTGAATAGACGCCTTCCAGCGACCAATCCAATTTCAGATTGCGTGAACCATACGCGAGATTCACGCGCCAACTCGTGGGCGGGCGAAAACCTGGAGCAATCAATCGTACGTTTGGTGCCCCGTCGGCGTACGCAGACGTTGGAGTTCCGGCACACTGCGTTGGAATGTTCGCATCACTTTCTGCATACGCTGCCCAATCGGGGACCGGCGCAACATCCCCAATACACGACAGCCTTGTGATTCCGTTGGGGAGTCCGGTAGAAACGCGCGGCTCGGCCAGCAGTGACGGCGACAACAAGTTGCGAAATTCACCGATGCCGCCACGCAAGTAGCGTGGTGCGGCCGCCGAATATTGGCCAACGGGACCACTTAACACGCGGGTTGATGCGGCGGAACGCACCCACGTGAATCCCAGTCGCGGGCTTACATGCATGGATGCCGGTGCGATGTCGGTGCGAGCGCCGAGTGTGTGTTGCAGGGTGGCGTTGAGGGGTGCGCGAGACGTGAACACGTTTCCTTCAAGGCGAGCACCATACAGCATTTGAAACGTCGGGGTGAGGCGCCAATTGTCGCCGATGGCAAGAAATGCGTTCCACGCGCCACCCGTGCGATCGGGTGAGTTGAGAACCCGCGTGTAGCTCGTTGGCGCGCCTGCCCGGAGGTCCTCCATCGACGCGTACGTGAATGTACCGAACGGATTGGTGTGAACCGCGCCGCGATAGCCATCAAACCGCAGGTCACTGGTGACTCTGATGGCATGTGCTTCGCGTCCGCTCGCGTAGAACTTCGTGGTGTTGATGGTTTCCCACGTGAGCTGCCGAGTGCGGCGATTGCCAGCACTGTTGCCACCAAAAAACAGCGTGGCGAAGCCAGCCTCGTTGCTCGCGGTATCGGACTGCACGAACACACGCCCTTCGGGTTCGGCCAACGTTGATGTTTCGTTCCGATCGCTCCACGACAGCGTCGACCGGGTCTCGTGCAGATAGTTCTTGCTGAAAAAATGCGACAGCACACCCTGCAGCGCCGCCGTTTGCTGCACCGCGTTTCCGGCACGCGATGGTGTGGAGAGTGCACCGATGCCGACCGCCTTACCGCGCGCCTGTTGGCCCGTGACCATCGCACCGTACGTGGTTTTGTTGGCCACGAACGTTTTCATGTCGGTCGGCGTACGCTCGAGGCGCGCCAGGAAGGACACGTTGTCTGACACTCGCGAACCCGGCAGCTCGCCAACAACTGGCAGCAGCGGGTTGGTTCCGTTCAATAGTTGCAACAGAGCGGCGGTTGAATCACCAGCGACGCCAATGTTCCCAAGCAATTCCGGATTGGCGGTCACAAGCGACTGCACATCACTACGGCGTCGGTCGGCCTGCACACCGATGTTATAGAAGTATTTGTTTTCCCAGGTGACCGGACCATCCGCGCCGTAACTCAGACGCACATTGGAGAATTCCTGACCGGCGCTTCGCGAGCGTCGATCTGTGCTTTGCAGCGCTGGCGCATCGACCGTGAGATGTCCGCGGCTCGTGGCGAACAGTCCACCGCCGACGAGCTCGAGATTCACGTTGCTGCCGCTGAACCACCCGCGTGACGGGTCGAACGTTGATGTCGTCACGCGAGTGTTCGTGCGTGTATCGCGAGGAAGGCTGGCGCCGGGAAACTGCGCACCGCCCAGGGTGATGGTGTTTTGATTCGGGCCAAGTCCAAGCGCGCTGAATCCGCCCGCGGTGGCGGTGATTCCCGGCACGAGCGCGGCCAGCGCATTGGCATCGCCAGCGAGATCGGGGGAGATGGTGCCAATCAGCGCATCCGGCAAACGTTCGGCGGAACCAGCTTCGATGGGACTGCCGGCTGTGCGCTGCGGTGTAACTTTGCGCGCGGCGACTCTTATGGTGGTGAGTTGCGTGACAACCGCGGTGAGTTTCGCATCGACTGTGAAGACGGAATCGGGACCGGTGCGAGTGACACGTTTCCGAAATGCCGCAAATCCTGGTGCGGCGATGTAGACGAGGTAGTCGCCCGTGCCTTTGGCGATGCGCAAGGTGTAGTGGCCGCTGGCGTCAACCGTGTCGGTGAACGTCAGGCGTTCGGGCGCCATGGTGGCAATGACGACGGCGTTTTTGATTGGTGTGCCGTCGACACCGGAAACGCGACCGGTAATCATTTCTGCCCGTAGCGTCGTTGGTTGTGTGTTCGAAGGCGCGAGCGTGCTGGTGGAGCCTGGCGCAGTAGCGGTGGTTGTGCCGGGGAGCGACGTGCCTGTGGTTTGCGTGTTGCCGGCGGGCGCTGTCAGTGACAGCAGCACGACCGCGGACAGGACACGAGCGAACAGGACACCAACGGGAGCAAGTCGCATGGATACCGATTGGGATTGGTCGTGCACGATGGGTTCACTTCTGTGGCGCATTCGCGGCGATTTCGATTCTTGCTGGTGCAAGACGACAGTTCAACAAGTCGTGCTCGTAAGCAGCGCAGGGCCCTGCGCTGCTCGCGATCTCAGTCTATTCCGTGCGTGGTACGATGCGAATTATCAGCTCGCCGGGGTGCCCGCCATGCAAATCAGCTCGCCATTGATGCCGCCAGATACCATGTATCCGCTCATCAGGCTGTCTGGGAGCTCGCAAGGATCGCCTTCCTCTGCCGCGACGCGTGTGACTGGCGACACGTGAGACACGACTGAGGACGAACCAACGTAGCCGCTGGCGAACGCAGCGAGTGCGACGGTGGTGTACAGAATGGAACGCTTCATAAATGACCCTCGGGGGGAAGGATATTAGCAGAGGGCTCGCCGCGAGCGCCCCGCTCGTTCTGATGAACGGGCGGTTGGAGTCGCATCTGCTTTCTACGGTGGAGCGCTCGCGAAAAAAGTGATCGAACTCGCTCAGGCGAATTCGTGCAGACAGGAACAAGGAGATCAAACCGAACAAATGCTTGCCGGGTGCAAGCGTCAGATGCGTGATGAAACCGAAAGGAGAGCGTGAAACATTTTGTGTGCTGACTATCACGCCGCGGGCATACGACGTCACAATTGCGAAGCTCAACAGTACGCGCAAGCTTCGTTAACGATTCTTAATTCAAGTTTTTGTTACGCGAGTATTACCTGAACATTACGCGAAAATAATCGCAACTAAATGCAGGCACTTGCATGATGCGAACGCGCAGCCGTCGCCGCGTAATTGTGATCGCGATTGTGCCGGCTATTGTTGTTGCGAGTATCGCGCCGCGCACTTTTGCGCGAATCACGCCACGCGTTGGTGCACCCGGTGATGCGCGTGTTGAGGCGCGTGTTGAGGCGCGTGTTGAGGCGCGTGTTGATGCGCGTACCGTATCGCGCACTCACGCAATTCTTGCTGTCTCTGCTGAAGTTCCATCCTGCTACTCTGGCTGCAAATGGCTCACACCAACACCGGTGCACCAAATTGTCGCGACTCAGTTCGTTCGAAACGTGGAGACGATCTGGCAGTTGCGTCTGCCAGTGGATGTTGCTTTTCTCCGCGGCTCCGCAACCTCCGCGTCTCCGCGTGCACCAGTGCTGCTTCGCCCACGTCGGCTCGCGCTCATCACATCGGTCTCTAAAAGTTCACGCGGAGACGCGGAGGTTGCAGAGACGCAGCGGTTGAGGAGACGCAGGATGATTCACCATTCACGAGCCTTGAACACAAACATTGCCGAACTCCTCCGGAACTGTAGCATTGATTGCAAGCAGTGCCCGTCCGCGCCCCGCAGCCCGTCATTCCGACGACCACTTTCGCAACGTTCGATTCGATCATGTTATCCGATCAGTCCATCCCCGATACCGTTGTCATCCCCGTACTCGGCTACCCCAATGTCACCGAAGCCGTCTCGTGGTTGTGCAGCGCAGTTGCGACCATACACCGTGGTTGACCTGGGCGGACACTCGTGGACCTTCACCCAATCGATCGCGAATGTCGCGCGGTCATCGTGGGGAGGCACACGTATCAATGGGTAGTCCCGTACGCAGTTTGAACACGCAACTCGTTTGTGCATTCACCGCAATCGTGGCGGCGTCGCCAATCGCGCGAGCCCAAACGTCACGCGCACCGACGGTGATCGAGAGTGCCACCCCGCAGTGGACCGCCGCCTCGGCGTGGAAGGTGGACCCAAAGCCCATACTGACACTCGGCGATGCGGATCCCGTGTTCTCGAGCATTGCCAGCGCGCACCGATACGCCGATGGACGCATCGTTGTAGCCGACGAGAAGGCGAAAGAATTGCTGCTGTTTGACGCCACCGACGCATTCCTGCGAAAGATTGCACGACCGGGTAGCGGTCCTGGTGAGTTTCAGGCGCTCGGACAGATGTTTTCGGCGGGTGGTGATTCAATCGCGGTGTGGGACCGGCGCACGCGCCGCCTGACATACTTTGGCGATCGCGGACAATTTCTGCGTAGCAATGCTGCGGCAACTGGAACACCGGTGGCGGGCGGTCGCATGACGGTTTTCCCTTCGCCACTCGGTCGCTTTGCTGACGGTTCACTGCTCGCGGAACAGAACCGGGGAACGAAGCGAGCGGAGACGTCCAAGATGATCGTCGACTCCACCACGTATGTCCTCATGGGTGCCGCCACCAACAAGTCGATTGGCGATTTCTTTGCGCGCGAGACATGGGATTTTTGGCACACCAATGGCGATGTCTCGTTTGGCGATTCACCGTTTGCGCGGGTGGGCGCAGTGGTTGTTGGACCACAATCGTTCTTCGTTTCCAACGGGGCACAGTACGAGGTAACAGAGTACGACAAAGCCGGCGTGCCGCTCCGCGTGATGCGTATTCGCCGCAATCTGACACTCGTAACGTCCGCCCAACTGGCGCAATACAAGAGGGATTTTCATGAAACGTCAAAAGAGCACGACGCCGACGTAGTCAAGTGGATCACGATCCCAAAAACTCTACCGACATTCAATCAACTGGTGCGTGATACTGATGGACGAATCTGGGCCCGTAACTACAACGTCAATCCGTCGTTCACCCGCTACGATGTGTTTGCCACCACCGGTCGCTGGCTCGGCTCAATCGGTTTTCCGAACAACAGTACGTTGCTCGAAGCCGGAAAGGATTGGGTGCTGCTACGCGTATTCTCGGCAGATGGTGAACCGTTGGTCGAGTTGCACCGCTTGATTCGCCCGCAGTAGCAGGGCGGCAGGGACAGTTCGCAGCCCCGTTCGACGGCGCGTGCTGGAGTTGCTCGCGAGCGGCGAACACAACTCCGGCGCGGTAGTCGCCGTCATTCAGCGCGAGATTGGCATCACGCAGGCGGCCGTGTCACAACACTTGCGCGTATTGCGTGAATGCGGATTTGCAACAGTGCGTGTTGATGGACCGCGGCGCGTGTACGCCGTCATTCCAACGGATGTCGCGAGAGTCGCTGCAGTGACGCCAACCGATGTATAGAGAAGCCCATGCTTACCACCCTGGAGGTCCGATGATCGTTGATCGCCCACGTACGGCACTTGAATTCGCGCCGCTTCATCCAACGTGAGGCCGTTTTCGTGCCGCCGACTCACCTGTCATCTGTCACCTGTCACCTGTCACCTGTCACCTGTCACCAAGTTGGGGCAATCCGGACCTAGGCGCCATATCTTCCACGCCGGATGTTGTGACGCGGGCCACCCATGGCAGGGTAGAGGGGTGCGCAACGCAGGACACAACTTCAGCCCTTACTCCGGCGATGGAACCAAATCGACTGAAACCCACAATTCTGGCGAGCACGATGTTCAGAGGCGGAGTACTCGCCACTCTGGCATTACTTGGCAGCGCGTGTGCAAACGAGTTTTCAAGCACCGCACCGGCGACGAACAACGGCACTCCTGGCATTGTCGCAGGCACGCTTGACGTTTCGACTGCAAATGGCGCGGTCATGTTGCGCAACACCACCGAACATCTGATTGGTTATATGGTGATAGACAACAATCGGTTGATGAGTGTGGCGCCGTGTGGCAGCACGTGCCCGATTGTGGTGCAAGGCGCGACCTCCACAGTGCCCTTTGCGCAGATTACCGGCTACTCACTGGAATCGAGTGAAGCCCAGGTGCTGTGGTGGAAGTACACGGTGCGCACCGACGGGGCGAAAGTCGCTGATGGCAGCATGCAAACCACGACTATCAAGCTCAAGTAGGAAACGGTTGACCGAGATCGATCCTGTACTGCGAGCGGCAAAACGTGGCGATCGACACGCGTTTGCGGCCTTGGTGGAGCTGCTTCATCCGCGCGCGATGCGCTACGCGACCCATATGGTGGGCCAGAGCGAGGATGCCGAGGAAGCGGTGCAGGATACGTTTGTCCGCGTGTATGACAGTCTGTCACGATTTCGCGATGACGCGGCGTTTGATCCATGGTTCTTTCGTATTCTCGCAAACCGCTGCCGCACGTTGCTGGCGAAACGCAAACGACGGTACGCCATCATCGAGTATGGAGATTTGCCTGCACACGCCGCAACGCCGGTTGCACCGTCGGGTGAGCTTGCCGCCGAGATTCAATTGGCACTCGATCAGTTGCCAGCCGAACAACGCGAGGCGTTTCTGCTACGACACGTTGAAGACCTCGACTACGAAGCGATTTCCGCAGTCACGGGGGTTGGACTTTCCGCTGTTCGGATGCGCGTGAAACGTGCTTGCGACGCGCTCAGAACTCAGTTGAACGCAGTGTACCTGGACGCATGACTATGCAGCCGCATGACCCGGAGCCTTATCACATGCCCGACGACCGCGACGAAACGATTTTGCGCGTAGTGGCAGCCCTCAAGCCGCTGCCGTCGGCCGATCCGCGTGCGGTAGCCCGTGTATTGACTGCGGTACACGGCCGTCGGCCACAACCAACGCCGTGGTGGCGTGAGTTTCTCGATTGGATGCGCGTGCCGTCGCTCTCGATGGCGGGTGCAACTGGACTGGTCGCCGTCGCGTTGTTGGCAGGGTACATGGCAAAAGGTGGCTTGCCGTCGGCTGACGACACTGCGATCAAGGGCAACCCATCGGTCCTGACAGCAAACGCAATTGGAGATAGTGGTGTCCAATCAAACAGTTCAGTAGTTCCGGCTCGCGCCGTTGCAGAATCCGACGTGGGAGCAGTTCCCGTACTTCCCGCCAGTGTAGTTGCCGATGCCGAGCGAGCGTTGCCGGTGCAGTTTGTTCTCGATCTACCAAGCGCACATACCGTGTCGGTCGTGGGCGATTTCAACGATTGGACCGTTGATCAAGCGCCAATGAAAAAGTTTGCCAACGGCGCGTGGAGTATCACGCTGCCGGTCAAACCCGGCCGACACGAGTATGCGTTTGTGATTGACGGAACACGTTGGATGGCCGACCCGCGCGCACCGAAGGCACGCGACAACGACTTCGGCAAGCCGGGGTCGGTAATTGTGGTAACAACACCGTGAAACACGTCACGGCTTATGGCGGACGGCTCATCACAATCAGCGCCTTCCTCTTGACAATACATGCCGGGGGTTCACCGTTGCCCGCGCAGAGTGATGGCCTGGAGATGGTCTCCGAGATTCGCGCGCGTACTGCGATTCAGCTGATATTTCGAAACACGAGCGCCAAAGGGATCCCGACCGATCCACTCATGCGGAAAGTGCGCGAGGGGGTTTCGAAAAAATCCGATCCCGCGCGCATCGAAGCCGCGGTACAGTTGCTCGCACAACGTCTCGAAATATCCTGGGCCGCGCTCGCGCCAACATTCTCCGTCGAAGAACTCTCCGCCGGCGCGGATGCGTTGCAGGTGGGCGTGCCTGCGTCCACCTTGCGCGATCTTCGCAAGATCTGGATGACCAAACCGCTCACCGTGCCGTTGGGCATTCTCTACGAACTCGTGTCGCGAGAGGTCCCTGTGGCGCAGTCAACCAAACGCGTGCGGGAGTTGATGACCAAGGGCGCGAACGACGCGCAGCTTGCCGCGCTCAGCGCAAATGTCGTGGCAGATGTGGCAGCCGGTTTGGCGCCCGATGCTGCGCTGGAATTGCGGGCCAAAGGGGTGATGACGTTACTTTCTTTTCCGGGAACTTTCACCACGGCAGCTCCGGGCAAGCCGCCTATTCGCCCCAAGTAACACCGAAACCAATCACGTTCTGCAAAAAGCACTCGCACAATTCGCGTAATTCTCGAAGACGATTGTTGCGCGTCAGGACGTTCGGGATGAGCCTTTTCGGGTTCATCCCTTTCGTGTTTGTGGACGTCGTTGCGCATACCGCATGTGCAGCCCGAGCGGTTGCACAAACGACCGCCGGCGCACCGGACCTCGCGATCGAAGCCGGCGCAATTGTTGTCCAACAACCGAACCGCCCCGCCATCACTGCGGGCACCGTTTCGCTCTCGGCTCGACGCACCACCACCCACTCCGCGGCTCACGCGTCGGGCCTGTTAATCCGAACCTCCGACAGCTCGACCGCCGCACAAGCGACACTTGGAGCAGAGGTGGCATGGCCCAAACATCCGTCGCTGCGCCTTGAGATTTCTGGCACTGCCACCTCGTTTGGCGTCCTGTCAACGGATCACGGCTCGAGTCGCGATGGTCTCGTGCGCCCGCATTACGTGCGCGAGAGTTTTGGCGTGTTTGGGACGTTGGGTGCTGGCACAGTGCGCCGGAATCGCGCCGGGCAGCACGCGCTGGCCTGGGACGCCGGAGCGTGGACGCATCGTGGAACATTCACAGGCGTGTTGTCGCTGCGCCGGTCATTCACGAACGACTCGTTGCTGATGGAAGCGTCGAACTTCTTCCTATCGCGAGCCGCGCAACACTACGCTGTACAGGATGTGCACGGCGTTGTGACGGCACGCGTCTCGCGATTTGAGTTTCTGGCGAGTGCAGCGCTGCGAACTGGTGTGGGCGCGACGATTGGGCGTGGCAAGGCGTTGTTCGCTTCCCTCACGGCCGGTCTCACGCCACGCTTTGGATTGGTCATCAGCGGCGGCAGGCAGTTAGCCGAACCGCTGAGTGGCGTGCCGTCGGCCAACCTATTTGGCGCATCATTGCGGGTGGGCGTGCTGGGCGGCAATTCGAATCCCGCAGTACGTCCAATTGCGAATGTCGTTGCGATTTCGTCACCCTTCACTACTCGCATTGAGAGACACTCGACCGGCGGCGCGACCGTTACTGTGCGCGTTGATGCTCCTGTTGGCGCAGTCGTTGAATTGATGGGGAGTTTCAACAATTGGACGAGCTTGCCCATGACACGAATCGGCAGCGCCTTCGAGTTAACAATTGAATTGCCGCGCGGCACGCATCGCCTGGCGGTGCGCGTAAACGGTGGAGAATGGAAAGCGCCGCCGGGTCTCGCGCGCGTGAAAGACGAGATGGGTGGTGAGTCGGGAATTGTTGTGGTTCCGTGAACACGATGACTTACCTTCCGAGAATGTCCAGGTATCGGAGTATTTCAGTGCAAGCGATTCGCGTTCTCGCGCTTGTCATTGCTGCTTCCTGTCATCCGCCAGTCACTGTGCTGGGTCCGGTCCCAACCGGCATTCAAATGGATGTTTCGTTTATCGGTAGCGCGCGGCAGGAAGGCCGAGCGGTGGGCAGCGCGGGATCCAATCGTGCGGCCGAGTACATCGTGCAGCTTTACAAGAGTTTGTCATTGCCGGGTGCGTTTCGTGCGAGCTGCGGCGTGTCGGCAGCCGCGTGCGGCGACGGATTTTATCAACCGTTCACGCGACCGAACGCGAAAAACGCGAAGAACATCGGCGTCATCATCGAAGGGTCTGACCCCCTCGTGCGGGGTGAATACATCGTGGTAGGCGCGCACTACGATCACGTGGGTCGTTCGGCGACGCTCTCTTTGGATCCAGAGAAGAATGATGAGATTCGACCCGGCGCCGACGACAACGCATCGGGCACCGCCGCCGTCATGGAGCTTGGCCGCCGCCTGGCCGCCCATCCACCGCGTCGCTCGGTTGTATTGGTGCATTTCGACGCGGAAGAGCTGGGCCTTGTTGGTTCGTCTGTGTTTGTCGCCGCGCCACCAGTTGTGCGGGCCCGAATCAAGTTCATGCTCAATCTCGACATGGTCGGACGTTTGCGCGACGGCGGCCTGGAGATCGACAAATCGACTCTGGTGTTCGACGATCCGCCATTGCTGGCCGTAGTGGACAGTGCCGCAAACGCGCTGAACATCCGTCACACGTTCACCAAAGACATCGAGGGGCGCTCGGATCACGCAAATTTCCGTCAATCCGACATCTCGGCGATTGCATTCTTTACGGGATTTCATCGTGACTATCATCGCGCCACCGACGTCGTCGCGAAACTGGACGTGCGCGGCATCGGCAAGGTGGCGGATGTTGCCGAGGCGGTCGTGCGATTTGCGGCCAACCGGAAGTGAAGTGAATCGCCACTCATGTCCACTGTGAAAACGCGCCAAGTTGCAGCGCAACGGCTTGGTCGCTCGTGTTCCTCCACTCATTATGCCGATGAAGCCATTAACAGTTGGGCGCGCGCAGTTCGCGGCAGTAGTAGTCCTGTCCCTGCTTGGCGTCGCGATCACTCCACAGTTCGCCGACGCGCAATCGGGTGCCGGGACGTCCGGCGCGCCAGCGAAGAGTCGCACGACGGTCGTGATGCTGGGCACGGGCACACCTGTTCCCGATCCCGATCGCAGCGGGCCTGCTGTCGCAATCGTTGTGGACAGTGTGTCGTATCTGTTTGATGCCGGCGCCGGCGTTGTACGTCGCGCTGCCGCCGCGTTTCGCGATGGGGTGCCTGGATTGCGTGCGCCACAGCTTGGTCGGTTGTTCCTCACGCACCTGCACTCCGATCACACGATGGGCGTGAATGACGTCATTTTCACTCCATGGATTCAGGGACGCGTCGCGCCGCTTGAGCTGTACGGACCGCCTGGCACCAAGCGACTCGTTGATGGCATTCTCGACGGCAACTTCGAAGACATTCAGGAGCGCCTCAACAGCGCGGGCGGGCCGGCGGCCAACGGTTGGAAGGCCAACGTGCACGAGATCGCCGAGGGCGAGGTGTTCAAGGATGCGCGCATCACGGTGCGTGCGTTCGAAGTGCCACACAGCGCGTGGAAACATGCATTTGGTTATCGCGTCACGACGCCGGACCGGGTGATTGTGATCAGCGGCGACGCACGCAGCAATCCCGCCATCGCGCGCGAGTGCAACGGTTGCGACATACTCATTCACGAGGTGTATTCGGATTCCGGTTTCAACACCGTTCCCGCGGCGCGCCAACCGTATCACGCACAGGCGCACACGTCGGCGACGCAGCTGGGAATAATTGCAACCGCCGCGCGACCGGGCAAGTTGATCCTGTATCACCAGTTGTATTTTGGTGCGTCGGATGAACAACTCCTGAAAGAGGTTCGCAGTAAATACAGTGGAACAGTGATTTCCGCGAAGGATTTGCAGAAATATTGAGCGGTGCTTACTCTCAGGCTCTCGCTTGCCGGATGATCGCGACATGAGCGAAAAAGCATCGCCAAACGCTTGACATTCAAACGGCGTTTACCGACGAGCAACACGTGGCCGACATTGATGGCGACCGCGTTTCGCTGCTTCTGCCTGGAAAATGAGTTGGAAAGCCCTCCTTCAGTGCTTAATCTTCCAACATCCATGCCCCGACGTGCGGCGTACCCTGAGATATCAACAGACATGGAGTAGGGACCTTGCTCAACCCAGAAGACGTCACCAAAGACGCCCCCCGAGCACTTCGGGTCGTTCAATTTGTCGGTTATCTCGTCTTCTTCGGGCTGATGGGGTGGCTTGGCCTGGGCACCATCCGCGGCTTTGCCGAATTCGGCAGCATCTGGCTGGTCATTCTGGCCACGATCGGGGGCTATCTCCTCGCCGACCTGCTTTCCGGCATCGTCCACTTCCTCGCCGACAATTTCGGGTCGCCCGACACTCCCTTTGTGGGTCAGGGTTTCGTCCTGCCTTTCCGGCAGCATCACGTGGACCCGCTGGGTATCACCCGCCACGGCTTTTTTATTGCCAACGGCAACAATGCTCTAGTCTGCCTGCCGGTACTGGTTCCGGTCGCGCTTTTTGTGCCAATTACCTCCAGCACCGTCGGATATGGCGCCGGGGTGTTTACCTTTGTCATGCTGACCGCGGTGTTCCTCACCAACCAGACGCACAAGTGGGCGCACATGAAAGTTGTGCCCGCCCCCGTACGTTGGCTGCAGAACGCCGGGATCATCCTGTCCAGGCAGCATCACGACATTCACCATGTGCGTCCTTACAACACGCACTACTGCATAACGGTTGGAGCGTGGAATTCCTTGTTCGAACGATTCCGGGTGTTTGATCGCTGCGAGCGACTCATTCGCCGCTGGGTGCCAGGGATGGATCCCGCACCTCGCGTTGAGCAGGATGCCATTGCCGATCTGGCGCTCCGTCCTACCCGAGAGTGATGAACCACGCTGACACGAAGCGAATTGTACCCAACGCGCTCCCGGTCGAAGACGACGAGCAACTCGCACACGACGCCTGGGGATACCGCGACACGACGTTCAAACTGCTCGACAACGGCAGCGTTAGCCTTTCCGGCAAGCGTTACGCTCTAAGCGGCCTCGAGCTCCCGAGCTTGTTGCCGTGGGTGAGCGACGTCATGAGCGTGAATTTTCGCGCCTCCGAGATTCCGCGCAAACCGTTTCCGCCCGCCATTCCCGAGTCGCGCGCGAGCGACGAATTTCTGGAAACGCTGCGCAAAATTGTAGCGTCCGACGCCACGACGCTCGACGCGCTGGTGCGTTTGCGCCACGGCCACGGCCACACGGTCGAAGAGATCTACGCGGTGCGCAATCAGGGCATCGCGCGCATTCCCGACGTGGTGGTGTATCCGCAGTCCACCAGCGAAGTCGAACAACTCGTCGCGTTCGCCGCGCAACACAACGCCATACTCGTCGCGTTTGGCGGCGGTACCAACGTCATCGACGCGTTGCGTTGCTCGGACACCGAAACTCGCACGATCGTGTCGGTCGACATGCGTCGCATGAATCGTATTTTGTGGATCGACCCGGAAAACCAGACGGCGTGTATCGAAGCGGGAGCGGTGGGTCGTCACCTCGCCACGGGACTGGCCGAGCATGGGTTTACGATGGGGCACGAACCCGATAGCTACGAATTCTCGACGTTGGGCGGCTGGATTGCGACGCACGCCAGCGGCATGAAGAAAAACCGCTACGGCAACATCGAAGACCTCCTGCTCGATGTGCAGATCGTCACGAGTCATGGTCTCGTCTCGCGCACGCCCATCGTGCCGCGTGAAGCGATTGGGGCCGATCCCCGTCGCTGGATCATGGGCAGCGAAGGCCGTTTTGGGATCATCACGCAGGCGGTGGTGAAACTGCGCCCGTTGCCGCAAACCGAGCAGCACGACGCAATCATCTTCAAACGTTTCGAAGATGGCGTGAATTTTCTCTACGACCTGACCCGCACGGGCAAAATTCCCGCCAGCGTCCGGCTCGTCGATAACATGCAGTTTCAGCTCAGCCAGACGCTCAAGCCGGGGGCCGAAGGAACGGCGGCCATGAAGCGCAAGCTGGAGAAGTGGCTCATCACGAAAGTGAAGGGTTTCGACCCCAACCAGATGGTCGCGTGCACCTTGCTGTTCGAGGGCAATCGCGATGAGGTCGCGAGTCAGCAGGCAACCGTCAAGCGTCTTGCGAGCCAGTACGGCGGAGTGCATGCTGGTGCAGAGAACGGCGCCAAAGGATACCAGCTCACGTTTGGGATCGCGTACATTCGCGATTTTGTCATGAGTTTTGGCATTCTCGCGGAGTCGTTCGAAACGTCGGTGTCGTGGACAGATGTGCGGTCGCTCATCACCAACGTCAAGCAGCGTTTGCTCGACGAGTTCGCCAAACTTGGCCTCCCCGGTCGCCCGTTCATCACCGCACGTATCACGCAGCTTTACGACAGCGGCGTGGCGGTGTACTTCTACCTCGGCGTTCATCACGGCACGACAGAACATCCCATCGAGGCGTATGCGGTGCTGGAGACGGCTGCGCGCGATGAGATTCTCAAGTCCGGTGGTTCACTTTCGCATCATCACGGTGTTGGAAAACTTCGGCGGGATTTTCTCCCGAGGGTGTTGTCGCCAGCCGCGCTCGCGTGGTCAAACGGCATCAAGCAAGCGGTCGATCCGCAACATCTGTTCGGAGTAATCGACACATGATCCGTGCTACAACCAGCAACACTCCGCGCACCGTGCTGCTCACCGGTGCGCCTGGCTTTCTCGGCAAGGTCGCGCTGTACGAATTGATGCGGCGGAAGGAAGAACTCAACGTCGCGAGCGTCGTTGTGGTCGTGCGCGCACGCGGTTCACGTCCGGCCGAAGAGCGTTTTCGCAAAGACGTTGTGACATCGCCCGCGTTCGCGAGTTTGCCCGCGGGATGGGACAGCATTGTGCGCGTGCTCGACGGTGATCTCGCAACCACGGGGTTTGGTAGTTCTCCCGCCGACCGCGAACTCCTGGCCGAGGTGACGCACGTTATTCACTCCGCGGCAGCCGTGAGTTTCACGCTGCCCGGACCTGTGGCGGCCAATGCGAACATCACGACCAGCATCAATCTGCTGGAAGCGTTGAAAGCGTGTCCGAAGCTCGAGCGCATTGTGTACGTGTCTACGGCGTACGTCACGCCGCATCACACCGGAAAAATTACCGAGACGCTCGTCACGCTGCCCAGAACGGCCAACGAGTTGTACGACATTTTACTGAGCGAGAAGCTGAAAGACGAAGAAGTGCTCGCCCTGACCGGTCATCCAAACACGTACACGATGACCAAGACGGTTGCGGAGCACATGATGGTGGAGCGCCGTGGTGGTGTCCCACTGACCATCGTGCGTCCCAGCATCATCTCGGCCAGCCTGCAGCATCCGATGCCGGCGTGGATTGACAGCACGGCCGGTTTTGGGGCGTTTGCGATGTTGATTGGGCTCGGACATTTGCGCGCAGTGATTGGACATCCCGATGCGCGGCTTGATCTCGTGCCGGTGGATGAAGTGACGACCTGTGTGCTGAACGAGATGGTGGAGACGGCCGACGGTGTGACTGTGCGGCACTCGGTCGCGGGCAAACATCGTGCGCCTACGGTGCATGACAGTTGGGGAGAGATTCAGCGGCACTTCGCGCAGAACCCCGTGCAGCGTATTCCGGTGCGCGGATACCTTGGGCCCGCGGGTTCGGCGTTCACACTTGCCGACCTCGTGCATCATCGTGTGCCCATGGCGCTGGCGTCTGTGGGGTCGCCCGTGCGCAAGCGTCAGGCGCAGAAGTTGGCGTCGCGTTTGACGTATCTCAATGAAGTGTTTCCGTATTTCACCACGCGCACGTTCGACTTTGAGTTGTCGCCGCGTCAGCGCGATGCGTTTGGTGAGAAGTTCAATCCGCGCGAGTACGTGGTGAGTGTATGTCGTGGTGTGTCGCGTCACCTGCTGGATCAGCGCGATACCGAATGGGTGTTGGCCGGCCGCAATCACATTGGCCACGGCGGCGACATGAAGTGGGTGTGGCGTCAGCCAACGGGTACCGCGATTGTGCGTACCGGTGTGTGGCTGACCACGAAGACCTTGCGTCGCATTTCCGATGCGGTGACCGTGGACATTCCGTCGTTCGAGCGGGCGCGTGATATGCGCCCCGAGAATGCCGGGATTGCGCTCTTGCCCAGTCACCGAAGTTTTCTCGATTTTGTGTTGTGTTCGTATCTCGCGTTTACGCGCCCTGACCTCGGTATTCGTTTGCCGTACGTGGCGGCGGCTGTTGAATTCGGACGTATTCCGTTGCTGGGTTCCGTGTTGCGTTCCGTGCACGCGTTTTATGTCGATCGCAAGGCATCGCGAGAGAACCGTGATCTGGCCAAGCGTGTGCACAAGATGTTGGACAACGGCGATGTCATTGAATTTTTCGTCGAGGGTGCGCGTAGTCGTTCGCGCGAGTTCCTGCGTCCCAAGCGTGGATTGATTCGTTGTCTCGAATCGTGGGGTCGTCCGGTGATGGTGATGCCGATTGCCATTTCGTACGACCGTGTGCCGGAAGAGGCGGTGTTTGCGCGTGAGTTGTCGGGCGCGCCGAAGGCGGGATTGCGGCTTGGTCCGTTGTTTGGCTGGTTGGCGGATGTGTGGCGTGGTCGGGTGAACATCGGGCGCATTCATGTGGCGTGTGGTAACCCCATCATGGTTGATGCGAGCTCCAACGCGCAGCAGGTGGGTGACAGGGTCATCGAGGAATTGCGCAGCGTGATGGCGGTGACGTCGTTCCACATCGATGCGTTTGTGGCGTCGCCCGCCAATGTCCCGGTGCCGCTTGAGGAGAGTTCGGCGGAACTCGCGGTGCTCGATGCGGAGACTATTCGTGCGCACATCGAGGCGGCGGGTGGGCGGGTGTTGGAGAGTCGGTTGCCGTTGCCGGAGAATTTTGATCCTCTTATAGCGGCCACCATGAAAGCGCACTTCGCTCATTTCTTGACTTCCGAGGCCAAATCTTCGGACGTGGTGAAGACAGCGTTGTCGGATGATTGGCGTGAGCGCGGCCTGGCGGGTTCGGGTGCTGTCGCCTGACGCATGATTTGCAACAGTAGTTCACAGCATCAGTTGCACAATTTATGAGTGGTGTGTTTGCCGACAGGGTGGTGCTGGTGACTGGCGCGTCCAGTGGTATTGGTGCGGAGTTGTCGCGGCAGTTTGCGGCCGCGGGGGGGCGTGTGGTGTTGGCGTCGCGTGATACCGCGCGTCTCGAGGAAGTGGCCGCCGAGTGTCGCGTGAAGGGCGGCGATGCGCACGTGGTGTATCTCGATGTGAGTATCGAGGAGTCGTGCAAGGAGGCCATAGAAGCGGCTGTCGCGCATTACGGGAAGCTCGACATTCTCGTGAACAATGCCGGTCTGCGTTCGCATGGTCGTTTGGATGAGATCACCGATCTTTCCATTTACGACACCATCATGCGCGTGAATTATCTCGGGGCGGTGTGGTGTACCGCGTATGCGTTGCCGCATCTCAAGCAGTCGCGTGGTCAGATTGTCGCGATTGCGAGTTTGCAGAGTTGGGCTG
>Ga0105047_10002510_pt1 | contig 32675 bp, 23 predicted proteins | sample MAT04_FD_78384 | JGI IMG/M metagenome (GOLD analysis project Ga0105047, IMG submission 78384) | Freshwater microbial communities from Lake Fryxell liftoff mats and glacier meltwater in Antarctica - MAT-04 (megahit assembly) | ecosystem: Environmental > Aquatic > Freshwater > Ice > Liftoff... | reverse complement strand
TGACGCCCGCACCGCCTACGACGGGCAAGAGGGCGTCGAACTGGCCGAAGAGTTCCGGCCCGAAGTGGTGCTGTTCGACATCGGGATGCCGAAGCTCAACGGGTATGAGGCGTGCCGCCTCATACGAAAGCAGCCGTGGGGCCGGAAGGTCATCGTGATCGCCGTCACCGGCTGGGGGCAGGGGGACGACCGCAAGCGGAGCCACGACGCCGGGTTCGATCACCACATGGTCAAGCCGGTGGACCCGCAAGCCCTGATGAAGATGCTGGCCGGGTTGCAAGTTGCGAAAGTTTGAGCCTGGCGACGAACTTGTTCGGCACGATTTCCCTGACCTTGCGACCCGCGTGGGCCAGTTGGATGCCGGGGACTGCTCCGTGTTGTTTGAGGAAGCGGCTGATGCGAGCTGAATACTCGCTGAACTGTACCTCAACAGGCTTCTGATCGAGCCGTGTGGTCGATCAGCGAACAATCGCCGGACCGTGCAGCGTAGGGCGGGTCAAGCAAACCAGAAAAACACAGATTCATCATTGGCTGGGAGCTTCGCAATCGAAGGAATTCTCCAATCGAAACTTCCGGTTTGCGCTGACCCACCAAGGGTTTTTCCGGACCGACACAATTGTGGGTCGCGAACCACCCTGCACGAGTTCGATCAGATCAACGCTGCCGCTTCACAGATGCAGGCGCACTTCATTCGACGTCTTTGTTGCATTGGCACACCAATTGCGAAGCCTTCAGTGAAGACCGTGTGAGTCGAAGGATGAGTGACAACAATCAAGATTCAGGAGAGAGAAGATGAACTGGGACCAAATCAAGGGAAAATGGAAGCAGGCCAAAGGGCAGGCGCAGACGCAATGGGGCAAGTTGACCAACGATGACCTCGACGTCATTGATGGCAAGCGTCAAGAGCTCGTTGGCAAGGTACAGGAACGCTACGGGATCGCCGTTGAAGAAGCAGAAGAGCAGGTCGCCGAATTTGAAAAGTCATGCAACTGTTGAAGCCTTCGATTCGGTAGTCGTATACCTGTTAATTTCTAACAACCAACGCACATCAACATCAACACAACTCAATTTGATCTAAGGACAACAGCAATGAATTTCATGACATCAGCCACGATGGCGGTCGCTTTGATCGCCGGTGTTACAATTTGCCCGACAGCGTGGGCTGACGAGGCTCCGCAACGCACCAAACAACGCGATCAGGCTGGCAAGCTTGACGCAAAAACTACCGGCAGGAACGTCCGTGTCAGTCACATGATGGGCCAGAACATTCAGAACGCGGAAGGCAAAGCCGTCGGCGAAATCAACGACATCGTGCTTGACGCTGGAACCGGCAGGATTCGCTACGTCGCCGTGACATACGGCGGTTTATTGGGAGTCGGAAACAAAATGTTTGCCGTTCCTTACGAAGCATTTGAGTGCAAAGCCGATCCCGATGATCACACCAAGAACATCGTCGTGTTGGATGTCACTCAAAAACAGCTAGAAGGTGCCACAGGATTCGATGAGGATCATTGGCCTGATTTTGCTGACAACAAATTCACGATGGAACTCGACAAGCGATATCGCATCGATCGAACTCGTCGAAACCGCAACCACGACCGCGACGGTGCGATTGACGTGAAGGTCAGCTCAGACGGCGTTGATATCGACTTGGACGACAAGGATAAATAGGTCAACGGAGTGTTTCCCCGGCGGAAGGAGACCACACACCACGGACCATACAACTGCATGGTTCGTGGCGTTACTCACCGTGATCGTCGCTATCAGGATTGCGTTCGACGCATGGCCATCCTGGGTTGCGTTTGACCGCGAGACACAGAGCGAGGACGTTGACATCCCCGGTCGTCAGATCATGTCGCTCGCCTCGAAACAAACAATTCAGAGACAACAAAATGTCGGACTTGACGTACAAATGTCCAATTTGCCAGCAAAATATCGCGGTCGCTGCAGCTCTGGTTGGACAGCAGATCGATTGTCCGCATTGTGGACATCCGATCAAAGTAGACGCGCCCGTAGCCCGACTCATTGAGGAAACGTCACCTGACGATGCTGAAATCGATCGGGTTGTAACTCCCGTAGATTCCGAGGAGTTGATTCGAACAGTTCATCCCGTGATGTTTCGCGCTCGACCCTTTTACTACCTGCTTTTGGTGGCGTGTCTGCTTGGTGGCCTGGCGATAGGCTTCAGCGGGAATTACTTCAATTTTCCCTGGAATACGACGATCGACTGGATTATCGGCGGGACATTGGCCGGCATCGGAGCGATCGCATTATTTGTCTGGTGGGTGAAGACGCTCAGTGTCACACTGGAAGTCACCAGCAAACGGACCCGATTGACTCATGGGCTAATCGCAAAGGCAAGCTCAGAAGTTCAGCATGACGATGTCCGCAATATTCAGATCGATCAGACGTTTATTGGCAGACTGGTGAACGTCGGATCGCTGGCAATCAGCAGTTCCGGTCAGGACGATCTGGAGATCGAGGTCAAGGGCCTGCCAGGCCCCGGTCAGATCGCTGAGCTGATTCGGGACCGACAATAAGCGCTACCTGAACCGCAGGATGCAGGATACCGACCGATACACAAATTTTCTCTGCATGGTGGCGGTAAGAAACCCATGCTGGTCGCCAGACTGCCAGGGGTTTACTTTTTCTTTAACTCTACTGGAATCAATCCGATGAATAACGTCAATCCATCCCAACTCAAAAAACTTGCCGCAGCGAACGGAAAGCACTTTGTTTCCATCTACGCGCCCATGCATCGCAGCGGCAAAAAAATCCAACAAAACGCCATTCACTGGAAAAATGCAATCCGGAATGTTCGAGAGTTACTCGCCAGTGGCGGTGCTGAGGATGATTTGATCGATTCGATTCTTCAACCGGCGGAATCGCGACTGGACGACGATAATTTCTGGCAACACCAATCGGACGGACTGGCTTTTTTCGTCAGCGAAGAGTTCAGTGAATCATTCCGGCTTTCGGCGGGATTCGATGCGCAGGTCTACGTCGGCAACGAGTTTCTGGTCACGCCGCTCCTGCAGGCTGCGAATCATGAACATGAATGTTATATCCTCGCTGTCAGTCCCAAACGGGTCCGATTGCTGAAGATGAATGCCAACGAAATAGTTGATCTGGACGCAGACGAGCTTCCCAAAAACATGCGAGATGCATTGAACATCGACGAATACGTCAGCACGCTCCAATTCCATTCAACCGCCAGTTCGGGCCGCGATGCGATGCATCACGGACACGGCGGCGGTGATGCGGACGAGAAAAAGAAAGATTTGTTGCAGTACTTTCATCGCCTGAATGATGCCTTGGACGAACATTTCGGTGTGGAGGATGCGCCATTTATTTTCGCCGGTGTGGAGTATCTGTTCCCGATTTTCCAGGAAGCCTGTCACTATCGGAATCTGGTTGCTGAACCGATTGGCGGCAATCCCGATGAAATGTCGCCGGACGAGTTGAAGCAGCAGGCCGTGCCCATTGTCAATGCCATGCTGGTGAAGCGTCGATCCACCGCGATTGGAAAATATGCTGAAAAAGCCCACACCGACTGGGCGAGCGATGATCCACTGGAGATCTGTCGGGCAGCAGCGATGGGACAGGTTGAGACGCTGTTGATAGTTGAAGGTTTTACCTGTCCAGCGACTCGGGACAAGGACGGCAGGTTCGAACTTGCGAACGAACAATCCGTGGAAGCCACCGATGTTGCCAACCTCGCGGCTATCGAAACAATCCGCAATGGCGGCGTGGCGATTTCGATTGCGCCCGAGGAGATGCCAAACGAAAAACAACTCGCTGCTTCCTATCGGTCACCAGCCAGCCAGTTCGCCGGTCAAAGCACGGTCCACAACCAGCCGCAATGAATGGTTCAAAATCGCAATTACCGGAACACAATTTTCTTCACCCGATAGCCGCCATGCATAATGCCCAGATTCAGAAATTCCTTGGCGAGATTCGGGCAAGTTACTGGTTTATCCCCTCGGTGATGACGCTGGGAGCGATTGTGCTGTCGCTGGTAACAGTCTATCTCGATGGAAAAATCGTTGCCGACTGGGCCAGTCATGTGCCGTTTGTTTTCTCCAGCCAGCCCGCCGGTGCCCGTGCCCTGTTGTCAACTGTGGCTGGGTCGATGATCACGGTGGCCGGAGTCACTTTCTCATTGACGTTGCTGGCCGTTTCCTATTCGACCGGTCAATTCGGGCCGCGAGTAATCGGCAATTTTATGCGGGACCGGGGAAATCAGTTTACGCTGGGGACGTTTATCGCGACCTATATCTACTGCCTGATGATTTTGCGAACGGTTCGCTCGGCCGAGGAACCGCCTGTCGGCGACGATGCGGCGCAGCAACTGAGCCATGCCTTTGTGCCACAAATTTCAATCAGTGTGGCCCTTGTTTTGACCTTGGCCAGTGTGGCTGTGTTGATTTATTTTATTCACCATATCCCCGAAAGCATCCGATTGTCCAACGTCGTTTCTGGCATCGGACGGCAATTGGCCCGATCGATTGACGAATTATTCCCGGAGACCATAGCAACGGGAAAACCTGGCGACGAGCGAAAACCAGCATTGTCCGATTTGCCTGTCGGGTTCTACGACAACTCGATCCCTGTTTCTTTGCCGGACAGCGGCTATATTCAGGCACTTGACGAGGAGGGGCTTGTCAAAGTTGCCAATGACAATGAACTGGTGGTTTATCTCAGTCGCCGTCCAGGCGATTTCCATTGTAGAGGAATGGAACTGCTTCGGGCGTGGCCTGCCGAGCGGGTGTCCGACGAGATTGTGAAAAAACTACAAGATGTGTTTGCCCTCGGGATGCACAGGACATTTGCCCAAAACGTGATGTTCAGCGTGGATCAATTGGTGGAGATTGCCCAGCGCGCGCTGTCGCCCGGAGTCAATGATCCCATGACGGCCATGAACTGTTTGGACTGGCTTCAGACAGCATTGATTACGGTGACGCGGCGCGATCCGCCTCAGCGACTGCGTTACAACGAAAACGGCGCATTGCGAGTGTTCGCACATGCAGACCAATTTGAAGACTTTTGTAGTCGGGTGTTCGATCAGTTGAGGCAATACGTTGCCGTGGATCGCAATGCGGCCAAACACATGATGCTAGTGATCAATGAGATTCGCGATTCAGCGAAAAACGACTTGCAGCGGAAAGTACTCGACGAACATGCTGGCCGCCTGATCTCCGAAGTCGAAAAGTCTGGTCCAGAGCGGATTGACTTTGAAGAGTTGAAACAGATGTACGAATTGGGGCGGAAAGGGATCACCGCGAATCGAAATAAATTTGACGCCGTTTTTGCCTGAAATTCTGGCACTTGATGCTACGAAAAGAATGGATTAGTGTGACTCAATCGAACACGACAGATTCACTCAAACAACCCGCGCGCGTCACGGGCGTTGTGCTGATCGCGACGACTATTGTCATCGCTATCGTCACTGCGTTCGTCGTCGCCACGGACATCTTTCTGATTCTGTTTCTGGCCTTGCTGTTCGGAGTATTTCTGGTTCTGCCCGAAATCAAGTGCCTTGTGACACTTCGCGTAGAAAATTCGTTGGCGTTGATCGACGAAGCTGTTGCTGTTCCGTGTGAACACGAACCCTGACAGGGTTCCGCAATGTTGGTCTGCGTTGCCTTTTCAGGGCAAAATACGTTGGTGCCCTAGGCTGACTTGCCAAGGCCCGTTGAGCCCACTAGCTGTATTTGCACGCCACACGCATGGATCAACCCGCCCGGAGTCCGCAATTGCTATGTCGCGCAGAACCCATTTTCTGCTTTGCTCCCGGAATATATTTGAGAACTGTTCCTAGGTCTTAGGATTCACCGGCCCGGGCGAACCGGGCTGCGGAGGCATCGGCGGCATGTCGCCGGGACGCGGAACACCAGGAATATCTCCCGGTTGCGGCGTTCCGGGGCGCGGCATGTCAGGCTTTGGATCGGGGTGATGCGGCATTTGCTGGTTTCCTCGAGTAAACAGATTCATGAATTTCTTCCTGCTCGCAACGTGCGGCGGTATGGTTGGGTCTTGTGAAATTGTCGATGTAGATCTCGTTCGATGCCAAATGCCTTCCGTCGGTGCGAACGCTGTGCCGAACAGGTCGTTGAGATCACCAGTATTGAACAATCGGCGGCGCAATCACCGCGAAGAACAGGCATAGTCGCACCAGAAACGTTGCAGAATCAATCTTAGCTGCCGGGTTGTCACGGTTCGCTAACGTGCTTCGGTTGGTCGATCGGCAACCGCGCTGGGCGCTGATCGGGCCGGGCGGTTAGACGAATCGCGGATCTTAGAGTGCGCGTGCCGCTCCATCGACACCCCGCGATGCGTTATCGAGGTTGACGTTCCTTCGGTACAGGAATTGCCTGAATGTGCTCACTGAACAACTATCCCGTGAGGTTTGGTGGGTCTCGACCCGCCCTGCCCTGTAATGCTGACCTTTGCCTGCATCAATACTTGATGTTGGAGACTGCTACTGGATTTTCGATTTCGGCCGCTCGCCTTAAAGCTCGGCTTCTCTGGGGATGGTTGCTTCCTGTGGCGCACTCGCCATGTCGCGATCCAGGGCATACAGATTTGCGTGGTCAGGCTGTTGGGCAGCGAGATCGTACTTGTCGATCAGATCATTGACCAGCGTTTCCTCTTCGATCTGTTCGCGTACGAACCATTGGGCAAAATTGAACGTGGCCCAGTCTTTTTCCTCATGAGCCAGGTTGACGATGGCGTCAATGGAGGCCGAATTGTCGATCTCGTGCTGCAGCGTTCGTTGCAGGCAGTCGTTGATGTCTTTAGGATCGTTCGGCGGAGCATCAATCACCTGGATTCTGCACTTGCCGCCACGATCGTTGATGAACTTGAGGAACTTGAACATGTGCTGGCGTTCCTCGTTCGTGTGTTTGTAAAGGAACGCCGCGATACCTGGAAAACCACTGACCTCCGCCCATGACGCATAGGCCAGATAGACCTGCGCCTGATACGCTTCTCGAGTCATCTGGTCGTTCAGGGCCTTTTCGATTTTGTCGCTAATACGTTTGGTTTTCATTTTGGTTCTCTTGAATGTACGTTTTTCCTGGGTGGAGCTGTCAGACCGCTCGTCGCCCTGTGACAAGTCGAAATATCAATACAATGACAGCAATGACCAGCAGCAGATGAATCAGCCCACCGAGCGTGAACTTTGCCACCATTGCAATCAGCCATAAAATACACAGCAAAGTGATAAGTCCCCAAAGCATCGAAAGCCTCCTGAAGTGAGTTGTTGAAAAGTAGAGTGGGTCAAGCATCGACAGCCGTGCCGACCCACCATTCAGCAATGGCGAACACGTCAAACACGAGTGATTGTGAAATTAAGAATTGGTCGGGCGCGTCCCACCCTACAGACAGTACATGAAAGCGACCAGTGCGGCACGTTCGTCTTCGTTGAGCTTCAGACCCAGCACAATATCGAAGAATGCAACCGTATCATCGAGCGTCAACAAACGACCGTCGTGCAGATAGGGAGGTGAATCCTTAATCCCGCGAAGTGTAAAGGTCTTAATCGTACCCGCCGCGACGTCGTAATGATCGCGAACCGTTTCCGGTTTGTAGAACTGCTGGACCTGCAGATCGTGCATCTTGTTGTCCAGGTAGAACGGTGCCTGATGGCATTCGGCACATTTGGCTTTGCCGAAGAACAGTTCCTGGCCCTTCAGTTCCTGCGCCGTCGCTTTGGATGGGATTAGTTTTCCGTATACGTCCAGTTTCGGCGTGGGAGGAAAATCCAACATGTTCTGCATTTGCGCCATCATCGAAACCTGGTCCGAGCGATTAGGAAGATGGACGCCCTTCTTGGCCGCCGTAACATGATCGCCATCGAAATAGGCTGTTCGCTGTTCGAATTCGGTAAAATCCTCGACGCTCCGCAGAGATCGCTTGGAGCCGTGAATTTGCTGGTTGAACATTCCACGCAGGCTGACCGTCTCTATGCGAAAACGGTTCTGCTGGGGCCGCGTGTCGGGATTGAGATGGAAGGTGGCGTTGGTGTGACCGTTGACATGGCAATCAAGGCAACTGACTCCGAGCGATGGTTCCATGACTTTTCGATCAGCCGTGGAATTGAATTGCTGCTGTGGAAACGGAGTCAGCAACAGCCGCATCCCTTCCATTTGCACCGGAGTCACTTTTCCCTCAAGCAGTTTGTAGTAGTTTTTGATCGTCACGACTTCTCCCTGCGATACATCGACACCGGGATGAGTGGTGAAATACATCGGCGGAGGAAACTCGGGAGTCAGATGCTCTGGCAGGTCAAACTCGACATCGAATCGCAGCAAGTCGCGATGTTCGGCAGACTGTATTTTGTCAATTTGTGTTTTTGGGAAAACCATTCCGCCAGTCGCATGTTTGGCGTGAGGCAGCGGACGAAATCCGGCGGGGAACATGTTCCGCTCCCGAATCTCTTCGGGCGTCATGGAGCCAAGTTTTTCCCACGTGACTCCCTCCGCCAGTTTGACTCGAACACCCTGCTGAACAGCTTTTCGGCCAGCGGCCATTTTAGATTGCGAGGGCACATCACTCAGGTCATAGCGGATTGCGAGCAACTTCTTCTGGCCGCTCATCACCTCGGCCCTCATCGCCGAGTCTTTCGCATGCATCGCATCAAAGTCTTCATCGACCACTGCCATATAAGTCTGTGGTTTTGGACCTGATGAAGTTTTCTTTTCGCTGTTTTGCTGTCCAACCGCAAGCTGATTGAAAAATGATGCTGCCGCAAGGGCAATCGCAAGTGCGCTGAATCGTTCGATGCTGAATCGGTCGCTAGGGAAGTTCATTTGTGACGCTCGCAGTCTCTACTATCGGTTTGTTTCCTGTGTTGATCCTGAAATCAAACTCACTGCTTCAGCAAACGATATGCCATTCAAGACTTCGCAAATTGGATCTCGAAGACTCTTGAGACTTCGTCCATTCCGTCAGCGAAACATGTAGCGTATGGATTCTATTGTGTAGAGTCGGCGGCAATTGTGTGGCCAGATCAAATTTCTCCTGGTGGCAGGATTTTTCTATCTGCCGAGCTAACAAGATTGCGTCGGTTACTTCAAAGTTGGCACAAAGCCCTTTGATAATTCATATGACTGAAAGGCGTGGGGAATCGATTATGTTGCTCTCGAACAACGGTCTGCACGAACTATTCCAACCATGCCCGGGTGCCGTGGACAGAAATAACTTTAATTGTGGTCGGAATGTCATCGCATCACACAAGGCTGGTTGCTCAGCGTTCAAGCCGCTGGCTGACAGGTCAGTTCACTCTTCGATCACAACTGTTCTATCTATGGTGATTTCGAATAGTCGCACTCGGTCACGAATTTTGCCGCGCGTGATTCCCAGAAGTTCTACGGCGCGCGTCTGATTTCCTTCAACAAAATACAGCGCGTGTGTGATCAGAAACGGTTCCGTCTGCTCCGGATTTGAGACAGAACCATCTTTTTGTTGACTTCACTGTTGGCACAGTCTTTGCCTGAAGCATCTCTCCATTGAGCATCCTTGTGTCGAAGTGGTTGGCGGTCGATGCATGAGTGAAGTTTTGCTGCGGGAAACCCTGGCATTGCCTTTTTTATATGAAGTCCCGGAAATTTGCAGATCGCCAGAACGTGCATTGTCGTCTGATCCAATCCGGAGCCAGTTGTGGAACAGAGTGAAACGCTGATCGTAGCTTTGTCCGGAATTCTGGTTCTAGGCGTTGGAAGTCAATGGATTGCCGGCCAACTGAAGATCCCATCGATCCTGCTATTGCTGGCCTCTGGAATTCTCGCCGGGCCTGTGAGCGGTTTTATCCAGCCCGATCGGCTATTTGGACACTTGATCCTGCCAGTCGTTTCGCTTTCGGTGGCGGTGATACTATTTGAGGGAAGCCTTGGGCTTCGCATTTCGCATCTTCGTGAAATCGGCAAGCCGCTCGTTCTGTTGTTGACTGTTGGCGTTGTCACGACCGGTGTAATGTGTTCTCTTGCCGCCCACTTAATTTTGAATTTTGACTGGTCAACGTCGATTCTTTTGGGATCGTTACTGACCGTGACTGGCCCCACAGTTGTTGGACCACTGCTCCGTCATATGCGTCCGACTGGGTGTGTTGGGCCGCTGGCGCGTTGGGAAGGAATTGTCGTCGATCCGATCGGAGCTGTGCTGGCAGTTCTTATTTTTTCCGCCATCAAATCTGTCGGTCATGATGCCGTCACCAATGTGGCGGTGTCGGCAACTGCTGCATTTATCAGAACTTTTTTCATTGGCAGCGCAGTGGGAGCTATCGCGGCGGTCAGCCTGCGAGAATTGTTGCGACGCCATTGCATCAATGACGACATTCAAAGTCCGGTCGTATTAATGATTGTCGTCCTGACGTTTGCTGGTTCGAATTGGGTGGTACACGAATCAGGACTTGTGGCTGTCACGATCATGGGCGTCATTCTTGCCAATCAGCGGAGTGTGGCGATCGGCAACATCATCAGGTTTAAGGAGAATCTGAGCGTCCTGCTCATATCGAGTTTGTTCATCGTGTTGACTTCACGACTTGACCTGAACAGCTTCCGGGGGTTTGGTTGGCGAGGACCAGCGTTTGTTGCTGTGCTGATTCTCATCGTCCGTCCGGCGAGTGTGATGCTTTCGACGATCGGATGTCAGATCCCGTTACGCGAAAGAATACTTCTGGCATGGCTCGCACCACGTGGCATCGTTGCGGCCGCTGTCGCATCGGTCTTCGCGTTGCAACTCGACAACGGCAACGATTTCGTTGCAGCAACGTTTCTGGTGATTGTCGGAACCGTGTTGACCTATGGACTGACAGCTGGATGGGTCGCCCGACGGCTTGGCTTGAGTATCGCGAATCCTCAGGGCGTTCTCCTCGTGAGTTCGCAGGCAGGCGCGCGAGCGATCGCTCATGCTTTAACCAAAGTTGGTGTGCCCGTAAGACTGGTCGATACCAGCCTCGAAAACATTCGAGCCGCAAGAATGGAAGGGTTGCCAACTTACCACGCCAGCATCCTTTCCGAAGCGATTCATGCAGCCGATCTGGGAGGCATTGGAAAGCTCATCGCGTTGACAGCAAACGACGAAATGAATCTTCTGGCCGCCGCGCGTGGTGCGGAACTTTTTGGAATGAAAGAATGTTATCGTCTGAGTATAGAAAGCATGGGGACGGATCGGCGTGATCCATCAAAAGATGTACTTGCTGGCAGAGTCCTGTTTTCCGAGAAAGCCACCTACGCGGCACTGGACGAAGCGTTTGCAGGAGGGCGGATAATCAAAGCAACAAAGCTGACCCCGGAATTTGAATGGGAAGATTTTAACTCGCATCATCCGGATTCTCTTCCGTTGTTCACGGTCGATGAACAGGGCGTTCTGACAGTTTGCACGCCCGATCAGGCTGCACTCCCACATGCTGGCCAGACTGTGATTGCCCTTGTCACTCCGAACAAAGATCATTGAGACTTCACATGAAGTACGTTGATGTACTCAATAAAGATGGCGGGACGCTGACGGTCACGATTCTGGAATAAATCCACACGCCGTCGAGCTTTCGCACTAACGTCAATTTGACTTTGACCAGAAATCAGGATCTATCGAGTTTTGCTGAAGTTGCTGGCAGTTCACGTGTCCGTTGCATGGCGAAGTGCAACGACCTCCATCGGCGATGGTTGATCGTTCGAGGTGGTCGGCAGGCGTTCAGGATGCGGATATGAGAGCAGATTCAGTCGCAAATGACGCGGAGATTTCGTCGGTACGTTTGTTGCTGCCCGACTTTGAATGCTGGTTCGCTTCTACGCGGTGACTTAACTTAACTGGAGTTTTCGATGTCATATTTACGTTGCATATCGCTTTATACGATCTGGAGTTTGTACTCAATGCTGATGCTTTCTTCGTCGGCATTTGCGTCAGACGAAACCGCGACCGTACCACCTGCGTCTGTGGGAGTTGAAGTGCAATTCAACGAGGTGGTGTCAGCATCTCATATGATCAATGCGAAAGTTCGCGATGCCGACGGTGAAATGATTGGCACGGTGGCCGATGTTGTCCTCGACACGGAATTCGGAGAACTCGCGTTTATTTCGGTCAGAAACATGGAGAAAGTGGCCAGGATTGACAACGTCTTCTTTCTGCCACCGCACTGCCTTGAAAGCTGGAATCACGACGACGGCCTGAGCGTGAATATAACTCGGGAACCGATTGCACATGGGCGATCGAAGGCGAAAACTCTGCAGCCGTCTCTGGTTTTTCCGGGCAAGCTTGCCGAACTTTATCAGCAATTCAATGCGAAGCCGTATTGGCCCGCAGAGCGTGCTCAGGATATGCGTCTCAATCTTGTCGGTATCGACGAGATGGATGGCCGCGTGATTCGTGATACGCATCGCCAGAAATTTGCCCGTGTGGATGACGTGTTGCTCGCACCAGATCAAAACTGGAAAGTTGCATATTTGTCATTGAGGGATCTGGCCGGACTATCCGACGGCAAACAACGTGTTGCTATTCCTTTAGCTGCGTTTGTCCGGGACTCTCAGTCCGCCGGGCTGACACTTGAAATTCCTGCGGAATCTGAGTTGCTGAAGGAAACTTTTGTAGCCGGTGACTGGCCGAAGGAAATCGACCGCGGCTGGATTGAGTTTGTTCACGTCAAATACGGCAGGGCCACGCTCGGCGGTCTCAAGGAAATCGTAGATGATGAAGATCGAACCAATAAGAAATCGGATGAGAGATAAACTGATGTGGGACTCGGACTGTGCGGGCAAAACAGAAGACGTTGTGGCAGTTGTCAATCGAATCACGGTGACAGACCCTCCCTGGTTCGACGCGAATCCAGCACTGTTGATTACGCATCGATTGATTCAAAGCGTTGTACGAAGATAGCCAATAGCTGCCATTAGTCTGCTGCTGCTCGTCGTTTCGATCACTTTGAATTGTCCCGGATCATCGCAGAGGAGGTCTGCATCTGGCGGACCGTTGAAAGCACCGATCACGACCGAAATGTTGTCCCTCCCACCGCAGCGATTGGATTCATTGATCAACTGCTTCGTTTTGAATTCGACAGATTCCGATGATTCAAGGACCGTGACGATCTCTGCCATCGAGACGGTGTGGTCTTTCGTCAGCTGCCTGAGTTCTCCATCGCGGAACAGATAGCATCGAGTATCGCCGACGTGCACCACGTACAGATTAGGCCAAACGATGCAGGCTGTCTTGAGGGTTGTCCCCATTTCAGCTTTCGTCGGATCATTTTCGCCTTCCTTCCGAAACAGGCGATGGACCAGTATGGGTGCGTCGTTGAGTGCCGTGCAGAACTCTCGATCGTCATTGGGATCAATATTCAGAAATTTAGGCAAAAGGTTGGCCACGTAGTCGGTCATGAATGAGATGGCAGTCTGACTGGCGTATCCACCATTAGCATGCGCACCCATTCCGTCGGCGATCATCAGCAGTTCCCCCGAATGGCGCGATACAACAGACTGCTGGGCCAGACACTCAACACTGCTGTCACAGACTTTGAGCAGACGTCGCATGTCCGCAATCAGGTAGTGGTCCTGATTGGAGCGTCCAGATTTCCCGATGTCTGTTGCGCCGAAAAAGTGGGCCGTTGGTGCCCGGTGTAGTTCGGTCATTTTAAAGCCTTTTTGGTTCATGACACCGTAGATCTGTGATCCATACGCAAGGGCAATGGCTTGAAATCCCTCGAACACGACTGATCTGACGAAGCCTGGCCAATTCAAACGCACTGTTTATGCCATTCCAGAATCGATGCAAAATAGTGATTTTCTCCGCAATAGGGACATAATAATGACGGATCGTCGCTCGCTTTGGCAGAATATCGTTCCGTTCAGAGAGCAGCTTTGTGGTTTGGATTGCTCAGGCGTGATCGATCGATAGACTCCACTCGCCACCACTAGATCGCAACCAAACGGCCATGCCCGAATTCGGCGGTGTCAGGGGATTCCGCCGCTTTAGCAAATGAGAAATCTGATGACCAACGTTGTGGTGATTGATGACGACCGAAGTGTGTGCGAGATGATTCGCCGGTCGCTGGAGAAAATTGACCTGGTGGTTTCATCGGTCTCAAGAGCCGAGGATGGTCTGAATTCCATTCGCAAAGAATCACCCGATGTCGTGTTGCTGGACATCATGCTGCCCGGAACATCAGGTCTGGACGTCTTTCAGAAGATTCGTGATATCGATCGAAAGTTGCCGATCATTTTCATCACAGCCGGAAGTGACAGTTCCACGGCGATTAAGGCCATGCAACTGGGCGGATTCGACTATGTCACCAAGCCACTTGATCTTCCCGCGCTCAATGAACTTGTTGAGAAGGCAATTGAAACGCGTCGGATGATGAATACTTCCGTCGCGATGCACATGAGCGACGGTGAATTTCCGGATACAGAATCGTTCGTCGGTCGAAGCCCGGCGATGCTGGAAGTGTTCAAATCGATTGGTCGAGTTGCAGCGCAGAATGTGCCTGTGCTGATCCGTGGAGAAAGTGGTACGGGCAAGGAACTTGTCGCCCGGGCGATTTATCAGAACAGCGCCCGGTCGGGTGAGTGTTTCATGGCTGTCAACTGTGCGGCGTTGCCGGACGCGTTGCTGGAGAGTGAACTCTTTGGCCACGAGAAAGGCTCGTTCACGGGTGCCGATAAGCAGCGCATCGGAAAATTTGAAGCTTGCAGCGGAGGCACGATCTTTCTCGACGAAATTGGTGACATGTCTCCGCTGGTCCAGGGGAAAGTGCTGCGACTTTTGCAACAGCAGGAATTCGAACGGGTCGGCGGAAACAGGACGATAAAGACCGACGTTCGAATTATCACAGCAACCAATCTGGACCTTGACCAGATGGTTGTGGACGGCGAGTTCCGCGAAGATCTGTTCTATCGATTGAATGGAATTACGATCGCTCTGCCGCCACTGCGAAAACGCGGCGACGATGTATCGCTGTTGCTCGAATACTACCTGCGAGTCTGTGCGAGGGAAATGAATCGGCATGATTGTGAGGGCATTTCCCCGGAGGCTCTTCAAATGCTGAAATCATACTCCTGGCCAGGAAATGTGCGTGAGATGCAGAGTATCGTGCGACAATCGTTGCTGAACGCGACTGGACCCGTAATCGTGCCATCGTTCCTTCCTTCGGAACTCACCATGGTTGCGCGACCGCAAACGCTCGCGCCGTCAGCAGTCGAGAATGCGACTGGAGTCCCGTCTGACCTTTCTCCGTTCGTGAATCGACGCCTCAATGCCGATTCCAGAGATCTTTACGCGGAAACATTGGAGCAGATGGAGCGCTACCTGATCACTCGCGTGCTTCAGGCGACTGACGGAAATCAAACGAAAGCATCTGAGATTCTGGGTATTACTCGTGGCAAGATCCGCGATCGAGTGAACCTGTTTCAGATTTCACTGGATACCACGGTTTCCGTTGAAGAATGATCATGCGGTGCCGCCAGGTCAATGCCAGGGGCATGCAACGCTGATCGATCATCGCGAAAGACAAGCTGTGTTCTGATCCCGACATCGGTCACGGCTGTGAAGGCACATTCAATGCCCGAAGACCGTGAGACTTGTCTCGCGACAGGAATGGACGCATACTTGTCAAAACCGCTTGATGGTGAACTGCTGTTGAAAACGATTGAACAGCTCAACCAATCACAAACGCATGAAAACGATCTCCTCGGATCCTTATCATCAAGTCTGGAGTTTGGCGTCTCCGGAAGGAAAAGCCGAGTTCGAAACCATCATACTCGAAAGGTGAAATGAACGTGTCAGAGGTCCCGGAGCCCCGCGATCTATGGAATCCGACTGTGGCCTTGCGCAGAATGGGTGCCGATGCAGACTTACTTTCCAGCATGGTCGACTACTTTCTTGAGGACTCCCCGTCACTGTTGCAGGAATTGAAGCTGCGAATCGATGCTGGCGACGCAATCGAAGCCTGTCGGGTTGCGCACAGTTTGAAGGGACTATGTTCCAACTTTGAAGCGGAGGCTGCAATCCGGGCCGGGGCTTTAGTGGAAGCAGCCTGCAGTTCCGAAAACCTGGACGACGCTTCGGCACTCACTGCGCCACTGACTGTGCAGCTTCGCCAGCTGTCTAGTGCGCTGACGGCCTGGAAAGAATCCAACTCGCAGGGAGCTGTCTAAGGGCGTCTTAAGTGATCATATCTGACTTTTAGTCATAATTGCTCTGGGGAATGCATTGACAGCGACGCCTGTAGAATCTGAATTATCTCGTCATCGGAATCACCGGAGTCTGGATGCTATGCTGCTTGCAGCAGTGATTTGCGTTCTGATTGTCTGCGGAACGGTGACGTTTCAAAGCATCCAGCGTATTCGCAGAAACGCCGACCTTGTCGCTCAAACCCACGAAAACCTCCGCGTGATCGACAGGTTAGAGTCGGCGATCAAGGATGCGGAAACCGGGCAGCGTGGTTACATAATCACAGGCAATAAGGAATACCTTGAGCCGTACCATAACGCCACTGACAGCATCAATCACTTCATGCAGGAGTTGCAGCAACGAACTACTGGCGACGGTCTGTGGCTGAAAGGAATTGAAGCTCTCAAACCACTCATCAGAAAAAAAATGGATGAGATGCAACTTACGATTACACTCCGCCGCGAATCCATTCCTCTGGCCGCAGAGAATGTTGTAAAAAATGACCCCAGCAGACAGATTATGGATGAGATTCTCGAGCAACTAGCCGCGATGCGATCCCTCCACGAATGTTTGCCGGGAGAGCGTGCCGTAGCGTCGGAGCATGCTTATGTGGCGGCACTGCTCACAACACTGATCTCTACGATTGTCGGCCTGTGTCTCGTAGCCGCAATATTCTGGATTGTGCAGAATAGTCGGAAGAAAACGGAGGATGACCTCACATCAGCAAAGAAAGCGCAGGAAGACCTGTCGGAGTTTGTAACTCGGCTTTCAAAAATGGACCGCCTCAAGAACCAATTCCTGGCCACTTTGGCCCACGAGCTTCGCAATCCACTTGCTCCAATTAAAAACGCAGTGCAACTGATGGGCATGCTTAAGCTCGATCCGGAGATTGATCAACTGAGACAGATGATGGCACGGCAGGTTGAGCAGCTGGTGCGGTTGATTGATGATTTGATGGATGTTTCACTGATCAGCCGAGGCAAAATCTCACTCCGCAGTGAAATCGTTGAACTGCCATCCGTCATTAGCGCAGCCGTTGAAGCCGCGTCTACGTTTATTGCGGAGAACGGTCAACAATTGATCGTCAAGGTCCCTGATGGCGATGCTATCCGCGTCAATGGAGACCCGTCACTCCTGACGCAGGTGATTTCCAATCTGTTGAACAATTCCGCCAAATACAGCAAGGCTGGTTCACTAATCCAGCTCACAGTAACGCTGGAAGGCCAGGTTGCTGTGATCAGCGTGCGTGACAACGGAATCGGAATTGCCCCTAAAATGTTGCAGAGAATTTTTCACATGTTCTCACAGGCCAACGATACGCTTGAACGGGGCAGTGCAGGACTGGGAATCGGACTGACTCTGGTAAAAACTCTTGTCGAATTGCACGACGGTTCGGTTGTGGCGCAAAGTGAAGGTGTTGGAAAAGGAAGTACGTTTACAGTTCGTCTTCCCGCCATCGCCGATCTGACTTCGTCCAATTCGATGCCAGCAATCATGGCCCAGGCAGTGTCTGCGAGATCATTCAAAGTACTCATCGTTGAAGACATGCGGGCATTGCGAGTGATCACTGCTCGTCTGCTGGAGAAACTCGGGCATAAAGTTGAGTTTGTCGAGACTGGGCCACTGGCACTTTTGAAGCTGGATACTTTTACTCCGGACGTTGTGTTTTCAGACATTGCGATGCCCGGAATGACGGGATACGAGTTGGCTCAACGAATCCGTCAACGCCCTGACTGCTCTCGAGTCTGCCTTGTCGCTCTCACTGGGTTCGCTCAATCCTCCGATCGCGATAAAGCCCTTGAAGCGGGATTCCACGAGTACATGGTAAAGCCTGTCGATATTGCTGTATTGGAGTCGCTGTTTGAAAAGCTATCCCAATCAGTTCCTGAGTAGTCTTTTCCGCTTCTGGCTCAACTGAAAAGAGCCTCGCCATAAATTGGCGAGGCTCGATGTGACGATCGACTGGCTGTTCGGAAATATTTCACCCTCGTCCAGAGGAGTTCTGAATTAACGTGGCCTTCCGAAACACGGTTATTTACAAAATTGGTTGCTTTGGCAGTCGGATTTCAGTGAGCGTCAATCGATGTTCGACGCCACTTTCTTCAGCTCGGCCTGCTCTCTGGCGAGTTCTGCATTCGCTTCTGCAACGTCAGTTGCTTCTTCCTGCTCAGTCTTGCGTGCTTCTTCGAGCTTGCTTTGCAGGTCGACGCGATTGTCTTCGGTCGCGCCCTTCAGGCGAGTTTCCGCAGCAGCCACTTCTGCTTTCGCGTCAGTCAGTTCTTTCTCTTGCTTTGTCACAGCCTCTTCACAATTCGTGATCCGCTTCCGGCCATCCACAATGGCTTTGCGTTTTGTTTCCTCCAGGTCGCGTTTCGCGTCTGCAACTTTCTTGTCAGCCGCAACTTTCGCTTCTGCCGTCTCCTTTTGCTTTTCGGCTTCCGCTTCCCGGATTTCCTCGTTGCCTTCGCGAACCGCTTCGTTCACGTCGGCACGCTCCCTGGCAACGGTTGAATTAACGTCATTCACTGCTTCATTGACATCATTCTTTTCTTTGTTGATATCATCCAGAGCGATTTTTCGCGTCTCGTGAGTGTTTTCAGCGCCCTCTTGTTGTGCATCTACCACCATCTGATCGGCGTCACGCTGAGCCTCCTTATACTCCGATTCTGCCTCAGAGACATCCTCAGGGCCTGTGTTACATCCGAGACAGAATCCAAGAGCGGCAGCGACCGGGACTAAAAGCAAGTTCTTCATAAACATTCTCCCCTAGAGTCGTGTGGAACGAAGTTCCAACGAGTTGAAAAAACGCAAAGTGTCTTCATCACTTATAGGCATCATTAGTTAGTGTTGATCCGTCGACCGCTGAAAAGTGAGAGCACGGCCAGTACGAGGAACACAAAGAAGAAAATCTTCGCTGCTCCATAAGCCATGCCGCCGACCAGACCAAATCCCAACGCGCCAGCAATGAGCGCGATGATCAAAAATGTAACTGCGTAACCCAACATAAATTTGCTCCTAAAGTTTTTTTGATTACTCACGACATGAACTTTCATGTCTTCCGATTCGATCACTGACAGTAAAGCACAATGCGTGCCAGTTTCAATTGAACAGGAAAAGCTTGATAAATCGTGGGTTTCTTCGATCACTCCTGAATTTGTCCGAAAGACTCGATTCGGCATCGCTCCTTGCGGTCGATGATCGACCGGACCTGAGTGTGGTTAAACACCATTTCCAGCAAGGCATCAGCATCAATGGGTTTGCTGAGATAATCATCGCAGCCACATTCAAGGCAATGCTTCATATCGCCATACATGGCGTCGGCCGTGAGGGCAATGATCGGTTTGGAAAACCCGATTTGACGCAGGATTGTTGCCGTCTGATAGCCATCCATGCGAGGCATTTGCATGTCGAGCAAAACAAGATCGAACTCCACTGTGGAAGGGGTAGAACCCTTCACAAATTCGATCGCTTCAAGCCCGTCTTCAGCCTCGGTTACCGTAGCCCCCGCTTTTGTCAAAAGGCGTCGCGAAAGAAAACGCACGTCCCGGCGATCATCGACAATCAGAACATGGCAATTCAGTCGATAGTCGGTAACTTTCGCTTTCCTTTTGTGCTCAATGAATGTTGTCGCATCAATCCGCTGTACTCCGAAAATGTCGCCAACAGCAATGGCAAACGAAAATGTGCTGCCAGCCCCGGGTTCCGAACGCAGAACAATATCGCCACCAAGAAAGCGGGCAAGCCGTCGGCTGATCGACAGTCCCAGTCCGGTTCCTCCGAAAGATCGAGTCACAGAAGCATCACCCTGTGAAAACGGCTGGAACAGTCTCTGCTGTTGTTCAGCAGTGATGCCAATTCCAGTATCTGTCACATCGAATTGAATCTGTCCGCCATCATGTTCAATGAATCGGACGACAAGCCTTACATGACCGGATTCTGTAAACTTGACAGCGTTCCCGATCAGATTGACAAGAATCTGCCGCAGCCGCTTCGGATCGCTTTCAATCTCAGCCGGGATCTTTTCCAGATACTCGACAACAAAGTTTAGTCCCTTCTCTTTCGCTCTCGCCTCCATCATTGTACGGACGTCGGAAATCACACTTTGAATCGGAAATCGCTCAGTCAGGATTTCCATCTTCCCCGCTTCAATTTTGGACAGATCAAGAATATCGTTGATGATGTCCAGCAAAAATCCGCCATTACGCTTAATGGTTTGCAGATACAATAGCTTTTGAGGATTGTCCTCATCGGCCGCCAGAAGATCAGCAAAGCCAAGCACTGCGGTCATCGGTGTGCGGATTTCATGACTCATATTTGCCACGAATTCGCTCTTCGACTGATTGGCCGTCTCCGCCAGTGAACGAGCCTGATGCAGCGATTGTTCGTACATTTTCTGTTGAGTCAGATCGACCAGAAAAACAACGTGCTCGGCAGTCTCCGCATCGACGGAAAGTGAGCTGATTAACACAGGAGTCGCGATGTTGTTTTTCTGCACGATGGTCATTTCACAGGGATCCATTCTGCCCGTGAGAAGAAGTTGCTGAATGATTGCTTCGGCAGCAGGACGCTGCTGCATGCGAACGCGGGACGTCCAGTTGAATCCGTCCCGTTCGAAATCACTGCGCTCAATACCAAGAATCTTCAACGTCGCGTCGTTCGCACGTGAGACCTCACCGGAGGTCTTCGCGAAGGCGACTCCTACACTGGCACCATCAATGATTCGCTGTAGGCGGGCTTCACCACGGCGGACAACCTCATCAATCTTTTTCTGCTCCGTGATATCCCAGTTCATCCCGACAAAACGCAGTGGGCGATCGTCTGTTGCCGATACAATCTTTCCGCGAGCCGCCAGCCAGCGGACCTGACCGTCCGGACGAATAATCCGAAACTCGGTGTCATAGTCGCACTCGCCATTGATGGTCCGCTCGATCGCCAGTCGGTTTGATTCCACATCGTCGGGATGTATTAACGCCAGAAAATCCGAACCCGTCATTTCGGGACGTTGCAATCCGGTAATCGCAAGATGCTGTTCATCCCACAGCACGCGATTTGACTCTGGCTCCCATTCGTACGATCCCATGCGAGCGGAGGTCATCGCCATGGTGAGCCGTTCACGGCTGCCAGCCAGTTGCTCTTCCGCCTGCCTTGTTTCGGTGATATCCGTGTTGGTCCCGAACCAACGGACAATATTTCCCGCATCGTCTCGGATAGGCTGAGCACGTGACAAAAACCACCGATACTCGCCGTCTTTCGAACGCAGCGGAAATGTATCTTCCCAGACCTCTCCCGATGCGCGACATTCACGCCAGTGGCTGATCACACGGTTGAGATGATGCGGATGCTGGGCTGCCTGCCATCCCAAATCTTTCATCTGGTCCAGCGTAGTGCCTGTGTAGTCAAACCAGCGCTGGTTGTACCAGAGCATCGAACCGGTTGCGTCTGTCATCCACGCGAATTGAGAGATGTTGTCTGCCAGGTCCCGGAACCGGGCTTCGCTCATTCTCAACGCCGTTTCCGCAGCTGCCCGATCCAGTTTCAGTCGGAGAATATTTGCCAGCGCCCTCATCAAGTCGATTTCATCCTCGCGCCAGGTGTGCGGCAACTGCTTTGTTGCACAAAGCATAAATCGGAGTCGCTGATCGCCACTGGATGGAGCATTGAGAACCGAGCCAATATTCAGCGCCGAGAAATTTCTGACCGATTCAGCAGATCGAGTTGATGCAGTGGTGTCGTCAACCACCATCGGCAAACCAACAGCAAGTAATCGTCGTTCGTCGCCGCTGGCGAATTCCGCCATGTCATAGACACCAAGTAACCTCTTTGAATTATCACTACAGTGGTCGAATTCCACGGTCGCCTGCGTGGCATGTTCGTCCATCATGATGACCATCAGATGTGAGAGCTGTAAATACTCGGCGACACTTTGGCTGGCCTTGCCGACAATCGCTTCGGCTGAACTTAACATCGCAAGACTACTGTGCAAGTCAGTCAAAAACGACAATGCGAGTTCGCGTCGTTTACGTTCAGAAATATCAAGAAAGGTGACGACGCACCCATTAACTTTGCCTTCCTGGATCTGTGGGAACGACCAGTACTCAACATTAAAGGAAGTTCCATCCGCTCGCCAGAAAAGTTCATCGTCCGCGTGAACGGATTCTCCCAGTTGGAAGGCTCGATAGATTCTGCATTCGTCGACGGGGTAGCGCTCAGTATTCGGACGAGTGTGATGAATCAGCTCGTGCATCCGCCGCCCGATCACCGCGTCCGCACTTTCCAGGCCCAGCAGACGCGCGCAGGAAGCATTGGCGAACGTACAGCGGCCATCAAGATCAATCCCGTAGATACCTTCCGCTGTTGAATTCAGCAAGGCGGTGATTCGATTATCGCGGTCGACGATAGACTGAATAAACTGCTTTTGCTCGGCAATATTCCGCAAATGGGCGGTAAAGAACGGTGTCCCGTCGCGTGTGGCTGTTGCACTGATCGCCAGTTCAACAGGAAAAACGCTTCCATCTTTCCTCATGGCGGAAAGTTCCAGGCGTTGCCCAAGAATAGTCGCGATACCAGTTTTCAAGTAGCGAGCCAGGCCGCCAGCATGAGCTTCCCGATACTCGTCAGGAACGATTGTTTCGGAAAGCAATCTCCCCTGCACGTCCGCTTTCGTAAAACCAAACGTCCTTTCCGCTGCCGGATTGAAGTCGACAATGCGACCTTCCACGTCCATCGTGACAATGGCGTCAATCGCGGCTTCGAGAATTGCCGATTTTCGTGATTCTTCATCACGCAGTTTTTCAGCGAGTCGTTTTCTGGCGATAAACTGTCCGATCTCATTGCCAACTGTCTGCAACACCTCCAGCAGTGCCGCGTCCTTCTCCAGCCTAACCTGCGTAAAGATCTCGATGACACCATACATTATTGTTCCGATGATGACTGGCATCCCAATCCAGCTCACCAGACCAGCTTCTGAAGCGGCTTGGCGACGCAGGAAGTTTGCATCCGCAGCAAGATCTGCGATCCAATGCGGTTCACCTGTTTTCCAAACATGTCCGGGCAGCCCGGAACCCTGTTTCAGGACCTCTTGTCGACTTTCAACGATGAATTGTTCCAGCCCTGGTTGACGCAGGTCGAAGGAGGATTCCGTGCATTTCAACACGTTGGCGTCGGAATCCACAAGCCAGATCGAGCAACACGCCGCACTCAGACTTTCGCGAATGGACTGAAGCACGTCGGGAATGATTGCTCCCATCGCGGGGTCAGCCGCCAGGATTCGAGTGACTCGGTGCATTGTCGCCATACGGATGCCCGCACGCTTGCGTTCACTGATGTCGATGAATGTCACAATTACACCATCAGCCTGCCCCTCATGGACATAGGGCAGTACGCGTCGCAGAAACCAACGACCGTTGAGAGATTGAACTTCCTGCTCCGCTGAATTGTCGTCCAGCGTAAGCTCCGCCAGACCAGGAATCGGCGGCATCGAGATCAATTTGTGTGTGATGTGTCCAAGCGGTCGGCCGACGTCTGTGGGTATCAAGTTGTAAAGGTCACGAGCAGCAGGTGTGAATCGAATCAGATGCTCATTTGCATCCAGAAACAGCGTGGCGATTTGGGTGCTTTGAAACAGGTTTTCCAGATCACTATGCGCTTTCCGAAGCAAGACGATCCCTGTCTGAATCTCCTCTTTGGACGTCTCCAGTTCTTCGTTGGCAGACTGCATCTCCTCATTCAGGGAACGCAATTCCTCGTTCGAAGCTTTTAACTCTTCGTTGGTAGTTTCATACTCTTGAATCGACCTTTCAAGATCCTCACGCGTGGATGCCAGTTCCCGCTCAAGATGCGCTATAATTGCATCCGCGCCTCCACTGGACAGGCCACTGTTTTCTGATCCGTCGCCATCTGTAGCTTGTGTCGTCGAGTTTTCACGTACCAGCGGTAACCCGCAGTCGTGAAAGACGACCATAAACAGTTCTGCGTTTTCGCCAACCTTTGGCATTGGTTGAACCGTCAACATCACTCGCTGCAACTGTCCATTGATGCGAACACTCAAATTGTCATGGATAACTCGACGTCGCAGGACTTTCGCTTCCTGCAACGCTGCTCTCAGGCCAATACGAAGGCCGGTACGTGCCATTTTTATGACGTTGTTCTGAAAACCGCCACTGCCGACGGTCAGATAGTGATGCATGTCGGCCGACGCACACAGGATCTTTCCATCCTCTTCCACAATGACGGATTTCGGCGCGAACTCGTCCAGCACGATCCGCTGCATCACCTGCATCAATGCCTCTGTTGTGTCCGCAGCGGAATGCTGAGGATGACGAACCCCACCGACGGGCGAACTCAGACTGCCGTCGACCATCGGCAGGGCTGCCGTCGCATTAATGCCCGTTTCTTTTCGCTGTGAGATTCGATGTTTTGCGTCCAACGTGCGGAACAAATCGCCGTGTGACGAGATATTTTCAGATGGCCCCAGCATCAAAAAACCAGTCGGCCGAAGCGCGTAATGAAAAAGCGGGATCAGTTTTTTCTGGAGGTGCGATCCCAGGTAAATCAGAAGGTTGCGGCAGGTGATAAAATCCAAACGAGAAAACGGCGGATCGCTGATCAGGTTGTGCACCGAGAACAGAACCAGTTCACGAACCTCTTTGACGATCTGATACTTCTTTCCGCGTTTGATAAAGAATCGCCTCAGTCGCTCCGCAGAAACATCTTCTTCAATCCCAACCGGATAGACTCCCACACGACCAGTCCTGAGTGCGCGTTCGTCAATGTCGGTCGCAAAGATCTGCACTTCCGGTGGCGAACTCAAACGATCCATGGCCTCACGGCACAGTATGGCCACCGTGAAAGCCTCTTCTCCCGTCGCACAACCTGGCACCCAGATGCGGATTACATCTTCAGGCCGGCGATTGACGAACAATTCCGGAATCACTGTTTGCGACAACACATCAAAGGCCTCGGGGTCTCGAAAGAACGCCGTCACACTGATGAGCAATTCGCGAAACAGTGTCTGCGGTTCTTCCGGGTTCTCTTTGAGAAACACGAGGTAAGATTCGATCTTCGAAATCCTGAGAACCTGCATGCGACGACGAATGCGGCGAGCCAGCATGTTGGGTTTGTAATGCTGGAAATTGTGGTTCGTAGCATCCACAAGCAATTTGGCAATCGCCGGAATGGTGTCGTGAATCTGCTGGTCGGAAACTCGGTCTCGTGACGACACTGCCATTCCCGCCAAACTCCTGGAATATCGTTTTAGCTCCTCGGCTATCTCTGGCGGCGTCAGCACATGATCTGCAACTCCGATTGTTGCGGCACTGCGAGGCATGCTGCCGTATTTTGCAGAGTCTGCGGACTGCGCAATCGTCATTCCACCCGCATCGCTGATCGCCTTCAGCCCGATCGTCCCATCAGACCCATTGCCGGACAGAATAATTCCAACACACAATTCACCCCGATCGGCCGCCAGCGATTGGAGAAAATAGTCAATGGGGGCATTCGGTCGCTCGTCGCTTTCCGGGATCGTTGGCCGCACGATACCGTTCCTGAGTTCCAGCAATGTCCATGGTGGGCAGACATAGATTGTGTCGGCTTTCAGTTTCATGCGTCCGGAGATGCCGACAACACTGCGCGGGGTCGATTTGTGAAGCAGTTCGAGCAGGAGTGTATCATCCTCTCTGTCCTGGTGCTGCACGAAGACAATCGCGAGATCTTTCGCGCGGTCAAGGGCTGTGAGCAGTTCCCGAAACGCCTCAAAACCCCCGGCCGAAGCTCCTACACCGACGACGAGTGGCGCGCGACGCTGGATCGAGTTGTTTCTTACGAGCGAACCTTCACTCACTCTATTCCCCTCGTCTGCCAGTCAATGCTTCAGCACGCCGCATTCGTACTCGGCAAAGCGTCGCACACAAGTTCGCGTTTGTATCGTGATTGAGGAAAGACATCAATTATTGAGCAGCAACCCGCGTGCCTTATGTGGCAAATATGAGCGTGAGGACTACACCAGCGGCAGCCAATTCGAATGACTGCCTCAATCCCCAAAACTTGAAGTCGCCCAGGTCTGACAAATTCCTCTTGTCGATGTCGTTTTTCCGCCATCCCGCTGCCTCATCGACTGGTCTGCGGTCGGTGTGATCGATGAGTGACCAGAAATCGGACGGCCACGAGCGGGCCGTCGCCTTGCTGCACGGTCAATAATTCGAACGTAAAAGAAGCCCCAGTTTCGCAATGAGTCGGGCTCGTCTTTTTCGGTGTTTTTTAGTAGTGATGGCACGGAACATGACTGCCGGTCATGTGTTGAATTCAACTGTGTGATGCGATTCTCTGTTTTCGTTCCCAAACACTTGTTGGAAGCTGCGGGGTACGGCGAGTGTGTGGCGTTGGTCGAATGGCCCTATGAGATAAGTGATGGCGTTTGCAAAATCAATTCGCCGCTGAACCAGATCCTTTTTCGAGGCACCGCAACTCTCAGCTAATGGCGCATGAATTGCTGTCAATCCTTGGCTGCAGCGTTCACGCATGCAATCAACGCGTGTAAACAATCCCTACTTTCGAATCGAAATCCAATATCATGCCACACGTCGAACCACTTAAAACCGCTGATGCACCTGCGAAATCGCAGCCAATCCTGAAAGCCATCGAAGAAAAATTTGGGAAATCGATGAACATCTTCAGCACGGCGGCCTATCAGCCCGATTTGCTGGGGGGAATGACTCAGATCAACGATGGGATTCGCAACGACCTGCCCGACAAATTTCGCGAACTTGCCTATTTGAAATCCTCGCAAATTAATAAGTGTGACTATTGCTCACACTACCACAAGCAAGCCGCCGAGAAGGCGGGTATCACTGCCGCACAACTAGAGGCGATCGATGGCTACCAGAACAGTGACGCCTTTGACGATCAAGCGAAGGCGGTGTTGTCGTATGCGGAGCAGCTGACCAAGCAAGCCCGTGTCGATACAGCCACGGTTACGAAGCTCAAAGAGTTCCTCAACGATAAACAACTTGTCAGCTTAGCAGGCGCCGTCGCGCTGGCGAACTTCACCAATCGCTTCAACCATGGCCTGGACATTCAACTGCCATGAGCGAAAATCATGAATTCGATTTGGTTGTCATCGGCACTGGACCCGCCGCCGGAACAGTGGCTAAGAAGACCGCAGAGAGTGGAAGGTCCGTCGCCGTGATCGAGTCGCGCGGGTACGGCGGAACCTGCGCTCTACGCGGTTGCAATCCGAAGAAGGTTTACACAAACGCAGGAAACTTGATCGACCAGGCTCGTCGCGCCAACGGCAAACTGGGAACGTTTCCGGAAGCCAATATCGACTGGTCACAACTTTTGGCGTTCAAACGTGAGTTCACGCAACCCGTTGTGCAGAAAAGCGAACAGTCATTTCAGAAGCTCGGAATTGAAACGTTTCATGGCATTGCCAGGTTCGCGGGACCAACGACGATCGAAGTCAATGGTCGGCATCTTGAAGCGAAGCGGATTTTTATCGGTACCGGCGCTCGTCCCGTACCATTGGGGATCAACGGTGAGGAGCACGTTACGCATAGCGCCGAATTTTTTGAACTGAGCGAAATGCCAGACCATGTCGTGTTCATCGGGGGCGGATACATCTCGATGGAGTTCGCGCATGTCGTCGCTCGCTACGGTAGCAAAGTCACGGTGATCGACCACCATGCACGTCCCTTGAAAGGATTCGATCCTGACCTGGTAGATCAATTAACGCGCTGGTCAACCGGAATTGGCATACAGTTTATTTGCGGTTCGAGGGTTAACGCGGTTTCGAGAGAAAGAAATGGCACGCTACAAGTCGTGACCGGGGATGATGACGGTGGCCAGCAAACGATCAACACCAGGCTGGTCGTCCACGGGGCTGGGCGCGTGCCGAACATTGCAGACTTGAATCTCGATGCCGGCACAGTGCAACATACGGAGCAGGGTGTCGTGGTGGACGAGTTCATGCGCAGCGTCTCGAATCCGCATGTTTTCGCTTCCGGCGATTGTGCCGACCACGATCAGCCAAAGCTGACTCCGGTAGCCAACGAACAGGCGCGGGCGGTCGTGAAGAATCTGTTTGCCGAATTGGTGGATCGAAAACCCAATTATGGAGTCGTTCCGCGAGTGGTCTTCACTTCTCCGTGCCTGGCTGCGATCGGGATGTCGCAGTCGGAAGCCAGGCGACAGGGATTTGATCTGGATGTGCGTTATCAGGACACGTCAACGTGGGACTCGGTGAGAAAAACAGGGCAAGATTGTGCTGCCTACAAGATTCTGATCGACAAAAAAACGGACTTACTATTGGGCGCGCACCTGTTGGGCCCCGCAGCGGACGAAGTCATCAATCTGTTTGCAGTCGCAATGAAGTTCGATTTAACTGCGACGAATCTTAAATCAACGTTGTTCGCGTACCCAACATTCGGAGCGGACGTGAGGCGTATGCTCTGAGGCCACCATCATGTTCAATATCACATGACAACCATCAGCAGATCAAACAGAAACTGGTAGATTGTCGCCGGGTTCGATGGAGAAATATGTATCAACGTCAATCGTTGAGGAAGTGTTTTTAGCGATGAAATCAGCAACGGTGCTCGAAAATATATCTCGACGCGTGACGGCATGGACCGGAAGTTCCTGGGCTTTCGTACTCGCCTGTACTTCCATAATCATTTGGCTAATCACAGGGCCATTCTTTAAATATTCTGAAACCTGGCAACTCGTCATCAATACCGGGACAACGATCATTACTTTTTTGATGGTGTTTCTCATTCAGCGAGCTCAGAATAAAGAGTCCGTGTCGCTGCACCTCAAGTTAAATGAATTAGTGGCAGCGATTGAAGGCGCAAGCAACCGCCTCATCAATGTCGAAGATTTAAGTGAAGAGGAAGTAAACCTTTTGCACCAATATTACGCTAAGCTTGTCCAGCTTTCGAAGTCAGAGAAAGACTTGACACAATCGCATTCAATCGAAGAAGCGCAGGAGCGGCACGCAGCAAAACTTGGTGCGACTGCGGAATAGGGGGCATTCTTAATGCCCTGGTCGAGATTCAAACTATTTTAAACCTGCTGCCCCTTTGCCGATATCTTCCAGCATTTGCCCCAAAACCTGGAGGTCGACCGGCTTCACGAGGTGTGCGTTGAAGCCCGCATCGCGTGTCTTTTCTCGATCCGAGTCTTGTCCCCATCCGGTCAAAGCGATCAGCACCATCGTCTGCCCCCATGGTTGAGCGCGAATGTGGCGAGCGACCTCATGACCATTGAGCTTGGGCAATCCGATATCGACCAGGGCCACGTTGGGCCGGAACTCCCCGGCCACATTCACGCCCGCTTGCCCGTCGTAGACCGAGCGGATGTCGTTGCCCATGATCTCCAGGATCATCGCCAGACTGTTGGCACTGTCACGGTTATCATCCACGATGAGGATTCGGAGCGACGACTTGGCGGGCGTCCTCACTTCCACGTCCGGCTCTTGCGGTTTTGACGCCTCGATCACCACCGGCAACCACACGACGAATTCGCTTCCCTTGCCCTCGCCCTTGCTTTTGGCTTCGATCGTTCCCCCGTGCATCTCAACCAGTCCTTTCACCAGCGACAGCCCGATACCCAGCCCGCCCGTCGTCTTCTCCAGTGTCCGGTCCACTTGCGTGAACATGACGAAAACCTTTTCGAGCATGGCCAGAGGGATGCCGATGCCGGTGTCCGCGACCGATATGGCCACCCCTTCATTGTCCCGCCGCACCGTCAAGCGGATATGTCCGCCGCGGTGCATGTATTTCGAGCTGTTGGTGAGCAGGTTGGAAACGACCTGCGCCAGCCGGGTCGCGTCACCATCCACGAAGATCGGCTCCTCTGGCACGGCCACGACGAGATCGTGTCCGGCCTCCTCGATCAGCGGGCGGCTGGTTTCCACGGCGGCATCGATGACGGCCCGCACGTCGAGCCGCTCTTTGCGGAGTTCGATCTTTCCCTGGCTGATGCGGCTCACGTCGAGCAGGTCGTCCACCAGCCGTACCATATGCGTCAGCTGCCGCTCCATCATGCTCCGGGCCTGCTCGACCGTGCCGCTCACCCCGGCCAGTTTCATGACTTGCAGGCCGTTGCGGATCGGGGCCAGCGGGTTGCGGAGTTCGTGAGCCAGCGTCGCCATGAACTCATCCTTGCGATGGTCGGCCTCAGACAACTCAGCTGCGATCACCCGCAAGTTTTCCTCCAGTCGTTTGCGTGAGGTAACATCCAGGTTGGTGCCCACGACCCATTCGGTCTGCCCTTGAGCATTCGTGCGAACTGTTTCTACTGATTCGACATCGCGTTGTTCTCCGTCGCTTCGCCTAAGAATGCGGAACTCGCGGCGGCTGTTCCCGCAACGGCGCACGGTATCTTGCAGGATCTGCTCATTCTCGCGTAGTTCCTCGGGCAACAAGGCTCCGCTCCAGTCGGTGTAATCCACGAATCCACTTGGTGTAGGTTCGATGCCATAGATGCGGAACATCTGCGCATCCCAGCGGACCGTGTTGGCGGGGATGTTCCATTCCCAGATTCCCACTGCCGTCGCTTCCGTGGCCAACCGCGTGCGAGTTTCGGCTTCGCGCTGGGCCTGTTCCGCCCGTTGGCGTTCCGTGATATCCTGAAAGTAACACACCACTCCGTGTCGACCGTCAGCCAAAGTCACGCGCTGGGCTTCCCATTCGTATGCCTGCTGTTCGCCGATATCGCTCCGCTGCTCAACAAAGCGCGGCGAGACATAGTGTTCCCCCGTCGCCAGCGTGTGACGGAAAATGTCCGCGATCTGGCCACCAACTTCTGGCCCCCACAGGATCTCAATGATCTCCGCGAAATCGCGACCGATGAGCGGATGAACCTCACCGAAGACCGGGGCGGCCAGCGCATTGACCTGCTGCATCCGAAACTCGGAATCGACCACGTACGTTCCGGTCGGTGCCTGATCGACAAGTCGAGTGAACAATTCCGCGTTCTTACGAAACGCCTCCTCGGCCTGCTTCCGCTCGGTGATGTCCTCGAGCACCGAGATGAAATTCATCGGCGCGCCCTCCGCATCGCACAGCAACGACACGGTGAGATTCACCCACACCAGATCGCCGCCCTCGCGAATGTATCGCTTTTCCATCGAGTACATGCCGATCTCGCCCGCGAGGAGCCGCCGCGCCTGCGCCCAGTCTGCCTCCACATCGTCGGGATGCGTGATGTCGGCAAAAGTGAGCGTGACGAGCTTTTCGCGATCATAGCCGATGATCGTACATGTGGCGTCATTGAAGCGCAGCCAGCGGCCATCCAGATCGACGTGCGCGATTCCTACCGGAGCAGAGACAAAAGTCGCGCGGAAGCGCTCCTCGCTCGCCCGCAACTGCTCCTCCGCTTGTTTGCGGGCGTGAATGTCCTGGACGACAGTTATAGTCCGACTGGGGCGACCTTTTGCATCACGCAGTAGTGTCGAATTGACCAACACCCAGATTTCACTCCCGTCCTTCCGCAGGTAACGCTTCTCGATTTCAATCAGTGAAATCTCGCCCTGGATCAACTTCGAATATGCGATCTCGGTGCGATCCCGATCCGCTTCCAACGTAATGTCCGAGGGAGTCCGCTCCATCAACTCTGCTTCAGTGTAGCCCGTGAGTGCGCAGAATTTCTGATTGACCCGCACGTACCGCCCGGTAGCGGCTGAAATCTGCGACTTTCCGACTGCGGACTGTTCGAAGATGGCACGGAACGATTGCTCGTTCTCGTGAAGTTTCTCTTCAATCCGCTTGCGTTCCGTGATGTCGATCGCGGTGCCGATGATGCGTGACACGTCGCCAGCGGCATTTCGCGCGAACACGGTGTCACGGCTGTGAAACCAATGCCATGTCCCAGAACGGTCACGTATCCGATGCTCGAAGTCGAGAATCGCATTGTCTGGGAGAACTCTAAGGGATTGAGTGTGTGCTTCGAAGCGTGGCAAATCGTCCGGATGCATCAAGGTCTGCACGACCTGATTCCCCAGCGCCTCAATCTCTGAGGGACTGTAACCCAGCACGGTGGCGACGGTCCGATTGACGAAGACGCTGCGTTGCTTTTCGAGATCGAACACGTGAATCACGCCCGGTGTGATATCTGTGACTCGCGCCAGGAAATGCTGGCTGGCCCGCAGGTCTTCAGCGGCCCGCTTCTGAGCGGTGACATCACGAACGGCAGCGATTAACCCCCGCGGCTTCCCGTCGTTGTCGCGAAACACCGCCACTTTCGACTCGACTTGCAACTCACGACCATCCCGCGTGACGTGAATCACCTCCCATTGAGCCTGGTGTGTATTCTTCAGAGTGGCCAACGCTTCCGCTTCATACTCCAGACTGGGCCAACGGCGCTCATAAAGTTCAATCAGAGGCCGTCCGATCATCTCGGACGCTTTCACACCATAAAGTTGCTCCCCAGCAGCGTTCAGGAACAAAATCCTCTGCTCGGCATCAATGGCTCCGACAACATCATTCACCTGTTCCAAAATCTCGCTACGGAAACGAAGCTGT
>Ga0105047_10002508_pt1 | contig 32684 bp, 27 predicted proteins | sample MAT04_FD_78384 | JGI IMG/M metagenome (GOLD analysis project Ga0105047, IMG submission 78384) | Freshwater microbial communities from Lake Fryxell liftoff mats and glacier meltwater in Antarctica - MAT-04 (megahit assembly) | ecosystem: Environmental > Aquatic > Freshwater > Ice > Liftoff... | reverse complement strand
GACACCCATCTGCTCAGCGATATCGGTACGAGACCGTTCTGACACCGTGAGGTTCACGGGCAACGAAGATGCCACGCGCATCTGCATCGGCAGGAACGAATACCAGCGTTTGATGGAGCGAAGCCATCGAGGGTCCTCGATGTGCTCGATAGCCACCTGGAGGTCGACGGTCAGGGGATGGTGAATCGTGCTGATCACCGGCCAACCCGATCGTTGCAATGTGAGCAGACCCGACCCCAGGGATTGGTTGTCGTGCACGATGTCGAACTCGTCACGGCGCCCTTTCAGGCGGGCGGCCACCCGGTCGGTGAAGGTGCGTGGTTCCGGGAACTGTCCCGAGAACATGAGCCCGAACTCTCGAACGTCGGTGACGGAACGGATCTTGGCCCAACTCCGGTTCTTGAATGGGCCGGGCGCCTCGTAAAGCTCGAGGCTGGGCACTTGCACCAGAACAACTCCCGGATCGACGTCGGGATATGGCGGCCCGGAGAACACGGTGACGTGATGCCCGAGCGCGGTGAGCTCCCGGCTCAGGTTCCGGATGTACACCCCTTGACCACCAGAACGCGGATCGCTCCGGTAGCCGAGCAGGGCGATCCGCAGAGCGCTCCCCACTTCCTCGCCGTGTGATGGCTTTTCCACGTTGCGATGCATGTCCCCCGGCATGAACCAAGACGCTACATGGCCTCTCCGTCAAGAACGGTGGTCGACCTCGTTCATCGGCTGGGGCACCCGCTCCCGGGCCGCGCCGCACACCTGGACCTCGAAGGCATCGAACCGTTGTGACCGACCACTCCGAACGACGACCCCGTCCAGGTTGCGAACATCTCGTGGTGCAAGTGGCCATGCGAACTTGACGAAAGTACCTGTTTCAACGAATACTGTTGGACGTGCCTTCTGTCGATCGCCGCGAGATCCATCGCGATGCCTACATCAACCTCCACCTCCTCGCCACAGGGTTTGCCCAAGAGTTCGAAGCCGACTTCCGGCCGTTCGGCCTCACCCAAGGACAGTTCACGGTGCTGTGGGTGTTGGCCGAGTCGTCGCAACGAAACGGCCTCGCGGTTGGTCAGATCGCCGACGGGCTCCTCACCCGCCGGGGCGACGTCACCCGGCTCGTCGATCGGCTTGTGGAAGCCGGCCTCGTCGTTCGGTTCCCCGGTGTCGAGGATCGACGCACCGTGCTGGTCCGCATCACGCCTGCTGGACGGAAGCTCTACCGGCGGGTGAAGACAGCGGTTCGCTCCCGCCACGATCAGCAATGGTCGAGCCTTGATCTCCAAGAGCTTGCGACGCTCGACCACCTGCTTCAGAAGGCGCGCCGTAACCGTCGACCGGTAGACCGCGCCCACGCCCCCCACGAATGACCCGAGGACCGAAGGACCACATGTCACCACCCAACGCCGAAACCCTGCCGTCCAGCGCCGATCGCGCCACGTTCGAACGCGACGGCGTCGTCTGCCTGCGCCAGGTGTTCGACGCCGCCTGGATCGATCGCATGCGGGCGGCGGTCGACCACACGATGGAGCATCCCACGCCCATCGGCGAGTTCGTTTCGATGAAGGACCGAGGGTTCACCAACGACCTTTGGATGTGGCTCGAGCACGACGACTACGCCCACTACGTGCGTGAATCGCCGGCCGGGCCGGTGGCTTGCGCCTTGCTTGGGTTGCCGGCCGTCACGTTCTTCTACGACCAGCTCTTCGTGAAGGAGGCAGGCGCCCTCGTCCCCACACCATGGCACCACGACCTCACCTTCTGGCCGGTGGAAGGTGAGCAGATCGTGTCGTTGTGGATGCCCCTCGATGCCGTGAGCCGAGCTACCAGCGGGCTCGAATACGTACGAGGATCCCACCGGTGGAACAAGCGGTTCAAGGCCGTCAGCCCGGACTACAACGAGTACCTCCTCGGTACCGACCTCGAGGATCCGCCCGACATCGATGGCAACCGCGACGCCTACGACCTGGTTTCCTGGGACATGGAGCCCGGAGATGTGCTGGCGTTTCATCCCCTCACGGTTCACGGTTCGAGCGGCAATTCGTCGCTCACCACCCGGCGGCGGGCCCTGGCCACTCGGTGGCTCGGTGACGACGTGGTCTACGCGCCCCGTACCGCCACCACGCCCCTGCCACCCGACCACGGGCTCTCCGAGGGTGAACACTTCCACGGACCCCTTTTTCCCCGTGTCAATGCACCGTCGGCATAGCCGTGCACGGATCTGGATCGATTTGAGGTTATCCACAGGTGGCGAGGTACGATCACCGTGTCCAGATCAACCCGATCAGCGCGAAGAGGCATGCGTTGAGCGGCAGTCGGACGCTCCCCCGGATCTCCGGGGTGTGCGACCGAAGGTTCCGGTGCCCACGCCGGGTTGATCCTCAACGGTGATCCGCCTCTTGTCACCGTCACCCTCGGCCGAGCCTGCGCGACGCCGCCAGTACGGAGATTCCCTTGTCCTCACAGCCTTCCGTCGCGTCGCTCCCCGACGCCCCCACGTTTGCCGACCTCGGCGTACCCGAGGCGATGGCTGCGGCCATGGCTGAACGAGGGGTCAGCACCCCCTTTCCTATCCAGGCCGCCACACTTCCTGATGCGCTCGCCGGCCTCGACCTCTGCGGTCGTGCCCCCACCGGATCCGGAAAGACCATCGCCTTCGGCATTCCTTTGGTTCTTGGCGTGGGCCGCGCCCACCCGAAACGCCCCAAGGGGTTGGTACTCGTGCCTACGCGCGAACTGGCCTCACAGGTCGCCCACGAACTGCAGTTGTTGGCCAAGCCGAAGGGACCGTGGGTTGAGGCCTTCTACGGAGGAGTCGGCTTCGACCGCCAGATCAGTGCCCTCAAGCGGGGTGTCGATGTGGTCGTGGCGTGTCCAGGCCGGCTCGCCGACCTCATCAACCGCAAACACCTCACCCTCCGCGACGTGTCCTATGTCGTGATCGATGAGGCCGACCGAATGGCCGACATGGGGTTCCTGCCCGAGGTGAAACGGTTGCTCGATCAGTGCAGCGGCCCGCACCAGACGCTGCTTTTCTCCGCCACGCTCGACGGGGATGTCGATGTGTTGATCCGGAACTACCAGAACGATCCCGTGCGGCACGAATTCGGCGGCCACGACGACGATCATGCCAACTCCTCGAAAGCCGACCACTTCTTCTGGGCCGTCGAGCGCAACGAACGTCTCCATCTCACGGCATCGATCATCAAAGGTTCCGGGCCGACCGTGGTGTTCTGTCGCACCAAACGGGGTGCCGATCGTGTCTCGGACCAGCTTGGGCGCCAAGGCGTCAAGAGCGCGGCCATCCATGGTGATCGGTCCCAAAATGCCCGTGAGCGGGCCCTCCGACAATTCCACAAGGGTGATGTCGAGGCGCTGGTCGCTACTGATGTGGCTGCTCGCGGCATCCATGTCGACGGCGTCACCTGTGTGGTGCACTACGACCCGCCGGAGGACCCCAAGGACTATGTCCACCGGTCCGGTCGCACGGCCCGCGCCGGTGCCGCCGGCGTGGTGGTGAGCCTGGTGTCGGCTGATCTCCGTAAGGACGTCGCCAAACTCCAACGCACGCTCGGCTACGAACCGGAACTCACCGCCCCCGACGCCACCCTGCTCACGACCATCCTCCCGCTCGATGCCTCACCACTCGAAGCGACCACGACCGACCAGGCGAGCCGCGACACCAAGGCTCGCGTCAATGCCGAGGTAGAGGCGCTCGAAGGTCGGGCACTCGATCAACGAGCACCCCGTCAGCCCAAGGCTCGGGCCGAACGCTCGCACTCCGCTGCCTCTGGGCGGCCGCCACTGGCGGAAGGGCAACGACGCCCGAGCGGCGCATCCCGAAGGAAGGCGAAGAAGGAAAACGGGTTCGGCCCGGCTTCGGGTGCCAGCCGTGACAACCGGCCCCACTCTGGTTCCGATCGAGATACGAACCACACCCCGTACCGAACCTCCGACCACCGTTCCGACTCGCAAGAAACCCACCGACGCGTCGATACCGCTCCCACCGGCCGCCCGAGCAACGGACGCAAGCCGGCCCGCCCTGTCACCGCCGGTCCTGGCAATGCCGCCACCGGCAGACCCGGCAACAAGGCGGCCCGCGCCGCTCGGGCCGCGGCCAACGGTGTACCGGCCCGGCCCTCCACCCCCCGGGCAAGTGCCCGACCCTCCTCCCGGCCCTCGTCGACCCGCTCGACGGCCACCACCCCTGCACCCCGCACCCGAAAGGACCAAGCCCGATGAGTGCCAGTGAGTCACTCCGCAACGTTGCCATCATCGCCCACGTCGACCACGGCAAGACCACGCTGGTCGACGCCATGCTGTGGCAATCCGGGGTGTTCCGTGTGAATGAAGAGGTGAAGACCCGAGTCATGGACTCGATGGACCTCGAACGCGAAAAGGGCATCACGATCCTGGCCAAGAACACGGCGATCCGCTACGGCGGTGTCAAGATCAACATCGTCGACACCCCTGGGCATGCCGATTTCGGAGGCGAAGTGGAACGCGCCCTGATGATGGTCGACGGCGTGTTGCTCCTGGTCGACGCCAGTGAAGGGCCGCTGCCGCAGACTCGTTTCGTGCTCCGCAAAGCCCTCGCGCTCAATCTTCCCGTGATGTTGGTGATCAACAAGGTCGATCGGCCCGATGCCCGCATCACGGAGGTGGTCGACGAGGTGTACGAGCTTTTCCTCGACGTCGATGCCACCGAGCAGCAGATCGATTTTCCGATCATCTACACGAACGCCAAGGCGGGTTGGGCCAGCACCGATCCAGGCATCGAAGGCAGCGATCTCAAGCCGCTCTTCGAGATGCTCCTCGACCGGATCCCTGCCCCCGTCTTCGAAGACGGCCATCCGTTGCAGGCGCAGGTGATCAACCTCGATGCCTCGCCCTACCTCGGTCGGCTGGCTATCTGCCGTGTTCGCAACGGCACGATTCGCAAGGGGCAGAACGTGGCCTGGTGCCGCATCGATGGCACCGTGACCAACGTGAAGCTGAGTGAGCTCTACATCACCGAAGCCCTCGATCGTGTGGCAGCGACGGAAGTCGGCCCTGGTGAGATCATCGCCGTGGCGGGGCTCGCCGACGTCTTCATCGGCGAAACACTTGCCGACCCCGACGATCCGCGCCCCCTCCCCGTCATCACGGTCGACGAGCCCAGCCTCTCGATGACCATCGGGATCAACACCTCGCCCCTCGCGGGCAAAGAGGGCACCAAGGTCACGGCGCGTCAGGTGAAGAACCGGCTCGACCAGGAAACCATCGGCAACGTTTCGATTCGCGTGCTCCCCACCGACCGTCCCGACGCGTGGGAGGTGCAGGCTCGAGGCGAGCTGCAACTGGCCGTGCTCGTGGAGATGATGCGTCGCGAGGGGTTCGAGCTCACCGTCGGCAAGCCGCAGGTGGTCACCCGGGAGATCGACGGCAAGGTGCACGAGCCGGTCGAGCGAGTCACGATCGACATCCCCGAGGAACATATGGGAGCCGTGACCCAACTCATCGCCGGCCGTAAGGGTCGGATGGTCAACATGGTGAACCACGGCACCGGCTGGGTACGCCTCGACTACACCGTTCCGGCACGAGGGCTCATCGGGTTCCGTACGGAGTTCCTCACCGAAACTCGGGGCACCGGCACCGTGAACGCCGTTGCCGAAGGCTTCGAGCCATGGTTCGGCGAGATTCGAGCCCGTCGTACTGGTTCCGTGGTTGCCGATCGCTCGGGAAACGCCATCACGTTTGCCATGCAAGCGCTGCAGGAGCGCTGTTCGATTCTCGTGGAACCCGGTACCGAGGTGTACCTCGGCATGATCGTCGGAGAGAACAGCCGCACCGACGAAATGGATGTCAACATCTGCAAGGAGAAGCAGCAGACCAACATGCGGGCGGCGGCGGCCGACACCACGGTGAAACTCACCCCGCCTCGGATCTTCTCCCTGGAGCAGGCGATCGAATTCATCGCCGACGACGAATGCGTTGAAGTGACACCCGCTTCGGTACGCATGCGCAAGCGGGAGCTCGATGCATCGCTTCGCGCCCGCGCCCGCAAGAACGTCAAGAACGCGGCGATCGCCTAGCCGCTCGTGCTGCAACGAGACTATCCGCCACCGTCGCTGGTCGATCGCCTGCGAAGTCGCTCCATCCTCCGCACCGGGGAAGCGGTGCGGTGGGGATGGCGTCAGGTGCAGCGTTTTGGCGCCATCGCACCTGGTTCGCCTCGCGCCGCCAAGTTCGGCTCCTTCGGAAACGGCTCGGTGATGTGCTTCCCCTTCGAGACCATCGTCAACGAGTGCGCCATCCATGTGGGCGAACAGACCATCATCGCCCCGTACGTTGCGCTCAGTGCCGGCTGGATGCCTGATCAGCCGAAACTCGCCAACGCCATCGTCACCATCGGCTCATACTGCGTGATCGGACGCGGGAGCAGCATCATCGGCCACGAGTCGATCGTGATCGGCGATGGGGTGTGGACCGGACCGTTCGTCCACATCACCGACTGCAACCACGACTACCACGATCGAACGATGCCCATTGGCTGGCAGGCCATGGATCCGAAACCGATCACCATTGGCGACGGGTCATGGCTCGGGCATGGCACGATCGTGCTTCCCGGAACCACCATCGGCCGCAACGTCACCATCGGGGCCAACAGCGTGGTAATGGGCGACATCCCCGATTATGCGGTGGCGGTGGGATCGCCGGCGCGAGTCGTTCGAACCTACGACCCGGCTATCGACGACTGGACCGCAACCCGCTACGACACATCGCCGTGACGACCGAGCCCGTCGGTGAGCTTGTGCGCGCCGTTGCCGGATGGGGCCTTCCCACCGAGCGGGAGTGCCCGCGATCCCCACTCGACGAGCAGTTGTGGCATGCCCTCCTCGCCGCCGCCACCCGTGAACGGGTGGTCGGTCTTCTCGCGGGAGCCGTTGCATCAAACGACTGGCCGGCCACCGACGACCAGCGCGACGACGTGTTCCGCCGGCATCGCGAATGGATGGGCGCTGCCCTGCGCATTGAACGACGCCTCGTACTTGTGGCCGAGGCACTTGACGGGGTGGCGGTGCCGTTCATCGTGCTCAAGGGCACCGCCGCCGCCCACCTCGACTACCACGATCCCGAACATCGTTGCTTCGGGGATGCCGACATCCTCGTGCCGGGAGCTCACATCGACGAGGCTCGCCGGCAGATCGAAGGCATGGGGGGAACGCGTCGCTACCCCGAACCGCGCCCGGGATTCGATCGCCGGTTCTCGAAAGGACTCAGCCTCACCCTGCCGGGCAGGATCGAGATCGACGTGCATCGCACGCTGGCATCTGGCCCTTTCGGCTTGGCGATCGACACCAACGAACTGGCCCAAAACCCGGACCTCTTCGCCCTCGGGGGACGGGATCTGCCGGCGTTACGCCAACCCCACCGATTCCTCCACGCCTGCTACCACTCGGCCCTCGGGAGCGCGACCGCGCGGCTCGTCCCCCTGCGTGATCTGGCCCAAACCGCGCCGGTCACGAACGCCGCGCTCGACGACGTCCTCCGAGTGGCACAGCACTGGCGCAGCGAGGCGCCGGTCGCCCTTGCGGTCGTCACCGCGATGAACGAGCTCGGCTGGCGCGCCCCAACCCCCTTGGCAGCATGGGCCGCGTCTCGCGTGGCGAGTCGTGTCGACAACCGATGGCTTGCGGGATACGTCGGCACTCGGCGGGCCTACGGCAGCCAAGCGATCACCGCCATCGAAGCCATTCCCGGCACCCGCGCTCGAACGGCGTATCTCTACGCAGTGCTGTTTCCTGCCGACGCCAGCGCGGGCGACGCACGTCGGGAGCGGTGGAAGCGCGGAATGCGCGCGTTGCGAACCACCTTCGGGCACTGACGCAAGAACACGCCGGACTCTCGACGCGGGTCAGGCGGCTGACACAATGCCCGTGCTCGACACGAGGTCGAGCGTCACGTCCGAGGGGGATACGTGTTTCCTGGTACCTACGCCGCGACCACACCGAACAAGCCCGCCGTCATCATGGGCGATTCCGGTGAAACCATCAGTTACGCCGAGCTCGACGATGCCGCCAACCGCCTGGCCCGGGTGTTCTACGACGCCGGTCTCCGCCCTGGCGACCACGTGGCGTTCTGTCTGGAGAATCACCCTCGTTACTACGAGATCGCCTGGGGGGCCACCTACGCCGGCCTCTACTTCACTGCGATGTCGAGCCGGCTGACGCTCGACGAGGCGCGCTACATCATCAACGATTGTGGTGCCCGGGTGTTCATCACGTCGATGTACAAGGAAGAGCTGGCGCGGTCGCTTCAGGGTTCGCTGGACGGGGTGGAGTTGGCCCTGATGCTCGATGGCGTCGTCGACGGTTTCGCCCCTTACGAAGAGGCGGTCGCGGCCGCTTCTCCGGAGCCCCTCCCCGACCCACGGATTCAGGGCAAGGACATGCTGTACAGCTCCGGAACCACCGGACGGCCGAAGGGCGTAAAGGCCCCGCCGCCGGATCAGCCGCTCGACGCCGCCACGGCGCTCACCGTGGGGTGCCAGATGCTGTTCAACTACAACCCCGACATGGTGTATCTCTCGCCCGCACCGCTGTATCACGCCGCGCCGCTCCGATTTTCGCTGTCGGTTCACCAAGTGGGCGGCACCGTGATCGTGATGGATCACTTCGACCCCGAGCGGTATCTGGCGCTGATCGAAAGCCACCACGTCACGCACAGCCAAGTGGTGCCCACGATGTTCGTGAGAATGCTCAAACTTCCCGTCGAGGTGCGCGAGCGCTACGACCATCGCAGTCTGTGGGGGGTCCTTCACGCCGCCGCGCCCTGCCCCATTCCCATCAAAGAGCAGATGATTGCCTGGTTCGGGCCGATCATCCACGAGTACTACGCCGGTACCGAGGGCAATGGCTTGGTGTATTGCGATAGCCAGGCATGGCTCGCCCACAAAGGCACGGTCGGTTCAGCCATCATCGGGGAAGTCCACATCGTCGACGACGATGGCAACGAGGTTCTTGTCGGAGAAGAAGGCACGGTCTACTTCGGCGGTGGTGGGAGCTTCGAATACCACAACGACCCGGAGAAGACGGCGTCGTCCCGCCACCCGATGGGGTGGAGCACCCTGGGTGACGTCGGCCGGTTGGATGCCGACGGGTACCTCTACCTCACGGACCGCAAGGCCTACATGATCATCACCGGCGGGGTGAACGTGTACCCCCAAGAGGCGGAGAACGTGCTCACCATGCACCCGAAGGTCGAGGACGTTGCGGTGATCGGCGTACCCAACGAGGACTTCGGTGAGGAGGTGAAGGCGGTGGTACAACCGATCGATATGGCCGATGCCGGCCCCGAGCTCGAACGCGAGCTGATCGCCTACTGCCGCGAACACCTTGCCGACGTGAAGTGCCCCCGGTCGGTCGACTTCTTGGCCGAACTTCCCCGTCACCCCACCGGCAAGCTCTACAAACGGCTCCTGAAGGACTCCTACTGGGAAGGTCGCCAGAGCCGCATCATCTGACCGCTCTTCGGCAGTTCAAGCGGGCGGAGACAGCAGGGCGATGAGTGTTTTCGGGGCCACCAGTCGGTAGGCGTCAGCGGCGATACAGGCCACCTCGTCCCAGTCCGGCGCCATGTCGATCCGCACCCCCAGCCAACCCCGGTGCCCAACATAGGGTGGCCGAAAGAATCGATCCGGTTCCAGGTCAACGAGCTCGGCCTGCACGCCGGGTGGAGCAGGACACCAAAACGCCAGATGCTCGGCACCGTGATGGTGATCATCAAGCATGACGAACGACTTCTTCTCGCGGACGAACCAGGTGGGCTCGCCGTGGCTCAGGCGCTCGCTCACCTCGGGCAACGCAAGGCAGATCGCCCGCAGTTGCGCTACGGGATCGGGAACCGAGACTCGGGGTGATCGAGCAGCCACAGGCCACCAGTGTGCACCACTTGGCGGCGTCTTGCGCCGCTGATGGCCGTGGCGGGCAGGTGTGACGTTTGAAGGACCGGCGGCCGAGTTGGACGGGCGCCCGCACCCACCGCAGACTCCCCCCCCATGGTTCCGATGTCATTCAACGTCACACGCGACCGGGTGCACGCCTACGCCGCCGTCGTTCGGCAACCGACCAACGAACTCCCCACACCCGACGGGTCTCGAGACGATGTGCCCCTCACCTACTTCATGGCCACGAGTTGGTCCGACCTCGTGTTGGCCGGTACCGAAGAACTCGAGCGTCGAGGCGTATCCGGGGCACCACTCACGTTGGTGCACTACCAATTGCGCGCGACCCGTCCCCTCGTCGTCGGGGATGCCGTCGCCACGGCCATAGAGATCGTGGGGTTCGCCAGCGCGCCTGGTGGGGCGTTTCTCACCATTCGCCACGACACCTACCTCAGCGATGGCGAACGATTGGCAGAGCAACGATCCGTGGTGCTCATCCAGGGCCTCGAACACGATGAGCGCAACCGAAACGTCATCCCCCGACCAGAGGTGGTTCGCCTCGATCCCCTCTACCACTCCCTCGTGCACATCGAATCGGCGTACCCGCAGCGATTCGCCGAGGTCTCGGGCGACGAGAACCCCATCCACCTCGATCGGGCGGCCGCCATCACCGCGGGATTCTCCGATGTGGTAGTCCATGGCATGGGTTTGCTGGCTCGGTGCCTCGAGAGCGAAGCGGTGCGGACGGTTGCCGAAAGCTGGGGACACTCGTCAGCCCACCCCATCCGCGCCTTCGAGGTGTCCTGTCAGTTCGGCCGGCCTGCACACCCTGGCGACGTGGTGAACGTGCGTGCCTCCCCGGCACGGCTTCCCCCGGAATGCCCTGCCGTCGCCTTCGGCGCCGCCACCCCGCGTGGTGCCGCGCTCAAGCAGGGTCTGCTCGTGTTCGATCCTGTCACGTCCCTTCGGTCGGACACCCGAGACATCTCGGTGCCGGGGTCCGCTCGTGCCTGACATTCCCCGTGCGGTGGTGATCACTGGAATGGGAGCCGTCACCCCCGCTGGGGTCGGGGTCGAGGTGCTCTGGGCAGCACTTCGGGCAGGCCACTCCCTCGCCCGATCCGTACCCGCACTCCTGGAGTCCGCAACGGCGGCCACCATTGCGTGTGTCGTGCCGGCCGACGCCGAGGTCGACCGCGCCCCCAGTCTGTTGGAAGGCAAGGCGGCGAGGCGGGCCGACCGCTTCAGTCAGCTTGCCGCCATCGCCGCCGGGGAAGCCATCGCCGCTGCCGGCATCGGTGGAGGTGGCACGGGTACCACGGACGTGGATCCCTCCCGGGCTGGGGTCATCGTTGGCACCGGTATCGGTGGAATCGGCACCACGATCGAACAAGGGAAACGCCACGTCGCCGGCCGGCCCACCAACCCGCTGGTGATCCCGATGGTGATGCCCAATGCCGCTGCGGCGTTGCTCGCCATGCAACTCGGCTGGACCGGACCATCACTGGCGATCGCCACCGCTTGCGCATCTGGCGCTCACGCCATCGGAGAGGCCAGCCGCCTGGTCCGCCACGGTGAAGCCGACGTGGTGCTGGCCGGTGGGGCGGAAGCACCGGTACACCCCTTCGTGGTGAAAGCGTTCGCCGATCTCACGGCGCTCTCCACGCGGAATGACGAACCAGCGTTGGCCTCCCGACCGTTCGATCAGGCTCGCGACGGCTTCGTGATCGGTGAGGGCGCGTGCTTCTGCATCCTCGAATCCGAGGCTCACGCCTTCGCTCGTGGTGCCACCGTGTTGGGCCGGATCGAGGGGTATGCCCGCAATGCCGATGCCTACCACCTCGTGATGCCAGAGCCGTCGGGTCGAGGTGCAGCCTCGTGCATCGAGCAGGCGCTCACCGACGCCGGCATGAGCCCCGCCGATATCGCGTGGGTGTCGGCCCACGGCACGTCGACGCCCTACAACGACGCCGCCGAAGCAACCGCCTTGGAACGGGTCTTTGGCACCCGCCAGCCGCCGGTGACCGCCACCAAAGGCGTGTGCGGGCATCTCATCGGTGCGGCCGGTGCGTTGCAGGTGGTAGCCGCCGTGGCGTCGCTCGCCGACGGCTGGGTCGCGCCGATTGCCAATCTCGATGACCCCGATCCTGCGTTTGGCACGCGCATCGACCTCGTACGGGATGCACCTCGTTCGATGGTTCCTGGGCCCGTACTCACCTCCGCGTTCGCCTTCGGCGGCCACAACGCCGCGCTCGTGGTCTCGCCGCCATGAAGGGGCGTGTTCGAACCGTTCGAACCGATACCCTTTCGCCTCCCCGCCGAAAGGACCAGACCGTGGAGCTTCCCTCGCTCGACGACGTGTGCGTCACCCTCGCCGCCCTCGCCGAAGTCCCATCGATCGAACCCGGTCAGCGTGTTGCCGACCTCGGTGTCGACAGCCTCGACCTCCTGGAATGGTGTTACACGCTCGAGGACGACTTCGGTGTGGAGTTGCAGGACGAGGTGTTGGAACTGATCGGCCCCGACGACACGCTCGAAGCGGTGTACGTCAAGGTGATGGCCGTCCTGCAAGCGAAACTCGCCGGACCCGTCGCCACCGGTCCTTGAGCCTCGGAACGCGGGCCGACCCGGCCCATGTTCTTCTGATCGGCGCTGGACATCCGGCCGTCGCGGGACCTCTCCTTCCCTCTCAGCTCATCGCGGCGATCGGCTGTTTCGGCGGGTACTTCCCGAACGTGATGAAGTGGTCACGAATGCCGCCGGTGAAGCTGTCGATGTAGGCCAGCTTGCGAACCATGTAGCTGTGTTGCTCTTTGGGATCGAGGTACAAGTTGTAGAGCCGGCCGTGGGAGTACTTCTGTGTGACCCCGGTGAAGCCGCCAAGGTTGAAGCAGTCTCGATCGTCGTCGGAGGTTGAGGCCACCATGAACTTCCATTCGCCTACCCGCAATGCCGAGAACACGTTGGTGAGCCAGTAGTAGAGGTACTTGCGGTTGGAGTAGCCGTCGGGGCCGAGCAGATACGAGGTTTGGTCGACGCCGTCAATGTAGCGATCGCTCGGGATGGCATCTTCGATCCCCGCCAAACGAAGGCAGGTGTTGAAGAGGTCCATCTGGGAGAACACGCCGTCGGTGGCCCGGTCCGGCTCGATCATGCCGGGCCACGCGACGATGCCGGGCACACGCTGCCCGCCCTCCCATGTTGAGCCCTTGGCGCATCGGAACGGCGAGTACGCCGCATCCGGCCAAGTCTCCATCTCCGGTCCGTTGTCGGACGATACGAAGATCAACGTGTCCTCGAGTTGACCGCTCGCCTCCAGCTCCGCCACCAGGCGGCCGACGATGTCGTCGAGCTCGATGATCGTGTCCTTGTAGGGATGTTTGGCCGGCGACGAACCGAGGAAACGTTCGTGGGGGTAATTGTCGAAATGGGCGCCTCGGGTGCAGTGGTAGAGAAACCATGGCTGCCCGGAGCCGTCAGCGCGAGCCGCGCCCTGCGAACGGATGAAGTCGAGGCTGTATTGCGCCCACTTCTCGTCGAGCAGGGAGAGCACCGGAATCGTGACCTCCTCAACGTTCTCCGCCTCGCCACCCTTGGTCGCATGCACGAAGCACTTGTTGAACTCCAGATTCTCCACCCATTTCGTGCGTTCCTCCGAGTAGACGATCTCGGGAAAGAAGTACGGATCGCGCCACTCGGTGTACATGTCGGACACCGACAGGAAGCCGTAGAAGTCGTCGAAGCCCACATTCTGCGGCTGACTTTCTCGGTTCTCCCCCATGTGCCACTTGCCCACAGCTTGCGTGATGTAGCCGGCGTCAGCGAGGAGCTGCGCAAAGGTGATCTCGCCATCGAGTCCGCCCTTCTGCCCATACATCGGAGGGCGCAGCAATCCGTGCCGCATGGGGAGCCGTCCGGTCATCATCGAGGCTCGGGAAGGGGTGCAAGACGGCTCGCTGTAGCACGAGGTCAGCCGCATGCCCCGGCGAGCGAGTCGGTCGATGTTGGGGGTGGCGGCGCCAACAGCCACCCCACCTCCGTAACACCCGAAGTCGCCCCATCCCACGTCGTCGAACAGAATCACCAGCACATTCGGCCGTTTGCCGTTCGCGTGATAGGCCGACAACTTCTCGGCGGCGCGCCGTTCTTGGTCGGCGAGCACGAAACGCGGTTCGAGATGAGGAGCGTGACGGATGGCTTCGGCAACAACGGGATCGTGCGACATGGGTGGCTCCTGGTTCACCCCGTAGTTTTGGGGGGCCGGCCGAAGCTGTCAACCCTGCCTGCAATGGGGTCGGGGCCAACTGCGGCGGTGGCGAATCCAAGACGGCAGGCGACTAACACATGCCGGCGTGCGTATCATGCGTGTGCACGGGGCGACGCTGGTTCCCCGGATGGCTGCCGAGGACGCCGTGCTCACACTGAAGGAACCGGGCAATGCCAGCCCCCGAATGGCCAGGATCGTGATGCAGGTCACGGTGGTGTTTTCGGCCACGGTTCCTGTTTTCGCGTTGTCCACCAGCCTGTATCGCCGAGCACCGATCGTGCCGCTCTACCTCATCGTGGGGTACACCACCGGCTTCGTGCTCGCCGTCTTCGGCGCCCTCACCATCCGTTGGGTCCAGCAAAACGAGTGGGACCGCTTCAAGCCGGGGTACATCTTCCTCAACCTGGTTCTGCTCATCGTGGTGGTCACCGTCACCAACTTGGCCGCCGACGACCCGACCGGTGTGCACACCGTGTTGTTCCTGATGCCGATGTTGATGGTTGCGGTGATGGGTTCGTTGCGAATGATCGCAATGGTGTTCGCCGGGTGCATGGCCGGGCTGGTGTTGGCGATCTGGCAAACAACCGACGGCGCGGTCGACACCACCGGCTGGACGGCCGTCGTTCATGGCGCCGTATGGGTCGCGGCATGCGCAGCAGTGCACATCGGCGTGGTGAAGTTCCTCGGCGCGATGCGTTCGGCCGAGGCGATGAGCTCGCTGGCCGGGGCGGCGGCCGTCGCCAGCGGGTGGCCGAACGACCTGCAGTACTGCGCTGAGCATGTGGCCGGCGCACTCGAGACCGAAGCGGTCACGGTGTTCTCCGCGAGCCCGCTGCTCCCCCCGACTCCCGTGGCGCAATGGCCGGCCGGTGTGGGCGTGCCCGCCGACCGGCTACCGCCCCCGGATGATGCCGCTGGAGTGGGCGCCGTCACGGTCACGGCCGAAGGCCTCGTGATCCCGGTACTCACCGCCACCGATCTCGTGATCACGATCTGCACCGGTCCGTCCCGGCTCCCCGAGGAGGATGTGGAGGGGATTGCGCTCACGGTCGGGCGGCTCGTGGGCGGGATTGCCGAACGCTCCGCCTTGCAGGCCGGGCTCCGGGCCGAAGCCCGGCAGGACCTCCTCACCGGACTCCCCAACCGGCGTTCGTTGATGGAGGCGTTCGAGCGAGAGTTCGTTCGCATGACCGAATCACACGAACCACTCCTGGTGGTAATGCTCGACATCGATCATTTCAAACGTTTCAACGATTCCTACGGGCACCTGGAAGGTGACCGACTGCTCCGCCATCTCGGTGAGGCGCTCACTCGAATCGTTCGCCCGTTCGACACCGCCGCCCGCTACGGAGGGGAGGAGTTCTGCCTCCTGCTACCGGCCACCCCCATCGAGGGCGCGGCCGCGTTGCTCGGCCGGCTCAAGGATCTCCTCGCTCACGCCGGACCGAACGGCACCGGCGTCACGTTTTCAGGTGGCATCGCCGTGTGGGATGGCGACGAATCTCCCGAGGCGCTGATCAAACGGGCGGACGACGCGCTCTATGCCGCGAAGGAATCCGGTCGGGATCGCGTGTGCGCCGCACAAGGGGACCGCGCCGTAACCGATGTGGCCACACGCTGAGACGCCGGAACGAGAGGCTTGAACGCGAGTCCGTTCCGGGCATGGCAATCTTGGTCGATGGCCCTCCTCACTGATGCTCCACGCCCAGTCACCGCCGCGCCGTCGCTGGTCGTCGGCACCCGCAAGGGTCTTTTCCTCCTTCGGTCCGGCACCGACCGTTCGTCGTGGAAGACGGAGGGTCCGTTACATCTCGGTCACGTGATCCACCACGCCGTCCTGGATCCGCGCGATGGCCGCACACTCCTCGCGGCGTGCCGCACTGGCCACCTCGGCCCTACGCTGTTCCGGTCTGAGGATGCCGGGGCCACCTGGGCCGAGGCATCCTCCCCGCCGGCGTTTCGCACCGGAGAACCCCTCGAACGGTCCGTTGCCGCCGTCTTTTGGCTCACGCCCGGCCACGCGTCGCGCCCGGGGCACTGGCTTGCTGGGGCGTCTCCACAAGGCCTGTTCGAGTCTGTCGACTCCGGCGACACCTGGACCCCGTTCGACGGCTGGAACGACCACCCGCTGTGGACCACCTGGTGTGAATGGCCGGAGCAACAAACGCCCGACGGGTCCATGCTCCACTCGATCAACATCGATCCCACCGATCCTGATCACCTGTACATCGGACTCTCCGGAGGAGGGGTCTTTGAGAGCACCGACGGTGGGAACGACTGGCAGCCCCTGAATGCCGGAAGCGTTACGGCCTTCCTCCCCGAAGAGGAGCCCGAGTTCGGCCACGATCCGCACTGCGTACGCCTTCACCCCCTCCAACCGGAGCGCCTCTACCAGCAGAACCACTGCGGGATCTATCGCATGAATCGCCCCGAAGGCCGATGGACACGTGTCGGCGACAACATGCCTCGCGATATCGGCGACATCGGCTTTCCCGTCGAACTGCATCCCCGCGACCCGGACACGGCATGGGTGTTTCCGATGGACGGCACCGACGTGTGGCCACGAACCAGTCCGGGAGGGAGGCCAGCGGCGTATGTCACCCGCGACGCCGGCGAATCCTGGCGCCGACTCGACAATGGTCTGCCAGAACGTGGATGGCTCACGGTGAAGCGTCAGGCCATGACCACCGACGCCCACGATCCCGTCGGGATCTATTTCGGTACGACCAGCGGTGAGATCTGGGCGAGCGCCGATGAAGGCGATACGTGGACACAGATCGCCGCGCATCTTCCGGAGATCTACTCGGTCGAGGTCGCCCAACCCCTGTCCTCCCCGGCCTGAACCCACTGACTCGATGTTGGTCCGCATTCCCACGCCGCTCCGCTCCTACACGGGGAACGTCAGCCAGGTGCATGCTGCCGGCACCACGGTCGCGGAGCTCTTTGCCGACCTCGACCAGCAGTTTCCGGGAATTCGATTCCGTATGGTCGACGAGCAGGGCCGTCTCCGCCAGCATATGAAGGTGTGGGTTGGTCCCGAGGCCGTACGTGAACTCGATACCGCCGTGTCGGAGGCCGACGAAATCACGATCATGCAGGCCCTCTCCGGGGGCTGACGGGGGCCCCAGCGCTCCTCCGAAGTCGGCTCCTCACAGCCGCACTCGTCGCCCTTTACCGAGGAGGATCAGGCCGAGGCCCATCAGCAGGAGCATGCAGGCGAACGCCACCCACCGAGCGATGTCGGCGCCGGTGAGGGGCAGGGAACTGGTGGACGCGACCGCAGCCGTCACCGTCAGTGGGGTGGTGAGCGAGAGGGGCTGTCCGTTGCCACCGGTCCCGGTGAGCACGACCGTTCCTGTTCCAAGCGCCGTGGCACCGGGAAGCGTGAACGATCCGCTCACTCGACCGCTCGTGTCGGCCGTAAGCGAGCCCAACACGGTGCCGGCTACGGAGACCGTGACGACCGTTCCGGGGGCCCACCCGTCGGATTGCACGGTGATCGCTGAACCTCGCGAGGCGGTGCCGGGGGTGACGGTCAACGACTGGCCCGCTCCTGTGGTGGTGCTCGAAGACTCCAATGACGAGGTAGAACTGCTGTTTGTCGACGTGCTGGACGTGCTTGAGGGCACGGTCGGCAAGGTGGGGGCGTCATCGGTACGGAACACTTCCAGTCGGCCGTAGACGGCCGACGCCGACGCATCGGAGGTGGTGATCGTCTGTCCCGTGGGGTTGGCGGACACCGTTGCCCCCGTTACCGGCGCGTAACAGTTCATCACCGGCGAGGGGTCCATGCGGCTCAGGAACTGCGGAGCCACGTATTTGGAGAGTTCCGTCTTGATGTCGACTGGTGTCCCCGCCTCCGCCGAAGCAATCTCGGCCAGAAAGTCCCAGGGCAGATCGCACGGTACGGAAGCTGGGTTCGGTACCGACAGGTTCGTGAACGACGTGACCACGTAGACGCAGCCGGACTCGTGATCGGCGTAGAAGTCAACGGCAACCCCGGGTCGGGCGATCATGTCCCAGTTCGCACCGACGTACTGCCCGGTGGATCCGTCGGGTGCGCACACCCAGTAGGGCGGCGGGGGCGTGGTGTTGGCTTCCACCATCTGGAACGACTCGAGGTGATCGGCCGATACGAAGGGCGCAGGCCCCGCGTCTTGGATACGGAAGAGCGACAGGATCAACCCTTGCGGGAATGAATACGTGTTCGGAAGGCCGTATCGGTTGGGGTTCGAAGCGTCGTCGGCCACGGTCGGGTCCGGGTGATACGTCTGCATCTCTCGGTATGGCGCGTAGAAGCCCTGGGAAACGGTTCGACCACCCTCCTCACGTGCCCACGCCATGTAGGAGAACGGATGCAACTCGGTCTGGAACGGCGGGTGTCCGCAGTCGTTCACCCACCGGCCTTGCATGATGATCCGATCGCCCGCTTGCGGTAGGTAACCGGGCTGCACGTTCTGGCGACCGAACGCCGAGAAATCGTCCCACAAGGATCCTGGGGCGGGTGGAGTTGCCGGCGTGTGCGGGAACTGTCCGGCTGACAGTTCGGTGTGTTGATCATTCGTCACCACGGCGCCGCCGAGTTGGGAGAGAAAAGCGAACTCGGAATCGGGGTCTACGTCCATGTTGAAGTCCGAGCCGAAAGGGTGATCGAACGGGAAGTCGCCGGCGCCCAGCACGGACCCTCCCGCCGCGCCGGACAACAGGTATTGACGTCCGTCTTTCGAGGTGGGGCCGGTGGGGCTGACGACATCGCCGAGCCGATAGGGAACCTTGTATTGCAACGGATTGTCGGTGATCAGCTCCTGCAGGAATCGCCGCGGTCCGGGTGCTCCACACACGATGGTTTCGTCGGCGCTCAGCGCAGCGCCGTTGATGGCGACGGCCTGTGCCTTGTCGAACTCCAGCAGTGGCGGAACCACACCATCGGGGTAGTGATTCCGTGGAGCGGCGCCGAGGGTGACAGCGGGCGCCGGTCGCTCGGGAGGTTCTTCCGCGAGCACCGGGCCATGTGGCGTGAGCAACGTGCCGGTAGCGAGTGCAGCCGCGATGAAACGCCGAATCATCTTTCGGGTCCTCCTCCCGCGGACATGACCTGACCGCGTTGGCACAACGTACCGCACGTGACGGGCAGGTGGCCGGGTTCTGAACGGAGCATGGATTCCGCGCCGACTACCGTGCCCGTGTGCCCGATGAGGAAATGGAGCAGGGCGACGACACTGCGGTGCGGACGCAAGGCAACGACCTCGCTTCCGCATCGATTGCGCGGAACCCCGTACGTCGTGTGGCGGTGATCGTCGCGGTAATCGGCATCTTCGCCGCCGGTCTCGCCGTGATCCTGCCGCTCCGTGCCAGCGGTGGCCGTACGCCCGAAGATGCGGTGGGCCGGCTCTTGGCGTCGTTGGGATCCGGAGATGTCTGGGGCATGGTCGCGGTGGTCGAACCCAACGAACGAGAGGCGCTCTCGGAAGTCCTGCCACAACTGGACAGCGCGCTCGCCCGGCTCGGTTTGATCGCCGGGGGTTCGCTGGAACATCTCGACCGCTTGGCTATCGCGTTCGACAGTCTCCGTTTGCGGACGGAAACTTCGGGCCCTGCCCCACACAGCGTCACTGCGGTCACCATCGTCTCGGGGCGCGTCACCGTCCGGGCAGATGTCGGCTCCTCGCTGGTCTCGGCGCACAACCGCGACCTCCTTCGCCGTCATGCCGGGATGGAGATCTCCGAGGCGGGGTCGACGAGGGACTTCGCTACCCACCCGCTTCGTGTGATTACGGCGTTGCAGCCATCCGGCTGGCACGTGAGCGTGGCGGGCACGCTCAGTGAGGCGTTGCTGACCGGGCCCTCCCGCCACGATGGTGCGGGCGCACAAAAGGCCACGAGTGGGCCGAACAACACGACACCCGAAGGGCGCCAGTTCGGTGCCGGAGGGAGCGACGCCGAAGCGGCGGTCCGCCAAGTACTGCATGCCTTGGCGCAGAACGACACCTCCCTGTTCAACGATGCCACCGTGCCCGAACTGGGAGTGGCCGGGTTCACGAGTGCCGAGTGGCTTTTTCCCGTTCCACGAGACGACCGGCCGCAACTCCATCGGTCAGCCACGATCCACGACGTGCGGCTTCGGTCCACGGGTAAGGCCAACGGCCAATCGGTACGGGTCGAAGGTCTACGCGCCACCTTCGGCAACGAAGTCCACGAGGGCACCGTCACCTATGGCGACCAGTGTTTCCAGGCCAGCTATCGCCTCGTGCCGGACACGCCGCCGTACGCGACCTACCTCACGTGCAACGGTCAACCGCCTCGTGTCTCGATCAACACCAACCCCGATCTACTCGCACGAGAACGCGAGACGGAACTCCCCACGTCATCCGACTTTGCGGCCTATGAGCAGAAGGAGCTTGCCGAGCAAGCCGCTCGCCTTGCGTCGTCGCCTGGCGGCACCACCACCACGCTGCCCGAGACAGACGCATTCGGCCAGCCGTTCTGGAACGAGATCGACGCCCAGAAACGGCCGGCCTACCGCCCGTTCGACAACCCCCTTTCCACTATCGCCATTTTCGGGAAAGGCGCTGATTTCCCGTCTTTCGAGGTGGTGGAGCACGACGGTCGGTGGTATGTGAGCGTTGTGCGTACGATGCTGAACTCTTTGCTCGACACGTTGCTCGCCACGCCGCCCGATGGGGCTGATGGGCTCGCGCAGCGGATGAAAGCCGTCGCCGATGTATCCGCAGCAGAGGCATTGAACTTCGAATCCCGCGACCCGGACAACTTGCTCTTCGGACCTCCCGCCGTAAAGAACACCCCCATGGTGGCCGCATGTTTCCTGGAGATCAAGGCCGTCGTGGGTGGCGCTGCTGCCGCCCAACTCTTCCCGTCGTGTCTCCGTCGGCTCGTCGTCGAAGGCAAGGCCCCGCTCGACACCGTGGCCCCGGCCCTGCTCTATCGCGAATGCCTGGCCACGCAACACACGGCGCCTCCGAATGCCGGCTCGGTGTACCGACGGGCGTTCCTTGCCGACCTCGCCAAACGCCAGTGCATCATCGACCGGGTCGCCTCCGGCGACGGTCCTCCCGAGATACTCGAACGGCTGAGCAAGCCGGAGGACCAACCCTGTTTCGCTCCGTACTGGGCGCTCGCCCGCACCGACGACGAGACCCGATGGATCGCTGCCGACGTCCCTGTGGAAACGTGTGTCCAGACCCAGGTGCTGGGGGCGAAGGAGCCGGCGCGCTGAGCCCCGGGTCGGCTCCCGGTCATCAAGGACGGTCCGTCGACGACGTACGCCACGCCCATCTTCGGATCACCAGCAATTGCGCCGCCACTACCATTCCGGTGGCCACCAGCATGACGACGGTCGCCGCCGCGCCATATCCGAAGCGCAGGTACTCGAAACTGGTCCGATACACGAAGAGCGGCACGACGGTCGTTGCGTAGGGTGCCGGGCCACCGTCGGTGATGAGCAGCGCGGCGCTGAAGCTGTTGTGGGCCGCCAAGCCAAGGTCGCGCAGACCCAGCAACAACAAGGTGGGGGCCATCGTCGGGAGAGTGATGCGACGAAGGACCTGAACCGGGCGAAGACCTTCCACGGCGGCGACGTCGTACACGGTGGGTGGGATCAACTGGCGCGCTGCCAGGCAGATCACGAATCCCTCGCCGATCTGGAACGCCCCCATGAGCACCATCGCCGGCAACGCCAGAGATGGGTCGGAGAACCACCCCGGACGGGCTCCGAACCGTGAGGCGATGGCGTTCACCGGGCCGTACAGCGGATTCAGCAGCCACAGCCACACCAACGCATACGCCGCATCGGGCAGGATCGTTGGCAGCATCACCGCGATCCGACCAAACCGTGTGCGCCGGGACGGGCGATGAAGCAACAACGCCAACCCCAGTGCGCCGGCCAGACGCAACGGCACACTGGCCGCCACATGTGCTCCCGAGTTCCACACGGCGATCCGGAATACGCGGTCGTTCCACAGCTCCCCGAAGTTGTCGAAGCCAACGAATCGCGACGGCCGGATCGCGTCGTAGTCGGTGAACGCAAGAACGCCGGTGACACCGATCGGTCCGAGGAGCAGCAGGGCGACGCCCACCCCGAACGGCAGAAGGCCGGCGATCGTGGCAGGCCGTCCGCTTCTCATGTCACCCCGGCCGGTCCGGTGTGCCGACACACACGCCGTGTTCATCGAAGCCATAGAGGAACCGGGGATTGACCGACATCGCGAGTCGATCCCCCACCGCTGATCGTCGAGCACTCGAAGTGCGAACCGTCATGCGCCCCAACGAGTGATCGACCGTGACGACCTGGTCCGGCCCGAGGTGAAGCACCTGCGAAACCGTCCCGTCGACGGTGCCAGCCGACGGAGCCACCAACTGCACGTGCTCGGGGCGGATTCCCAGGTGCACTACCGGACGGTGTTCCGTTGATGGAGTGGAACGACGGGCCCACGGGGGCCATGCGTCGTGAGCAAGGGAGAATGGCCCGTAACACCACCCTGATTCGCAGACTTCCACGGGCAAGACGTTCAAGGATCTCACGCCTGCCAGCAAGGCGATGGTCAAGGAGACCGGGCGCCAGTACAGGTCTTCCGGTGTATCGATCTGACCGATCGCCCCTCCGCCCATCACGGCTACCCGATCCCCCACCTCGGATGCTTCTGCATGGTCGTGGGTCACAAACACCGCCGTGGTGCCAAGGGACCGTACCGCCTCCACGACGACTGATCGGAGGTCGACCCGCGCTTCGAGGTCGAGACTGGACAGCGGTTCGTCGAGCAGCAACGCCTCTGGACGCCGCACCAGCGCTCGTCCCAGCGCGACGCGTTGGCGTTCACCACCCGACAGTCGTTGGGTCCGTCGGTCCAACAGGTGGTGGCACCCAACGAGTTTCGCCACTGCCGCCACCCGAGCATCGATCTCGGCCCGGTCAACGCGTCGGGCGCGGAGAGAAAGCCCGATGTTCTCGGCAACGTCGAGATGGGGAAGCAGCCCGTCGTGCTGAAAGACCATTCCCACGCCACGTTGTTTGGGGAGCCAGCCGGTTGCGTCATCGTTGCCGATGAGTACCTGACCATCGTCCGCCGAGTCGAGACCGGCGGCGATCCGAAGCGCTGTGGTCTTTCCGCACCCGGAGGCTCCGAGCACCGCCACGATCTCGCCGTCTGCCACGGCCAGGTCGAACCCGCGAAGGACCTCGGCTTTGCCGAAGCTGCGGTACACGGATTGCCACACCAGTGCTGCCATCGATCAGGGTTCGGCGCTGGCGAAGAGTGGGGACGTGGCGGCGTCCACCTCACGCGCCACTTGCTCGGCCGACTTTCGCTCCCGCCACAGGCCAACTTCGATGATGAGGTCGGCTTCCTTCTCGATCGTTGGCCAGTTCGACACCACGGGCAACGAACGAATGCTGGGGATGCCATCCAAAAACGCTCGGCTGTTGGCCGGCTTGGCCCCCGGATTCAAAAAGGCGTCCGAGTTGGCCACCGAGATCAACGAAGGCACCGTACGACCGGTTCGGGCCAGGATCGGCGCTCCCTCGGGGCCCACCGCGAACTCGAGAAATTGCCACGCCGCCTGCTTGTGGCGCGACGCCTTGGGCATGCAATAGCCGTCTGCATGCAGCACACCGGCGGGCACGTCGAAGGTCGGCAGGGAAACGACATCCCAATCGAAGTCCTTGATCGAACGGAACAGAGAGGTGGACCTCCGTGATTGCAGGGTCATGGCCAAGCGACCGTTCACGAAACGAGTCTCGTTGTCCGTCGCTTCGAACTCGAGCTCGTTCGGGATCACGTTGTGCACGAACTTCAAGTCGAGGAAGAACTGGAGCGCACGCTGGGCTGGTGGGCTATCGAGCGAGAACCGAGTGGGGCGGGTCTGGTCATCCACCAGCTCTCCCCCGGCGGACCACACCATCGGGGCCACGCGGAGCACCGAAGGCTCCACGCCAAGGCCGTATTGATCGACCGCTCCGTCGCCATCTCGATCCTTCGTGAGCGCCTTCGCCGCCGCCAGCAAGTCTTGCCACGTCCATCCGCCTGACGGCGGCGTGACGCCCGCTTCGGCGAACATGTTCTTGTTCACGTAGACGACCAAGCTCGACACGTTCTGCGGCACGCACTGCACCACGTCGGCCATCCGGAAGGCTTCGAGCGCGACCTCGAAGAAGTCCGATGGCCGGAAGACGGAGGAGGCGTCGAGTTTCGGTCCGATCGGTTCGAGCACCCCCTTGGCGGCGAACTGTTTGTAGAACCGATAGTTGATCAGGAAGAGGTCGGGTGGTGTGCCTCCCGCAAACGAGGTGGACAGCCGGGTGAGCAGGTCGTCCCGGTCGGCGGCTTCGATGAGCCGTACCTCCTGGCCGGGGTGGGCGGCAACGAATGCCGACACCAGTTCTCGATAGGCCTTGATCTCCGAAGGCGATCCGAACAGCAACACATCAACCGGCCCGGAGCTGTCGTCGGGCACAGCCCCAGTCGAGGACGCCACGGGTTTGCCGCACGAGACCAATGCACTCGACATGATGATGGCAAGGAGGATGCCGCAGTATCTGATGGCTCGACTTCGTGGCGGGACGGGCAGCGGCAAGGGAGAAGCAGAAGGCACAGAACGTCTCCAGAGGCGACCAGTGAGGGTCACGCCATTCCCCGTTCGGGCGAGCCGGGGTTGCGCAGGAATCGGCCTTGCACGAGCAGGAACAAGCCCAGGGACGGCGCCGTGGCGACGAGTGCCGCGGCGAGGAGGATCGGTTGGTCCGAAAGATCGAGCTGCGCCAACGATGCCAACCCCAACGGGACCGTTGCGTTCTCCGGATACCGGATGTAGATGATCGAGTCCAACAAACCTCCCCAGGTGGCAAGAAATGCCAGCATCGTTGCAGCGGCGGTGATGGGGCGGAGCAACGGAAACACGACCCATCTAAGGAGTTGCCAGCGTGTCATCCCGGCGAGCACTGCGGCTTCGAGCGTCGCCGGCGGCAGCCGCGTGATTCCCCAGTAGTAGAGCAGCACAATCAGCGGTGTTGCGGCGAGCAACAAGGGTGCCAGCAACGGCAACGGGGTGCCGACCATTCCGAGGGCGTCGAAGACCGTGAAGCGGCCAACAATGAGCGCACTCGGCGGCACCATCACGGCGAGGCCGGCGGCGGCAAGCACGAGAACACGAGTGCGCCGACGGGCCATGAAGGTGGTGAGCGCGGTCGTCGCCCCAACCAGCACACTTGCCGGCACCACCAACGTCGCCAGGATCGCGGAGTTGCGCATCTGGCGTGCGAGGTCTACGCGATCAAACGCCGCGGCGTAGTTGGCGGTGGTGGCCGAGGACGGCAGAAGCCTCGGCGCCGACGGAGGGGGTTGGCCCGCCGGCGCGAACGACCCGAGAAGAAGAAAAACAAGGGGAAGAGCAAACGCCAGGGAGACCCCGGCAATTGCCACCGTTCTCGCTCCAGTCACCATTCGCCAGACGTCGCGCACGCCTTTACGGTAGGACCTCCCCGTCACGCCAACCGGCACACCCATGGAGGACGGCCCCAGCGCTACGCTGCGCCATCGCTCCCACGCCCTCGCTTTCTCGACGGACGCTTCTCCTGATCGCCGCCCTGTGCATGGCTGTCTCTCTGGCGTGCACACTTCCCCAGTACTTCGGGCTCGGTGGCACGGCGACGGCGTACTTACGGGTGGGTACCGCCCATCCGTCGCGACCGTTCATCGAACAGGACTTCCACGACGTCTTCCTCACCGCCGACTACGGGCACGACGGCCAGCAGTTCTACGTGCTCGCCGGCACGTTTCCGAACCTCACCGAAGGAGCTCCCTATCTCGACATCCCCAACTACCGGGCTCGCAGAATCATCTACCCAGCAATCGCATCGCTGTTTCCGCGCGGGCCAGCGCTCGCTTGGGCGCTGTACGCGCTGAACGTGTTATCCGTCGGGGCCGCCGCTGCCGCCTTTGCGCGGATTGCCCACCAACTGGCGTTGTCGCCACTCCTCGCGTTGGCCGTTCCCCTGAACCCGGCGATGATCGAAAGTGTCGTGGGCAGCTTGGCTGACTCGATGGCGTTTGCATTCGCCCTGTGGGGGGTGGCCTTGTGGCGATCGCACCGATGGGCCGCAGTCGCACTCGTCACGCTGGCCGTTCTCACGCGCGAGACCACGATCTTCGCTGCGCTCGCGGTAGTTCTGGTCGACCGATCCCGACGCGCCCTCCCGATGCTCATTCCGGTAGCGGTCGCTTCTGGATTCTCGCAGTGGCTCAAGCTGGTCCTGCCGGGAGCCGGGTTGCCGGTGCCGAATGCCAACTTCCTTTCGCCGATGGGGAACCTCGGGGCACCGTTTGGCGGGATGATGTTCATCGGGCTCACAAGTGGCGACACCGTTGGGTTGCTCGTCGTCACCGCAATCGGAGTGTTCGGCGCGTGGCACCTTCGACGGGTTACCCCGATTCTTGCGTGCTGGCTTCTCGCCGATTTCGTCGTGTTGGTGCTTTCCGACGAGGGGGTCACCGGTCGGTTTCTCAACGCAACACGCGTGGTGCCGCTCGCTTTGCCACTGGGCGTGCTCGGTATCTCCCACTGGCGTCGTAGCCACGCCTCGGAGGTCTCGACGGCGGTGGCATCGATCGCGTAAACCGGCCACACGGGGTCTCGGCCTTGGAGCATCGGGAACGGGATCGCTTGCCGGATCGCCGGGTCCTGTCACCGACCTTCAAACGGTGAGGACCCGGCGTCGGTTTTGCCTCAGCTACGCGCCTTGCCCGAGAGGAAGCTCCACGCGTAGGCCTCCCAGCCCCAGACGCCGTGACCGCCGCCCTTGACCAAGACCAGTTGAATGTCTTTCGGACAACCGCCCACCGGCGAATACCGGTAGGTGGGGTAGCCGCCCATTGACGTCAGGGTTGCGCTGAAGCCGAAATCGCCAGAGCAGCCGTTGCCGTAGGCGAACTGTGCCAGTGGCCATGGCCAGCTGATCGACTTCGTGACGGGGCTCGGGACCCGCGCCGGCGGAGCGACAACCGGGTCTGCGTCACCATGGATGTGAAGGACGGGCGTGCTCACGGTCATGCCACCGTTGTCGATACGGGCCTGACACACGTCGTCACCGCTCTCGCAGTAGAACGCTCCCCAGAGGTTGACCACGCCTGCGAAGTAGCCGGAGGTGCGAACGTCGACCGCCAAGGTGTCGACCATGAATCCGCCACGGGACCCGCCGACGGCATAGACCCGGTCGGCGTCGGCCGCCACTCCCGGGAGCAATGTGCCACCGAGCAACTCGTCGACGACGACCTTGGTGAACAACACGTCGTCAGGCCCGGTGCCGTCCATGTAGAACGACCATGCAGTGCCACCCCGGGCGTAACTCGGGACGTTGTTCGGCCCATCGAGCTGAAGCACGATGGCGCCCTCAGGATCGGTCTCGCGGTAGAGCGTGGAAAGTGCCCCATTTCCCCCACCTCCGTCGCCATGGAAGAACAGCACGACAGGCCGACCCGCGGCCGGTGCCGCGGTCGTCGGCACGTGGGCGAAAACCTTCCGGGTGACGCCGCCCACGGTCACTTGTCGACAAACCAGCGCCGCGGAGCTCGACGAACATTGTTCGGGGACCGTGGTTGGCGGCGGACCCATCGTCGACGGCGGTGCGGTCGTTGACGGGAGGGTCGGGAGCGGGCCGGTATTTGGCGTGGGGTTTGGCACGATGGGCGACACGGTGCCGCAGGCGGTGAGCCCAACAGCTCCGACAACAAATGTGAGGGCAGAAAGGCGACGGAAACGGGTGGTGATCTGCAACGGTGGTCCTTGTGGCGTGCTGGCTGCGGGGTGCGCATCCTGCGTTCGTGGTGGTCGGACCTCCAGACGCCGCCGTTGCGTTCTCGTGACTGTGTTGTCGGTCACGGCTCCTTAGCGGACGCACACGGTTCAGTGGCGGTCGCCATACCTGCGAGGGGCTCGATAGGAGCCGCCTTGAAAGGGCCGCCCACTCCGGTGGGCAAACCGCCATTGGATCGACAGGCGAACACCAACCTGGCGACCCAGCAGGTACGGCACGGAGTGCTCCCAGGTGGCTTGCGACGTGCCACCGAGCACGATCAGATCACCAGATCCCGGTTCCAGGTCATGTGTGGCGCCTCTGGTTTCACCATGATCGTGGCGGCTGGCTTTCGGACGAAGCAGCCACGGTCGTGTGGCCCCGAGGGTCAGGATCGCCACGATGGTGTCGTCGAGCCACCGCATGTCGGTGTCGCGGTGGAATGCCTGGCCGTCGCCGCCGTCGCGGTACTGGATGATTCCGAAACCCGAGAACTGCACGCGGTAACGGTGTTGGAGCACTCGGGTCGCGCCGGCGAGGGCGGGGTGCGGCAACGGGGTACCCGGTCGCCACGACGCCCCGAGCCGCCTTTCTTCGACGAAGTGGTCGTACCGGAACAAACGACTTGTCTGCCACGGCACCGTGTCGACGAGATGGTCGAACACCGTGTCGGCGCTGGCCATCCAACCTCGTGCAATGTCGACCCATGCTCCTCCACCAAGGTCGAGGCGGTCGAACACGGCCTCTGGGGCGATCGAGCCCGACTGGTCCACACGTGCAGCCTACGCAAGCCGCTCTCCGGCCCCGTCAACCGTGAACGGACAGCTCACGAGCCTGACGCCGATCAGAACCTGATCGCCAGCAAACGCCGAAGTGACCGACAGGAGCGTTGTGACCTCCGGCCCTCCTCACACCCCACGCGATCGGCGACGATAGAGGTACTCCCTGCCCGGAAGGAATCGATGCTTCCAACCCCCGGCTCCCATCGCCGTTCGGGGCGGCGACTCGTACGTCGGATAGGTGACCCATGGGTGACCTTCGACTCTGTTGGTGAAAGTCCGCGAGCGGTACCTTCGATTCATGGAACGGATTGTCGGCCTCATCACTTTCCCCTGCTCCTCACGACGCGGGTGGCACCGATGAACGTTCATTCGGTGGAGATCAGGACCGTCGAGACGATCATCGTCCCTCTCGATGGCAGCCCGATGGCCGAGGACGCTCTCGAGCCGGCGCGAACCCTGGCGGATGCCTTCGGCGCGAGGATCGAGCTCGTCGCTGCGACCGATCACCGTTCGGACGCCAACTCGGTGCAGTCCGTGGAGCAGTACCTCCACGGACTGGCGGACTCGCTCCGACCATTCGACGTCGGTACCCACCATCAGACCGGCGATCCGGACAGGGCCATCCTCGAGCGGGTCCATGCATTCCCGGGCCCCCTCGTGTGCATGACCACGAGGGGGCACACCGGTATTGGCGCGATGTTGCTCGGCAGCGTGACCGAAAGAGTCGTTCGTTCCGTATCCGGCCCGATCCTGATGATCGGCCCCACCTTTGAGGGGGCATCCAGCGGCTTCCGGGGCAATCGTCTGGTGTTCGCGTTCGACGGCTCAGACGCCTCCGCGGCCGCGATCGGCGTTGCCATGGAGTGGGCGCAGCGTCTCCACCTCGACATCCGCGTGGTCATGGTCCTTCACCACGACGGCACCTTCCTCGCCGACACCGATGCGACCGAGGGTCGGCAACGAGCCCACGAACTCGTCCGCCGTCTGCGAGAGGAAGGCCACTGCGCCGAGGTGGCCTTCCTCGACGGGATCGAGCCGGCTCGGGCGATCGCCGCCGATGCGAGCCACCATGATGTCGCGATCGTTGTGGCGGCCAGCCACGACCACAGCCGACTCGTCGGCTCCACCCTCGGCAACGTCACCACACGGTTGGCGCACCATTGCCCGTGTCCCGTGTTGGTGGTGCGCCCGACCCCCGCCGATGACACCTCATCCGAGGGCGTTCATGGATCGTGAACAGGCCGAGCAAAGCCCGGGAAGCGTCATCCCACGCCGGCAGAGGGCTGCACGTTGGAGTGCGAGGTGCCTCGTCGGCGACCGCGGTCGGACGTCGACAAACCGGTGCCCACAATATTCTGACGGAGTACGAGATAGCGCCTGCTGGAAGCGTCCTCGTGCCGCCTCGGCTCGGACCGTCGGACGCAGCGGAGCTGGTCGGTCGACGTCGCCGGCTACCTCCTCGCCAGCACGCCGGTGACGCAGGCGATGTATGAGGCCGTCAGCGGACAGCGGCCCAGCACCAGCCGTGGCGACCGGCTGCCGGTCGAGGGCGTGTCGTGGTGGGACGCTGTGGAGTTCTGTAACGCTCTCTCCGACCGAGATGGACTCACCCGATCGTACGAACTGGATCAGGCAGCGGAGCACGCACATTGGGTCGCAGGTGCAGATGGTTGGCGCCTGCCGACCGAGGCGGAATGGGAGCACGCCTGCCGGGGCGGAACGACGGGAGCGGGCTACGGCGAGCTCAGCGACATCGCCTGGCGCCGCAGTAACGCCGAGGACCGGGTACACGAGGTTGCCGGCAGGCAGCCGAACCCGTGGGGACTGTTCGACATGCTGGTCAATGTCTGGGGGTGGGGCTGGGACGTCTACGACGCCGAGGTCTACGGCAGCTCCGGGTGCTGTGTGGCGGTGGCTGGTCCGACAAACCCTGGAGCTGCCGGGCAGGGGTTCGGCGCCGCCGCCACCCGACGTTCCGGATCGACGACGTCGGCTTCCGCGTCGCCCGGATGCCAGCGGTCTGAGGCGCCGAGTGAACGCCCACTCGACCGTCTTCGTCCGCACGATCGGCGCTTCCATGCCTGTACTCCCTCACCCGTTCGACCCTCCCGAATGTACCGTGACCGCCCAAAAGTATGGGACAAAAGCGAGGTGGAGGGGAAGTCCCGATAACTTCGCAGCGGTCAACCCCATCCGCAACTGCTCCTCCAGCGTGCGGACTCCTACTTCGCCGCCCACCCGACGCCCACACGTGGGCCAGGGGTCTGGCACAGCCCCGGATCTGTACGGCAGGCGCACGACGTTTGCGGTGCCGGGAGGGTCTGATGTGGCAACCGGGACGGCGAAACGGCGAAACCGACGCCGCTGGTTCGTCAGCGCCGGCCGCCGGGCATACCGCTCATGCGAGCGAGGGAGGCGTCGACCGTGCCGGAGAAGCAGCGGATCGACGAGGTCGAGTCATTGGTCCCGAGCAGCACATAGTGATAGATGCCGTTGGGGAATTCGGGGGTTGCGCTGGTGATGCCGCTACAGGCATCGAGTTGAGCGGCGGTGATCTGCTGGCCGTTGATGTCGCGATCGCCATAGATCGGGAATCCGTCGAAGGCCACACCGATGATGTGAGAGGGGCCGCCGGCGGTGTCGACGGTCGCCGTCACGCAGGTCGGTATCGCGTGGTAGTGGTATTGCCCCATCGGCGTCGGGTGGCCGTTGCAGCTGTCGAGGAAGGCCACGTCGTTGCCGGCGTCATCCTTGACCGTGAAGTTGGAGGCCATTGCCGCGGTGGTGCCATCGCCCTCATAGGGATTGAACAGCGCTGCCCCCGAGATCATCACGCCGATCACGCCGAGGCTCGTACTCGTTGTGGTGGCTGCCTTCGTTGGATTGGTGGTGATCTTGTACGCGTGGGACTGCGCGGCTGTGGGATCGGCGGCCGCGTAAGCGGTCGCGGCCGAGGGCACGCCTCCCCCTTTCGGTAACGCGTAGAGGGCTTGCCGGTCGTGGTTCGGAATGCCGTTCGATGTGTACTCGATCTGATTGTCGGTGAAGGTGACGTTCACCCCGCTCGCCCACTTGGCCATCTGCAAGCCGGCGGCCGTGCTGGCGACACCCTGTACAGCCATCCCGGTCGAGGTTGAGGTCGTGGTCGTTTCGGCCGTGCTCCGTGCGGTTGTGGCAACCGACGCGGATGTTCCCTTCGTCGTCGCCGCCGAGGAACCGGTGTTGGTGGATGGCGGGGTACTTGAGTTGGCCGTCTCCGTGGTGACGGAACCGCCACACCCGGCAAGTACGAGACCCGCCACCCCCAGCGCGATCAGCCGCCACGCGGATGGTGCTGCGACTGCACGCCGCCGAGAAAGTGGGGACCGGACACGACGATGCTCGTTGGAGTTCATGAAGCCGAACCTACGACCCGAACCTCGGAATTCGCCGAGAAGGGGCTCAAGCGAGGCTGGGCATCCCGGCTCCAAGCCTGCGGCCGGGTTGAGGACGCGATGTTCGCTGGCTCGGAGGTCGGCAGCGGCGTAGACGGCGAGGCAGCGGGCCGAACGGGCGGCCACGCTCTTTGCCCTGGCGCGCCAACCCCGAACCGTTCAACGCCATGCGCGTCGGGCTTCGACTACCGCCGCTGCCATGGATCAACGACCTCCGTCGCGAAGCCACCATCCAAACGCCAAACGCCAAACGCAAGACGTGGTCCCAACCCCCTCGACTCGTGCTCTTCACCGGTTCACCCAAAAGGTCCACATGGGGTGGTCGAACGTTCAGGCTTCAGGCGATCCATGGCCCGCTGTCGGCACGACTTCGCCATTTACGTGAACACGGCCGCGGCCTGCACTCTCGGCCACGTACAGGGCTTGGTCAGCGGATCGAAGCAGATCAGACGCGTGCAGTGCCGAGTGGGCAACGCCG
>Ga0105047_10002504_pt1 | contig 32713 bp, 31 predicted proteins | sample MAT04_FD_78384 | JGI IMG/M metagenome (GOLD analysis project Ga0105047, IMG submission 78384) | Freshwater microbial communities from Lake Fryxell liftoff mats and glacier meltwater in Antarctica - MAT-04 (megahit assembly) | ecosystem: Environmental > Aquatic > Freshwater > Ice > Liftoff... | reverse complement strand
TGGTTCGTGTACCTGGTTCGTGTACCCGGTTCGTGTACCTGGTTCGTGTACCTGGTTCGTGTACCTGGTTCGTGTACCTGGTTCGTGTACCTGGTTCCGGTACCTGGTTCGTGTACCTGGTTCCGGTACCTGGTTCCGGTACCTGGTTCCGGTACTTGGTTCGTGTACCTGTTGAAACGTGAAAGCCAGCGCTGGCGCCGGGCTTGCGCCGTCGACAACACCGGATAATTTCCTGTTTGGCCGAACAAAAACCGAAACTCCAACCTCGAAGGTGAACCATGACCGCACCCGCCGCATCGGAAGGCGTCTTCCTCACTCCCGCCGCCGTTCTCGAACACTGGCAGGGGCACCGCCGCCTCACCCGTCGGGTTATTGCGCTCTTCCCGGAAGATCAGCTGTTCACGTTTTCATTGGGTGGCATGCGGACGTTTGGCGTCCTTGCGCAAGAACTGCTGCAAATGGCAGGGCCTACAGTAGAAGGCATCGCGAAAGGCAGTTGGTCCGATTTCAAGCCGGTCGAAACCAGCGCGCGCGCGGAGATCCTGCGTTTGTGGGATGAAAGCACTGTGAGCATGAACCAATACTGGCCGACCATTCCGGCCGATCGTTTTCACGAAATGACGAAGGCGTTCGGCCAGTATGAGGGACGTACGAATGATCTCATCATGTACGTCATCGACAACGAAGTCCATCATCGCGGTCAGGGCTACGTGTACCTGCGCGCGCTTGGCATCGAGCCACCGCCATTCTGGGAACGCCAGTAACAATCGCAGATGCCGGTGGGGCTGTTGGTGAGCTTCGCCGTCGTCCTGGATGCGTAACACAGCGCTGTATCTGCAAAACGAAAATCGCACCGCGACAAGGCGGTGCGACGGAGAACATGGGCCCAACACAGATCACGCCGTGCGCGCATCCTCCATTGACACACCTGGATACGCCGCCGTCGCGAGTTCGTGCGCGTGCGCGCGAATGGCCCACGCTAATCCACGTGCGGTGATTGCGGGTTCGACCATGCGCGCGCCCATGAAATAGCCGGCGCGTTCAGGCAAGACGACCCGCTCCATCGTGCGGGCTTCGTCGCTCATGCCGCCTGACAAATAGCGCAAGCGAAGGCCAAGTCCCGAACGTTCCAGATCACCGCCAGAAACGCGCGCGAGCACGGGTTCGAGTTCACGCACGCGCGCGTACTGTTTGCGCTGAAATCCGAAATACTCCCACGCGGCGTGACCCGGGCTGACCGCGCGCGACACCTGCACGGCCAATCCTTCGTTGGCCAGCAACTCGCGCAGTGTCGCGTGTCGACCGGTTTCCCAGTAGGAATAGTAGCCGCCCGCATCGGCGACAAGATCGCGCATCTCACTGCGGCTCGTGGGTGACGTGTAGCGAACAGCGTGCGCGAGTTCGTGACCAAGCCACAGCGGAATGAGTTCCGGATCGAGCCCGAGGCCCTGCGTCTCGGTGTTGACCGTGCCCGTGAAATGTTCGAGGCACACAAACGCCGTGCCGCGACCATCAACGACCAGTTCACCTGCGTTGGCCGCGCCAACACCAACCATCAGCACAATGTCGAGCGGCACATCGGGCTGCAGAATGGACTGAATTTTTTCTTCGGTTTGCCGCGCCAGCGTCACGAGATCAGTGCGATCGAGCATCGCGAGGAGATCATCGCGCGAAGCCGCGCACGTAGCGCGCACGACCTCCTCAAAGTGCGGGCCCTGCGGATCGAGGACATAGTTGTCCCAATACGCGGAGAGCAGTGCCCGATGCCGATCGAAGTAGGCGTGATACGCCGCTACTCGATCGGAGCTGTTGAGAATGGCGAGAAAATCAGGAACGAGGTTGATGATCATCAACGCTCTGAGCGCGTGGAGCCGGCGCGGATTTGCTCGCCGAACAAGTGGCCAGAAGATAGTCCGGCCGGGGATTCGTCACAAGGACCGGGAAAATTCATGTCGCGACCGCACCTGCCGACACTCTCCTCATGTGAAATCCCATGAAGAGCAAACCATGACGACCCTGAATCACATCGAACTCGCCTGCCCGATTTGCAGCACGGCGTTCAGCTCGCAATGCGTGGTGCATACCAATGCATTCGGTGGCAAGCGTACGGATTTCCACGAGCGCGCTGCGGGCATGCAACCGCTGCCCTTTTTCGTGCACTTGTGCACGAAGTGTGGATTTGCCGGCGTCGAGCGGGATTTTCGAGAGGAGATTCAACTTGAGGAGGAAACTCGGGAACGCGTCTTGTTTGAATTGGCGCCGGTGTTGGCGCGGGAACTTCCCACGGGATCACTCAAATACGAGCATGCCGCGCGAGTAGCCGAGTGGCAGGGTGCGGAACCGCGGTATCTGGCCGATTTGTTTCTGCGGGCCGCTTGGTGCTGTGTCGATGAAGCGGATACGGAAGCCGAACGATATTTCCGTCGTCACGCGGCGTGGCGCTTTACCGAAGCACTCGCGGCATACGATGGCGTGCCGTCTGATGAACGCGCCGTGCTCACGTATCTGGTTGGTGAACTCTGGCGTCGCGTAGGTGATGAGAAACTAGCGAATTCCTGGTTTGCGCGCGTGCCCCACGAAATCACGGATGTGGAAACGCAAAGTTGGGTGTTGGAAATGGCAGCGCAACAGAGCGACACACCGAAGGAATGGTTCGCGTAAACTGTGAGCCATACCGGGGGCCCCTGACGGGATCCGGTTACTGACTCGATCAATCTGCACGATCAGCGTGTTCCGAACAACCGATCGCCCGCGTCGCCAAGTCCGGGAAGAATGTAACCTTGTGCGTTGAGTTCGCGATCCAGTGAGGCCGTGAGCACTGGCACATCTGGATGCGCCGCCGCCAAACGTTTGACGCCAGCGGGTGCTGCCACCAGGCACAGAAAACGAATTCGTGTCGCACCCGCGCGCTTGAGTGAACTCACCGCGGCCGCCGCACTGCCTCCCGTTGCCAACATGGGATCGAGCAACAGGAAGTCCCGCTCCGCCGCGTCGCCCGGCACTTTGAAATAGTAATCCACCGGTTCGAGCGTGTCGTGATCGCGATACAAACCAATGTGTCCAACGCGCGCTGATGGCATGAGGCGCAAAATACCTTCCACCATGCCAAGTCCCGCGCGCAGAATGGGAACCAGCGTAAGTTTTTTGCCGCGCACGTGCCAACCCGCCGTTGCTTCCAACGGTGTTTCTACGGTCATCGGTTCCAGCGCGAGATCGCGCGTTGCCTCGTACGCCATCAGCATCGCAATTTCATCCACCAATTCCTTGAACAATTTGGTGGGCGTGGCGCGATCACGCAGCAGCGTGAGTTTGTGGCGCACGAGCGGATGATCGATCACCGATAGTGTCGGAAGATCGTGAAGAATCGCGTCGCGTGAACTGGCGTGATCGGGTGACATGGCGCGCTTGAACCGTGATGGCGGGCGGTCGCGAAGACATGTGCATAACCGGAATGTCCGCGCGCTTTTGCGAGCAATGACAATTCTACAGCAAAGTGCAGCGCGGTGCAGACAGCAGTTGTCGCGACGCTGAGCAAGGCAGAGCACTGCTGAGAACAGCAACTGCCGCGACGCGGAGCGACGCCGGGCGCGGCAGAGCACCACCGAGAGCGACACCTGCCGGAACGCTGAGAAGTGCCGAGCATGCTGAGAACCGCTGAGAACAGCAACAACAATTGGCGCGGAGAAAAGGCGGAGTCATCGGATTATAGGCATACTTCGCATCACCACGAGTGGCGAACACCCAGGCATGGACCGGGCCGGCATTCTTTTGGGAAACTGCATTCCGGCAGACCGCCCCATTCGCAGCGTGCAGTTTGCCATGCAGCACCCAGTGAACTCGCGCGCAATTATCAAAGAAAATCAGGGAATTTCGAGTTGAGCAGACGGTCGCAATTGTCGAACATGCGAAGTATCCGATTGATCCGTGAACTCCGCCTTTACTCCGCGTGAGAGCTGTTGCTGTTCGCTGTTCTCAGCGGTGCTCAGCACTCTCAGCGCTTCTCCGCGTCCTGGCAGTTGTCGTTGCCGTTCGCAGGCGCTCGCACCCGGCACCCACACAAAAGCCGCCGCCACGAGTAGCCGCAACAGGAGTCACCGCGCATTTTTCGACACACCATGGAACCACAAAGGCCGCACAACGGGCCACGCGACGACGCGCGCGCATTGACGCTGCTGAACCAACACGCACGCACGGCCACAGCGTTCCAGGTGCTGGCACCCGGCATGCACCACTGGTTCGCGCGCGACTCCGGCATGGTCGGCTACACCGACACGGGCTCGGCCTGGATAGTTGCGGGCGAACCCGTGGCATCGCGCGACCACACGATTCCGACGGCCGAGGAATTTGTCGCGCATGCGCAAGCTCACGGAAAACGCGTCGCCTTCTTTGCGACAGAGGGCGCGCTGGCCTCATCGCCCCGCTTCGGCCGAGTGCTGATTGGCGAGCAACCGGTCTGGAATCCCATGCAGTGGCCGCACACCTTGAGCGCCTCCCGCTCATTGCGTGAGCAGTTGCGGCGCGCGCGAGCAAAGGGCGTCGTTGTGCGCACGATTGCCCAATCCGATCGCAAAAGTGACGCAGCGCTTGTTCGCCTGATGCAGCGATGGCTGGCTACCCGTGCAATGCCAGCGATGCACTTTCTCGTCGAACTCGAACCATTTGTGCACCGCGAATCGCGCCGGTTGTTCGTCGCCGAGCGTGCTGGTGAGGTGGTCGCGTTTCTGTCGCTGGCGCCCGTATCGGCTCGTAATGGCTGGCTGTTCGAACATCTGCTGCGCGACCCAGTCGCACCCAACGGTACCGCCGAATTGCTGGTTGATTTCGCAATGCAACAGTTGCGCGCGGAAAATGTGACGTGGGCCACGTTGGGACTCGCGCCGCTCTCCGGCAGTGTGTCGGGTTGGCTACGAATGGCGCGCACGGTCGCGCGCCCGCTGTTCAACTTTGCGGGGCTCGCCGCGTTCAAACGCAAATTAGGGCCGACGTCGTGGGAAGCGATCTACCTCGCGTATCCGCGCGAGCGCTCAAGTTTGCTGGCGATGATTGACGGGTTGCGCGCGTTTGCTGGCCGATCGCTGCTGGGATTCTGCCTGCACACGGTACGGCGTGGGCCAACGCCACTGTTGCGTGCATTGGAGCTGTCGCTGATTCCATGGACCGTTGCGTTGGCGCTCTGGCCCGCGAGTCCGTGGTTTCCGTCGCCCGCCGTGAAGTGGGTGTGGGTGACGTTTGATGTACTGCTGCTCGGTGCATTATATCGACTGCGCCAGCGAGCATCGCAACGACACACGATTGCCGTAGCTGTTGCTGTCACGATGGACACGATCATGACATTGACGCAGGCTGCGTTGTGGAATGTGTCGCGTACCCGTACGCTGCTCGAACTGTTGATGGTGATTGTGGCGTGCGCGGGACCCGCCCTGGCGGCGGTGGTGTTGTGGGGCGCGGTGCGCCGGCGAGCAGTCCTTGCAGCAAACCATCGACCGTGAACCGTCGAGAAAGTGACAAAGCGCACTCGCCCCAACACATTGCGCGCACGCGAATCCAACGAGCGGCATGCCGGATGCTTCCGGCACCTGGCCTATGCGTCAACTCGCTTACGGTAGTTGCCCCACCCGGAGCGCGATGTACCGAGTCCGTGTGCACATCACACTTATCGGTATTCGTGCGCCGGTCCGTCTAGTCGTTTCCTCACCCGCTTCTGGAGTGCGTGCGTTTCCTAAAGTATGAGCACGGAATAACTGCGGACGTTTCTACGTGTTCAGATGTCTCACGATCTGGCGTCCAACGGCGAGTGCGCACAGCGATACAAACGACAGCACCAACGTCGACGGCTCCGGCACAGTGGTGGTCGCTCCCACGCGCTGATAATCGGTACCGGACGCTGATGTGAGTGTGAAATTGGTCACCGCGTTTCGGTCGGCATCGAACAGCTCGATGCCGGATACTCTCGCGGTATTGAGAAAATTTGCATCCGCCGTTCCATATGACCACGCAAGCAGCCCAACCTTCAGGCTCCATTGCGTTCCCCAAGTGATCGGCAGAAATACGCTAAAAAACGTGCTACCGCCAGACAGTGATCCCGTGGACGACGCCCATCCGCCAGGCGGCGACCCATTTGATATCGTTCCGTTGCTACCGCGTGTTGTGTGCGCGTTCATGATTTCGTACGTCGGGCCAGCATTATGCTGTACGTCCAACACGGCGTAGGTGTCGCCGAAAAAGAAAGCCCGTTGTGCGCCCAGCGCGGTCTCAAATCCGTCGACGGCGAATTTGTAACGCGCGTATCCAGACGACAAATTCGCGATGATCGGGCTTGATGCCGTGATAAAATCGCTAAACGTTGACGCGCCAATTGAATTGAACAGTGCGAGAGGATTACCCGTCGTTCCGTCACCTGAGATGAACGAATGCGCCGACGCCCCCAGTGATCCGTAGCTCGCGCTGCTATTCGCCGTACCCTGATAACTGTTGGGACCTCCACCGAGCACGGTAGGACCGAGGCTTTGTGCGTTCGTGATTTTGCCGATGCCGCCATTTTGCGAAACCGTGGAGAGCGCTCCAGCGTAGCCACAGTCGCTGATTCCATTTCCAGTGCCGCCGAGAAACGGAAGGGACACCGTGAAGAATGACAGCTGGGACGGCATTCCAAATGTGCCGCAACTCCCACCAGCGCCGCCAACGATGTCTGCGAATGCTTCAAGTTGTGGCTGAGCGGCCAACGGCGTGCTCATCACAAAGCTCACCGCGAGTCCGAAACCAATCGACCGAGCCTGAAACGACATGGGAATCTCCACCGCGACAGTGTGCGGATACCAGGAATTTTGCCTTCGGTCGCGAAACAATACTTTGACTTGCCGCCGATGGATAGGGTTCGCGGCCGCAATGTACCTCAATACGGCGAACTAATGCGCGCCACGGTCGAGGTCGTACGGCGACAGACGGCTTCGCTCGAAGGCAAACACCAGTGTGTAATTGACGACGACAAATCCGCCAATCGGCGCGTCTGGCATACTCAATTTTAGCTCGTTGAGCAGGGCGAAGAGGTCGCTCCGGTGGTGGCGGCGTCCACCACACTCGCAGAACGCTCAACGCGGTACTAGCGGCAGTGGTTTTGAATGCGGGCCGACGATGGTGTCAGATTGCTATCGCCGGCCCGCACGGCTACCTGGCACCTTGCTCCGTCCAAAGCACACGGCACGTTGGCTCGAATCGACGTCAATCAAAGCCAAGTTTCCTGATCACCAACACTCCGCATTTCCATGCAACGCATCTGCGTCTTCTGCGCTTCCAATCCCGGACACAATCCCGCGTACGTAACGCTTGCGCGCGCACTCGGCACACTGCTCGCGGAACGCGGTCACACCGTGGTGTTCGGCGGGGGACGCGTTGGTCTCATGGGCGCGCTTGCGGAAGCCGCACTCAGTGCAGGTGGCGAAGTAATCGGTGTCATGCCTCACGCGTTGGTGCAACGCGAAGCCGCGCATCGCGAACTGACCAAGTTGCACATTGTCGACTCAATGCACGAACGCAAAGCAATGTTGTCCGAACTCTCCGATGGATTCATCGCACTTCCGGGCGGCATTGGCACGCTCGAGGAACTGTTCGAAGTGTGGACGTGGGGCCATCTGGGCGTCCACACAAAACCCATCGGCCTGCTTGGTGTTGCCGGATACTGGAATGCACTCGTCACCTTTCTCGACCACATGGGCGAGGAAGGGTTCATGCGTCCGAACACGCGCGAACTGCTGTTGATCGATACTGATGCCACACGCCTGCTGACGCGAATGACGGAATACGTTGCGCCGCCGGTGACGCAATGGGTGCGCCTGAGCGAAACCTGATTCACTGGACCGGCAGCGCCAGAAAAACAGTGCGGCATCAGCGTGCGGGGCGCGTCGACACGGCGCCACACGCGCGTCGCTGTTGCAATAGGGGTGGGGGGTATATTACCATTCCTTAAGTGAGGCAATCCAGACGTCGTCAGCACATCGTCGTTGGCCCCGTTCAGTTGCCCCAAACTTCTCGAACATCAAAGGACCCCTATGGAACAGGTAACACTTCAAATCAGCGGCATGAGCTGCGGTCACTGCGTCTCGGCCGTCAAACAAGCGCTTGGCGAAGTGCCCGGCGTCAAAGTCGAAAGCGTGGCCGTTGGCAGCGCCGTGATTTCGTACGAACCGGACAAAACCAAAAGCACCGCCATCACTGCGGCGCTTGCCGAGGCGGGGTACGAGTCACACGCAACCTGAAACGTTTGCGCCGCATCGAAAGGCAGGTGCGTGGCCTGCGGAAAATGGTGGAAGACGATCGCCATTGCGCGGATATTCTGACGCAGATTTCGTCCGAGCACGGAGCCTTGCGCTCGGTCGGGCGCGAATTGATGCACGATCACCTCAAACATTGCGCGACCAGTGCGATTCAGGCGGGCGAACCCACCGCCAGCACCATGTACGATGAACTCGTTGACATGCTGTACAAACACAGTCGGTGAACGGTGGGCAAATCAGTGTGCCGGTGGCGACACCGGATGCACCGAAACGTTGACCGTCACGGCCGGACGCACACTGGCCGTTACAACGCAATAGTCCTCGAACACTTCAATGCAGCGCGCCATGCGCGGTTGATCGTCGTGGGCAACCACTGGCTCGAGACGCACAGTGATGGTGCCCACCCGCAACCGACCGCGCTCGTTGCGTACCAACTCCGTGTGCGCCGTCGTGTGCAATCCCATCACTTCAATGCGCGACTTGCGCAAACAGAACAGCAAACTGGCGCCAAGGCACGAGGCCAGCGCGGCCGACAATACACGTGCAGGACTGGGTCCCGAATTCTCGCCAAGCGGTTCCGGTTCGTCGATGATCAGCGACGTGGTACCAACCACGCCCCAATTCACGCTCTGCGCGTACGTCCCGGTCAAATTCAATTCGATTGAATGCACATCAATGACTTGTCGCTTTGCCTCGGACTTGACGGAATCCGCGGCACCCGACGCCGATGCCACCTCACCAGTGCCTGGAGTCAACGTCGTGGAGGCGAGATCGGACTTGCCGGAATCGACCGTGCCGGCCTCCGCTCCGACGTTGTCATCCAGACTCGGACTCTGAGAACCTGCTTCCGGCTGTCGCATGTGCATGGTGGGTCACTCCAGGATGAAATTCCGCCGATGGTACGATGCGTTGGACAGCATCATAACGGGCTGCATGCTGATCGCCCTCACGCAATGAGGTGACGGTCGTGAACGATATCACACACACACACGCACCCCGCACAACCTTCGCGCCAATTCTCCTCTAGCGCTCGGCCCGCCCGCACAACACAGTAAACAACATGCATATCGAATTTGTCGGCGCGGCCCGCGAGGTAACCGGCTCGTGCCACCTGCTGCATGTGAACGGACACGTAATCGCCCTGGACTGCGGCATGTTTCAGGGACGCCGCAGTGAATCGCGCGGCAAGAACGTCAAACTCCCGTACGATCCTGAGAAACTGGATGCGGTTGTTCTCTCCCACGCCCATATCGATCACGCCGGTCGCCTGCCGTTCCTGGTGAAGCAGGGATTTCGCCACACCATCTGGGCAACCGCCGCTACGCGCGATCTCTGCGCTGTCATGCTCGCCGACTCCGCGAACATCCAGGAGAGGGATGCCGATTTTCTCTCCCGACACGGCAAGGAGCATGCCGAGCCGTTGTACACCATGGAAGATGCAACACGCACGCAGAAGCAGATGATTGGTGTGCCATACGACAAGTGGTTCGATGTGGTGTCGGGTGTTCGTGCGCAATTTGTCGAGGCGGGTCATATCCTGGGTTCCGCCTCGGTGCTGTTGGAACTGACGGAAAACGGCGAAACAAAACGCCTGGTGTTTTCCGGTGACGTCGGCCGCAACGGATTACCCATCATTCGCGACCCGGCGCCACCAAAGGGTGGTGCCGATGTAGTCATCATGGAATCGACCTACGGAAACCGCAACCACGAATCAGTGGAGGGCGCGCGTGAACACCTGGCCCGCGTGGTGCGTGAAACTTCGGCGCGCGGCGGACGCACGCTCATTCCATCGTTCGCGGTCGGACGCACACAGGAACTCGTATACGACCTGCACGCATTGCATCGCGCCGGGCAGATTCCGGCTGTTCCCATCTACATCGACTCACCACTGGCCTTCAACGCGACTGCGGTGTTCGAGCTACATCCGGAAGTTTTTGATAGCAACGAAGACCTCATTCGAATCACCAACGACCTCTTTGCATTTCCGCTGTTGCGTTTCACACGGGACGTTTCGGAATCGAAAGCGCTGAACAGCATGCTCGGTCCCATGGTGATTATTGCGGCGTCAGGAATGGTGGAGTCGGGGCGTATATTGCACCACCTTGTGCGCGGCGCCAGCGATCCGCGCAACACGATCCTCATCGTTGGCTTCCAGGCCGAACACACCCTCGGCCGACGTATTGTCGAGAAGCGGCCCATGCTCCGCATCTATGGCGACGAAGTTCCGCTGCGCGCCGACGTACAGATTTTGAACGGCTACAGCGCGCATGGTGATCGTACCGAGTTGCGCGCCTGGATCAATAACATTCGTGACGGTGGACGCGCCGTCGGGCGCGCCGCGCCGCGTGTGCATCTCGTCCATGGTGAATCGGAGGCGCAGGACGCGTTTGCGGCAACACTGCGGGCCGAGGGATATGTGGTTGATGCGCCCAACCCTGGCGAGACTCGTCCGATCTGACAGCCGGTCCCACCAGTCGTCCGCAATCGTTTGGTACTGGGGTCAGAGTGGTCACTTTGACCGCAATGATTTGGTAACCGACTCTGACCCCAGTACCAACCCCAGTACCAACCCCAGTACCAACCCCAGTACTATTTGACTGCAATGTTTTGGTAACCGACTCTGACCCCAGTACCATTCCAACCCCAGCAACATTCTGACGCGAAGTCAACGGTGCGCGGCCACATTTTGGTAAGCGAACCTGACCCCGTTCACAACCCCGTTCACAACCCCGTTCACAGAGTCCGCGCTGACCGCGCGCGCATGTGGAAGGGCGAGTAGCTTTCCCACAATGTCCCGGCGGCAGCGCAGGCTTTTCATGTGGGTGTTCTGGATTCCAGTAACAGGATGGCTGCTGACGCTGGCAGCGATCGTGTTGTGGGCCGAGCGCGACGATTCGTCAAAAGCCGATGTGATTGTGGTGTTGGGCGCCGCGCAATACGATGGACGCCCGTCGCCAGTGCTGAAAGCGCGCCTCGATCACGCCGTGCAATTGTACAAGGACGGAATGGCGCCGCGTTTGTTGTTCACCGGCGGACGACGCGAAGGTGACGCGGTCAGTGAAGCAATCACGGGGCAACGGTATTCCGTTAAACAAGGCGTACCCGCCAGCGCCATCATGCTGGAAGGAACGAGCCGCACAACGCTGGCATCTATTCGTGGTACCGCGTTGATGTTGCGCACCGACACCACTAAACAGGCGCCGCGTGTGTTACTCGTGAGCGATCCGTTTCATATGCTCCGGCTAACCGTATTGGCGCGGCTGTACGGAATGCAACCAATGCCGTCGCCAACACGCACCAGTCCCATTTCAGCGAAGCAATCAGTCGCGCTGGAGTACATTGTGCGCGAATCGTTTGCGCTACCGGCGGATGTCGCTACGGTGGCGTGGGAGCGCATGTCGAAGTAGCGCAGTTCGCGGCTTGATTGGGCTTGAACTTGCGCGGCTTCGATGGGTTCGGCGGGGAGTGGAGGGAAGCTGATTTTCACGCGGAGGCGCGGAGCTCGCGGAGGGCGCGGAGGGCGCGTGATTGCATTGACTGGCGAATGCTCGTGGCACTCTTTTGAAAGAAAAGAAAAAACTTCTGATAGCGTAACAATGGCGGCTGATCCGCACTCTCCGCGAGCTCCGCGCCTCCGCGTGAAATACTGCTTCACCAAGCATCGCGCCGGGACTTACCGAAGTCGCGCCTCGTGCATCCGCGCGACGCGCGTTCGCGCAGCACGCGCTTCCGCAGTCGTGACTACTGTGTCAATCAGCGCGCATGCACATCGGCGCACCTGCCGCACCTACCGCTTGAGCGGATTACGCGCCGGGCGAATGAGCGTGCGTGCGCCGTTCTTTTCAATGCCCCAGATCGGCGTATCCGCGATGTCGTTCATCATCTCCCGACCAACCGGAGCCGATTCACTCGAGCGCAACGCCGGGGCCAACGTGAAGGGATCGGCGGCGTCGAGATTCACCGTATAACCCAGATCCGCCAGTGAACCCAGGGTCACTCGGCTCATCGGCATGTTGCGACTGGAATATCCTTGCATGAGCTCTGTGTTGAATACCGACTTCCGCCAATGGGAATCGCGCGTACCAGCACCGCAACCTGTGATGCCAACACAGTTCTCCACGGGCACTGGTGTGCCAGCGTAGGTACTCTGCAGCAGCGCGAATTGATCACGCGCACTGGCCCCGGCGAAGTAGGGATCGATACCGCCGGCGGCGACCGAACCCACCAACAGGCTGCGACGATAATTCCAAAGTGTGCCAATGCCGAGAATGTGTCCGATTTCGTGCATCACGACGTTGTCCAAAGTGCCTTCGGACAACATCAAATCGAGATCGGCCACGTCGAGCTGCAGAAAGCCCATCAAAGTCAGGCCGATGGGCAAATAAACGTTGCACGGCGCCGCCTGCCCAATGATGTTCCTCGGTCCGTCAATCGGAGCGAGCTGCACAAACAACAACAAATCTTCGATGTCTTCGTCAATTGCGGGAATGCCATTCACGCAGCGCCCCGCAGCTTCCGTGAAATGCAAGGCTCCTACATGTCCGACAATCGCGCGCTGCCACTTCGCGACCGCACTGCTGATTGCCTGGCGTTGACGCGGTGTGCCGCCCTCGCCAATGAAGCGCGCGCAAATGGAGTAGTCAGCGGCGGCCACCAACGTCGCAGTAAACGTCACTTGTTTGCCCGGCAACGCGCTGCTCGATGCAATCAGCGTTTGTGTTCCGGTTGCTCCCAGCGTCCATGCGGAAACCGTCGCGTAGCCATTGTTGTTGGCGGTCACGACGGATCCACCGCCCGTGACCGCTCCTGAACCTGCGGCTGGCACAAAGGTCACCGGCACCTGTCCGACGCCGTTGCCGTACACGTCACGAATGGCAATGACGGGTGACGTGCACAACCGCTTCCCGGTTGATCCCGTTGGTGCGCCCGCGTCGATCAGCACGATCTCAAACGCCGCCGCACTCGTGGCGATTGCTGTCACGATTGTGAACGAACCGTTTTCAATCACGTCGGCGCGCAGCGTTTGTGAGCCGGCGAGTGTGCCCAGTTTCCACGAGCCAACTGTCGCAATGCCCGCGGCATTGGTTGTTTGTTGCGGGCCGGTGATGCTGCCGGCCCCAGTGTTCACGGCAAAAACGATCGCGACATTGGCGACGGCATTTCCGTACTGATCTGCCGCGCGTATTGAGGGCGGCGTGGTCAACTGAGAGTTTACCGGCGCCGTGAGCGCCGGCGTCTGTTGCGTCAGCACCCGTACCGGTCCCGCTTTGGCGTCCGCGCTAAACGTGAGGGATCCGAGTCCGTTGGCCGAGGCCGACAACGTTTGCGTACCGGCTGTTGTGCCCAGCGTCCAACTCAGGGCGGAGGCCGATCCTGCCGCGTCCGTCTGCGACGAGTCATTCCCCGCCTTGCCGGCACTCGCCGTCCATCGCACCCAGATGCCCGCCAGCGCTCTCCCTTTCTGATCTTTGATCGATACAGTCGGCACCGTCGAAAGCGCCGAGCCCACGGTGCCTGTCAGGTTGGTGCTGCCGGGTGCGGCGATCGTGGTTGGCACTTGTGGGTCGTCACCACCGCACGCGACAACGGCCAGCGCTGGCAGCAGATACACCAGCCGTGCCCATGGCGTTTTGACACCTTTTGACATTCAGACCTTGGTTGCGAAAGAAGAAGGTAAAGTAAAATCGGCAAATCGCAGGCCAAATGCGAGGGTGTAATTATCACGCAGATGGAGCACGGGGTTCCTTCGCGCCCGACACAAGCTCCAATTTACCTGATGCAGATTCCTGTCGAGAGTTACAACCTGTCCAATGGTCTCACCGTGGTGCTGTCTCGCGACCACACGGCGCCCATCGTTGCGGTCAACCTGTGGTATCACGTGGGTTCGGCCAACGAACGCCTCGACCGCACCGGCTTTGCCCATCTGTTCGAACACATGTTGTTTCAGGGATCGGCCAACGTCGAAGCCAACGAACACTTTGAGCTTGTGCAACGTGCCGGGGGCACGCTGAACGGCAGCACGTGGCTGGAACGCACCAACTACTACGAAACCATGCCGTCGCACCAACTCGCGATGGCGCTGTGGCTGGAGTCCGACCGCATGGGGCGCATGTTGCCGGCCCTGACGCAGGTCAAACTCGACACGCAACGCGATGTCGTGAAAAACGAGCGGCGGTGGTCGATTGACAACCAACCGTACGGTACCTGCTGGGAAAAATTGCAGGAGCTCGTTTTCCCGCCGGAACACCCGTTTCATCACTCGCTCATCGGTTCGATGGAGCATTTGAGTGAGGCCTCGCTCGAAGACGTCGCTGATTTCTTCAGCACGTATTACACCCCCGACAACGCGGTGTTGACAATCACGGGTGATTTTGACCGCGATGAAGCCGCGCGCATGATCGAGATGTACTTCGGGTGGATTCCACGCGGCAACGGACGTCCCGCGTTGCCGGATATGACACTGCCGCCGACCTTTGGCGTGTCGCCGCGCGAGATCGTCTACGACGCCGTCGCCCTGCCGCGCCTGTTTGTGTGCGCCCGTTCGCCGGTCTTTGGCACCGACGGCTACTACGCCGCCAGTTTGACCAGCGCCATTCTTGGGCTCCGTACGGGCAGTCGTTTGGAACGCAATCTCGTGCGCGGCCAGCGTATCGCGTCGCAAGCGGCCGCGTTCACCTTCGATCTGGCCAAAGGCAGTGACCTGTTTGTCGTGGATGTCACGGCACACCCAGACGTCTCCCCCGAACAACTGGAAGCGGCCGTGATTGCCGAACTGGACGCGTTGCACACCACGGGTGTGACCCAAGCCTAAGTGGCGCGCGCGTTGGCGCTCGTGGAAACCGGCTTTGTGACCTCGCTGCAGTGCGCGGCCGAACGCGCCGACCAGCTGTCGCGTTTCACCACGTATTTCGGTGATCCCCTGCTGGCCAACAAACAGGTCGAGCGGTATCAAGCAGTCACCGTTGCCCACGTAAATGCGTTTGCCCGCGAACGATTAGGATCGGACAATCGCGCAATTCTCTGGTACTTGCCAGCCAACGCGGATGACGCCGGTGATGGTCGTGCCGACAATGCGCAGGGCGATGATCTCGTCGCCGCGAACGGTGCTCTGGCGATCACAGGAATTTGACACTCATGAGCAACGCGACCCTATCTGACGCATCGGTATCCAACGCGCCGGCTCGTCCGACGCCCGGTATTCCACGCGCGTACGCATTTCCCGCGTTCCAAACACGCATTCTTGCCAACGGATTGCGTCTGATTGTTGCTCCGATTCACAGCTATCCCGTAGTCACGGTGCTGGCGGTGATAGAAGCGGGTGCGACTCGGGATCCCCTCGGCTGCGAAGGACTTGCGCAGCTCGCGACACGCGCCTTGGCCGAAGGCACGGCCACGATGGACGCGCTGCAGCTCGCCGAACGCCTTGAATCGTTAGGCACCACGCTCGACACAGGCGCGGATTGGGATTCGGCCATCGTGCAACTCACGTCGCTCGCGTCGCGTGTGGATGATGCGTTCGCGGTGTTGTCGGAAGTGTTGCGCACGCCGTCGTTTCCCGACTTGGAATTGGAACGACTGCGCGCTGAACGCGTGGCCGATCTCGCGCAACTGCGCAGCGAACCGCGCGGTCTGGCCGACGTGTATTTCTCGCGCCTGCTGTACAACGAAGAATCACGCTTCGCTCGGCTGGCCGGTGGCGATGAAATTTCGATTCAGAAACTGGATCGCGCCGAAGTCGTGCGTTTTCACGAGCAGTATTATCGGCCGAATGCGACTGCATTGATGGTCGTCGGTGATATCACCGTTGATGCCGCACTGAAACTTGCCACGGACAAATTTGGTGATTGGACGGGCGAAGCCCCGCCGGTGAAGGAACCGCTCGATCGGTCGCGTTACACGAATCCGCGCGTGCACGTCGTGACCAAATCGGATGCACCGCAATCGGAGCTCCGCGTTGGACACGTCGCGGTGCCGCGTGAACACCCGGATTATTTTCCGCTCGTCGTGATGAACGCGATTCTGGGCGGACTCTTCTCGTCGCGACTCAATCTCAACTTGCGCGAAGTGCACGCGTACACGTACGGCGCACACTCGGCGTTTGATTGGCGCCGAGCGGCCAGTCCGTTTGAAGTATCAACGGCGGTGGAGACGGCGGTGACGGCCGATGCGTTGCGAGAGGCGTTGTATGAAATCGCTCGCATGCGCGAGACGCCGATTACGGACGCCGAGTTGTCGTTGGCGACGAGTTATCTGGATGGGGTGTTTCCGATTCGCTTTGAGACCACGGCGGCAGTGGCAGGCGGATTGGCGAATGTCGAGATCTTTCGGCTTGCGAGTAACTACTTTGACACGTACCGCGAAAGGGTGCGCGCGGTGACGGCCGAGGATGTGCAGCGAGTGGCGCGGGAGCATTTGGATCCGAGCCGGTTGCAGGTCATTGTGGTCGGGGATCCGGAGAAGATTGTGGGGCCGCTCGAGGCGTTGGGAGTGGGGGAAGTGACGGTGCACGACCCGGCGGTTGAGCACTGACTGGGAGAGTACAGGGAACTGCGAGAGTGCAGGGAACTGCGAGAGTACAGGGAACTGCGAGAGTACAGGGAACTGCGAGAGTACAGATTACAGAGTTTGAGAGTTCAGGATTCAGAGTTCAGGATTCAGGATTCAGAGTGCAACAGCATTGGCAAGGCAGCGCGGATCGCGCGGCATTGCCACAACCCCCAACACACAATCAGTGCCGTCAAAAACAGGTCAACCGTTTGAAATTCGCCGCTCCAAAATCCAGGGACGCGGAGCATTCGCCACCGAAAACATTCGCAAGGGCAAGCGCCTTATCGAATACCTGGGCGAACCGATTTCGCACGAAGAAGCGGATAAACGGTATGACGATGATGACGCGGCCGGACGGCACCACACGTTCCTGTTCATTCTCGACGACGACACCGTCCTCGATGCGCGTAAAACGCGATGCGATGCGAAATACCTGAACCATGCGTGCGACCCGAATTGCGAAACCGTCATCGAAGACGGCCACATCTGGATCGACGCCATTAAACCCATAAAGAATGGCGAAGAACTGGTGTACGACTACCAGTTTGAATTCGACGACGAATACGAACCCGAAGACATTCGTTACTACGCGTGTCGCTGCGGAAAGGACAAGTGTCGCGGCACCATCATCAAGGTGCCGGCCTATCTCAAGAGCACGGTCAGGAAATGGCTCGCGGGCGATGACGTGAAACGTCCACCCAAACCCGGCACGAAAGCGGCGGCGCGTCTCAAAATTGCGATGAAAAAAGCGTCCGCGAAAAAGAAAGTTGCTGTGGCAAAGAAAAAAGTAGCGACAGCGAAGAAACGCGCCGCGAAAGCCGTGAAGAAAGAAGCGGCGTCGAAAAAGGCCGCCGGCAAACGCGCAAAAAAAGCATCGAAGACACCATCAAGAAAACGCACCGCGTAATGAGCCAGGAGCCGGGGAAGGTCAGCAGCACACGTGCCTACACTGGACGCGTCATTTCACTAGACGTAGACGAAGTACGCTTTCCCGATGGCTCGGTTGGCAAACTCGAGATGATTCGGCACCCCGGCGCGAGCGCCGTGGTGCCGCTGCTCAACGAAGAGGGCAGCGACACGTCGGCGAGTGATCCGATGGTGTTGCTCATTCGGCAGTATCGCTACGCGGCCGACGGGTATCTGTATGAGGTACCGGCCGGCCGACTAGATCCGGGCGAAGTGCCCGCGCAATGCGCCGTGCGCGAACTGAAGGAAGAAACCGGTTATGACGCCGCCGACGTCGAATTGCTGTTAACGATGTTCACCACGCCGGGATTCACCGATGAAAAGATTCATCTGTTTGTCGCGACCGGTTTGACCGCTGGCGAATCACGTCGCGAAGCCGATGAATTTCTTGAGCTCAAACCGGTGCGGTTGTCGAAGGCGCTCGCGATGATTGATAGCGGCGAAATTCAGGACGCGAAGACGGCGTTGGCGTTGTTGCTCACCGAGCGCCAGTTGAATCAGGCACCCTGAGCACCGTTGGGAGGCGATGATTGTCGCTTCGACATCAGGCCAATTCAACAGCACAGTTTCTTGATGCATGGCGACCCATCAGTATTTCCAATCGTGACGCTGTAGCGATTGCAGTCCGTCTTTATCAATGTCGACCGTATAGACGGAACTCTTCCCGAACCCAACCACACGCTGTTGCATTTCCAGACGCAACACGGCGATGCGACGGCCGCTGCGATCCAGGAGATCGTACGGACTCACAACGGGCGATGCGGTTGGAATGCGCTCGACCACCAAATTGCCTCGAGGTTCTGGCAACACAGCAGTATCGTCGAATTTGCCACCAACAATGAACGCTGGAAGCACTGCTGGCCAACCGGTTGTCTCACTCGCGTGTCGGCCAGTCAGCATCATGCTGGTGCGACTCTGCCAGAGGATGATCGCTTCTTTGGTCTCATCCGATATGCCATTGCCAGCGGGTTCGATGGCAACACCCGGCCGACAACCACCATTCGGCATGCACCAGTCAACGCGATACGGGTTCGCGCGCACAATTGCGACCGCGCCATCCGGAAAAAGTGCTGACTGATCCCTCGATCGCAGATTCACAGGGTATCGTGCATTGCCCCGGGCACCTCCGCCCTCCGCGCCGACCGATGACGTCGCTGAAGTACCGGGCATCTGCAGTACCGAACTCACTCGAGACAACGTGTCCACGTCGGGAGCACTGGCGTGTGCACGAATGAGCAGCATGGAATCCGCCGGATTTGGCGCACCTTTTCCGAACGACAACACCTGCGCCAGGACTGCACCTTTGGCATCACGGCCCAGGAAGATCGACAACGGTCTTCCAACCGACTTGAGCAGCGGCGACGTCGCGGTCAACGTGATTGCAACTTCACTACCGCTCAAGATTATCCCGCGTTGCCCCATCGGCTCTAACATCAGCGTTGAGTCACCGCGCAACGGCCACAATCTGCCCACCTGTTCGTATTCACCCGGGCCCTTCCCATGTCGGCCAAGCTGGCGTGCACTGGTGCTGCCAACAAAGTCGGCGATGTAAACAAGGTTGTCGCGGTTGTCGGTGACGATCACGCGTCCGTCCAACAACTCACGCACGGAGCCAACGGAGCTGAACTTTTCCTTGATGGTCGCGTTGGCGCGCGGCAATGTGATCGTGCGTGGTTCTGTACGAGCGCCCGATTGAGCGTTCGCAGGGGCGCTCACGCACACCAGAGCGAGAAGTGCGAACCCTGCAGCGATCAAATCTTTCGCGGCCTTCGACATCATGCTCTTGTCGCGAATCAATGCCCGCAGCAAATGTTCTGGCTCGATCCAATAGCTACGTTTGGTATTGGCTTCCCAGTGCGCTTCCAGCCAGGCGTGCCCCAACCCTGACCCCAGCGGCAGCACATCGGGGATTTCTGTAGCCGCCAGCTCCGGCAGAATTCTGCGAGCGACAGCAGCCCGAATCGCATCGACGTTCGCTCCGCACTGCTCCATCATCGCATCAGTGCGAGGGTGGTCCATCAGTGCCAGCAAAAGACAATCAACGCCGACATAATCTTGCCGAAGTCGTCTGGCATGGTCATACGCCATCTGACCAACCACGCGTGACTCTTCACTGAAACGCTCGGGCATGTTGAGCGCCGAGACCGGCGTCCGCTGAAATCGATGCGTGAATCCGGAAATATTCCGCAACACATGAGCAAGCACGGCGACACTTCCGCGAAACAGTGCAGACCATGCGGCGGGTTTGTCCCTTCTCTCGACCGCTTCGAAATATTCATGCTGCATATCGGCAATGCAGGGGTCGATCTGCGCCTCGGCAATACGCGGACCAACAATCAGTTGTGCAAATCGCCCAAGACGAGCGCCGGGGCCACCGTCCACTGCTCGCGAGTCGGTGCGCCGAACACTCGCTGTAGCGAAAGGTTGAGCCGGAATCTCGCGCCGCTTCGCAAGAAATTTTCTGTGGTGACCACCGGCCGCTTATCCATGATCAAATCCCTCCTGACCTTGCAGGAATTGCGACCACTGTCGGTGCAGCGTCCTCGCGTAAGCGCCTTTTCCGGTCACCTTGTACATCCGGCGTGGTATTCCGGGACGGTCGGGGCGTTTTTCTTCTGCGCGCGACTCAATCAGCCCCTTTTGCTGCATGCGATCCAGCACCACATAAATCGACGAGCGGGCCAGAGAGCCTTCGCCTTCTGCCACAAGCTGGAGCCCGAACTTCTCTTCCTTTTTCGCCAGGAGGAGTTCGAGCACGCAGCGTTCGCTGGCCGTCAGCTGTGGAATTTCCTCGCTCACCAGTGTCTCCGATTCGTGATCGTTTTATTAACACAGTTGTTAGTGTCAGTCTAACGGTGGCGTTAGTGAAGCGCCATATTCAAAGCGGTGAAGCCCCCGTGAGCACTGCACCGAAGAATGCTGGACGATTATCATCCACTCGGTGGACGATTATCGTCCATTTATACGACGATTATCATCCAGCGAGCAGAATACCTACGACATCGATCCGTATCAAATCTTTGTAAACAGTTACATGTCAACAACTTAGATGACAATCAACGATTCTGTTGCCCGTACCCTACCAAGAATAGCCCAAACGCAGATCACCCACGCACACTCCTCCTGTCATCACCACGGGTAGTGATTGACGAAGTACAGCGCGAGCCCGGCCTTGCACGGGCTCTCAAAGAAGTCATCGACGAACTCGCGCACTGCGCCACTGCGACGCGCGCACAGTTCGTCCTGACAGGCTCAGCCAACCTGCTCGCACCTCGCGCCGTTGGCGAATCGCTGGCCGGACGCGCCGGCTACACGACGCTTTGGCCAATGACACGCAATGAACGGCTCGGACGTGGTTCGGCCGGCCTCTGGTCTGACTTCTTCACAACGCCGGCTCAAGACTGGTACGATCTGGTGCACGCGACCGCGCCTGCTGTCGCCGACTGGCGTAACGAAGCACGCATTGGTGGTTATCCAACGCCAGCGCTCCACCTCCAGAGTGCCGACGAACGGGCCGTATGGTTTCAAGGGTACATGGACCCTACCTCGACCGGGATGTGCGCGACTTGGCCAACCTGGGAAATGCGCTTGATATGCGCCGACTCATGCGTACTGCCTGCAATAGAATTGGCCAACTGGTAAATCGTGCCGCGTGGGCAATTGATGCCGGTGTCGCACCAACAACTGCGTTGCGTTACCTAAATTTGCTGGAGCAATCGTATCAACTGATCCGTCTCGACGCATTTGCCGTCACTCGCACGAAGCGCCTCATCAAAAGTCCAAAGGCCTACTGGAGCGACACTGCCATGGCCTGGCACATCGCCGATTCACCACCGCTCACAGGATTTCACTTCGAGAACCTGATCCTGGGCGAACTGCTTCCCTGGCGCGACGCACAGTCGAGACGACCGTCCATCATGCATTGGCGCACGACGAATCAGGACGAAGTCGATTTCGTTATTGAGCAACCAGGTGGCGTTCTTCCCGCCATCGAGTGCAAGAGCAGCGAACGCCCGACACTGTCCGACGCACAAGGACTCAAACTCTTTCTGCAAGAGTATCCGAATGCGATAGGTGGCATTCTGTTATACGCCGGAACCGAAACCCGGTGGGTTGGTGAACGAATACTTATGCTGCCGTGGTGGCGTGTCTGCTGATTGGTTCATTCGTTCTATTGGAGGTTGTCGTAGGTCTGTCGATGGTCACGAATTTCCATAGGGTGTCGCGAGCGGTGCAGGAAATCCACGCCTCTCGCAATCATCCAATGGAATGAGAAATCGTTACAATCCAACAGCACGACGGTGGCGCATCGGCGCCGAACCTGGAACCAACTATCCACACCCGATTGATTTGGTCGTTTGCAGACGTCGGGTTCCACACAGGTCGGCGTGTCTCAGCACGGGGCGCAGAACGGCGGCGTGGACACGTCGTCACCTGAAGCGTCGCGCAGCAGCGTCGATGCACACTTTCACTGATCGGCACCAGGTCACTTGCAACGCACACATCTGAGCATCGAACCAATTATGCCGCGACGCGTTGACGCGTTGCCAATTGGCCACCCACGGGAGAGTCGCTCACGACGACTTGCCCCGCGAAAACACGAAAACCGAACGGCCTGTCGCCACGGCACATGTTAGCATTGCGTCGCCCATCCACGAGCGCCCGCCGCATTGCTCAATTCGTCGCACTGTTTGCAGCCGCCACTGCCACATCGTCGATCGGTTTCGCGCAAACAACGCCGCAATCCACCGCCCGCCTCAGCGGCTACATTCGCGAGAAAGCCAACAACGAACTAGTCCGCTACGCACTGGTTTCGGTCGATGGCGACAGCACCCGATCGCAAAGTGATGTCGATGGGTTCTACTATCTGAAACTTACAGTCGGCACGCATCGCATTCAGGTACGCGCCATCGGGTACACACCACTCGACACCCAGATCACACTCAGCACGGCAACCACGCGCGATCTGTTTCTCGTGCGCAACGCGCAACTCGCACGAATCGACGTTACGGCGGCCCGCGAGAAGTCGGACATCGATCCCTCATCTCCCGACATGAGTGTCAGTCGCCTGAATCTCGACATCGTGCGTCGCGCGCCTGCGGTGCTGGGTGAGGTTGATCCGCTGCGCAGCATTACGCTGTTGCCGGGAGTTTCACGATCATCCGACGCGTCAACGGCATTCAGCGTGCGCGGCGGCACGAACGACCAGAATCTGATTTTGCTCGACGGCGCGGTCGTCTACAATCCTGCCCACATACTCGGCTTTCTGTCGGTGTTCAATGCCGATGCCGTCGCCGATATGACGCTGTACAAGGGCGCGTTGCCGCCGCGATTCGGATCGCGCCTTTCGTCGGTGCTGGATGTTCGTCAGCGCGAAGGCAACGCGAACGAATTCTCGGGATCGGCCTCGCTTGGCATTCTCTCCAGTCGGCTGCTACTCGAGGGTCCGCTGCCCAAACACAAGGGATCGTTCTTGCTCGCGGCACGGCGATCCTACGCCGATATCTTCCTGAACTTTGCGTCTGACACACTGCTGCAAAACAGTCGCGCGTATTTCTATGACCTCAACGCGAAAGCCACGTACCCACTGGGCGCGAACGGGTCGCTCATGGCATCCGCGTACGGCGGACGCGACCTGTTCAGTCCCTCCGAAGATTTCGAAGCCACATGGGGCAACGCCGTAGGTACTGTGCGCTGGGATCAGATCTTCGCGGCGCGGCTCTTCTCCCGGTTGTCGTATGCGGTTTCCAAATACGATTTCCGGCTCGGATTTTCGCTCTTTGGTGGCAAGGCCTCTGCTGGATCACACATCCTCAGCCACGAACTGCAACTCGACGAATCGTTTCACATTGCCGAGCGAAACACACTGGAGTTTGGTGCCCAAATTGGCACACAAGAAGTTCGACCCGGTGACTTCGTCACGACGGACACAACCAGCGCGCGCCCGGTGCACGTCACACCGAAAGATGGCAACACTGCGGCCGTGTACGTCAATCATGCCTTCGACATTACACCACGCCTGACGCTGCAATACGGCGTGCGGTACGCGCATTTCGCACGTCGCGGGCCCGCGCTGATCTACAACTATGCCGGTGATCAACCGGTGGTGTGGAGTGAACCGTTGCAGCGCTACGAACCGGGAGTGTTGCGCGACAGCTCGTATTACGCTGGCGGTACCATCAGTTCACACGGCGGGTTTGAACCACGTGTGTCCGTGCGATTTGGGCTCACAACCAACAACAGTTTCAAGGCCAGCTACGCGCGCACGCGCCAATACCTGTTGCTGGCTACGCGCACGAATTCACCAACTCCGCTGGATGTGTGGGAACCAGTGGGGCCGTATGTGAAGCCGCAGCAGGCCGATCAGGGCGCCATTGGCTACACCTCAGTCCTGCGCGATGGCCGCTACGAATTTTCGGCCGAGACATACTTCAAGCGCACGTACAACGTGCTCGACTTTGTGGATGGCACCGACGTGTTGCTCAACCCGCGTGTCGAAACCGGCATCCTGCAAGGCGAAGGACGCGCGTACGGCCTCGAACTGTTTCTGCGGAAACAAACGGGAAACACCACCGGATGGATCAGTTACACCTTGAGTCGCGCCGAGCAGCGCTTTGTGGCAGGTCCGTCCTCGGGCATTAACAACGGGGCGTGGTTTGCCTCGCCCACCGATAAAACGCACAACCTGTCAATCATTGGCATTCGCCCAATCTGGACACGATGGGTGTTGGGTTCGACGTTTTCGTTGGCAAGCGGATTGCCGGTGACGTACCCGGCATCGCGCTATGTTATCGACGGATTTGTCATTCCCGAGTATGGGCCACGCAATGCGCATCGCCTGCCGTTGTATCACCGTCTCGACGTGAGTTTGACGCGCACCGGCAATCGTGGCGAATGGCAATTTGGGGTGTTCAACGTCTACAACCACTTCAACGCGCAATCGTTGTCGTTTCGCCAGGCCGAGAGTAATTCGCTGCGCACCGAAGCCGTGCAGCTGTCCATCTTCGGTATTGTGCCAAGTATTTCCTACAGCTTCAAGTTTTAGCCCATGCGAATCAATCTGCTGTTTTCGCTGATGCTGCTGGTTGGTTGCGAACGCGTAGTCGATCTCAATTTGCCCGAGGCCCCGCGACGGTTGGTAGTCGAAGCCCGTCTGGAGCGCGCGCTGGATTTCACACCACAAGTACAGTCCATCAAACTCAGCACGACGGCTGATTATTTCAGTGGCGAATTCCCACCGGCCGCCACCGGCGCCGTGGTGCGGGTCACGGACGACCTCAATCGCATCGCAGCATTCACGGAAACGCCAACGGCCGGTACGTATCGAGCGCCTGCCTCGTTTGTGGTCGCGCGCGGACGGACGTACACATTGTCCGTTGATTTCGAAGGACAACACTACGGGGCGTCGGATTCAACACGACAGGTTCCGCGTTTGAACAACCTGTACTTCGATACGCCGCAAGCCGGTCGGTATTCCGGCACCGATGGATTTCGCGCGGCCATCAACTACGTCGATCCCGCCAACGTTCACAATTTCTATTTGTGGGAACAGTTCGTGAACGGTGTGCGGCAAACCGGACCCGACACCCTCGTCAAGTTGCGCGTGATTGGTACCGATCAGATTTACAACGGCCGGCCGGTGGATGGTTTTCAGCCGTTCGAAGGTATTGATATTCCGCTGAACGCCACGGTCATCGTGCGACAAATCGCGATATCGGAAGCCATGTATCGCTACTATTTCGCACTAAACGACCAGCTGGCTATCGACGGCTCACCGTTCGCTGTGCCACCCGCCAGCGTGCGCGGCAACGTCCAGAACAAGACAAATCCAAATCTCCCGGCACTCGGCTACTTCTACGTGTCGGAAGTGTCGGCGCGGACGGCAACGCGAGTTCCACGCTGAACCAGGTACCGGAACCAGGCACCGGAACCAGGTACCTGAACCAGGTACCTGAACCAGGTACCGGAGCCAGGTACCGGAACCAGGTACCCGAACCAGGTACCGGAACCAGGCACCGGAGCCAGGTACCTGAACCAGGTACCGGAGCCAGGCACCGGAGCCAGGCACCGGAGCCAGGCACCGGAACCAGGTACCGGAGCCAGGTACCCGTACCAGGTACCGGAACGAGGTGCCGGAACGGGTACCGGAACGATTTGGGTGTGAAGTTATCTGCCACCAACAACGCGAACGCCCAGTCCATGACCAATCCCCGCCTGCCTATCGCACTGCTGTTGATTGTTGCCGTGTTACTCGTGATTTCCGGTCTGCATCCCGCCGAGCGTAGCACGTGGTGGATGGAGACCGCGCCGATCTTTCTGGCGGCGCCGTTTTTGATCGTGACGTATCGGCGCTTCCCACTGACGCCGCTGTTGTACGTGCTGGTCGCACTGCACGCGATCATCCTGCTGGTTGGCGGCGCGTACACATACGCAAAAGTGCCGGTTGGTTTTTGGGTGCAGGATGTTTTCCACTTGTCGCGCAATCCGTACGACAAGCTGGGCCACTTCTGGCAGGGACTGGTCCCGGCACTCGCGGCGCGCGAAGTCTTCATTCGTCACCGCATTGTGCGCGACGGTGTATGGACGTCGGTGTTGGGTGTGACGGTCGCGCTGTCGGTGAGTTTGCTCTACGAACTCATTGAGTGGGGTGCGGCGGTGGCAATCGGCCAGGGTGCGGATGCATTTCTGGGAACACAGGGCGATGTGTGGGACACGCAGTCGGACATGGGAATGGCGTGCGTGGGCGCACTCGTGGCCGTATTGCTGCTCGCGCGCTGGCATGATCGGCAGATTGCGCGGGTCGACGCGTACTAACAGTTCAGGCAGGTATCACGATGAGTCGTCGTTCCTTGTGGCGCATTGTCATGATCAGTGCGCGTGCGGTTGGTGTGCTGCTCATCGCATGCCCACCGCTGCAAGCGCAGGTGCTGCGGATAGAGGCGCGGGACTCCGCGACCAACGCGCCGCTCGCGTACGTGTTGCTCGATATCCGTCACGAGAGCGGCGAGCTGGCCCTGTCCACCATGACCAGCGACGATGGTACGCGAACTGTTCGGCTTCCGCGCGCTGGCGACTATCGCATTCAGTTGCGCCGCGTGGGATTTCGTATGCAGCTGATGGGACCAGTGCACGTGGCCAACGGAGAAACGCTACCACTCGTGTTCCGCGTGCCCAGAGTTCCGGCCGCACTTCCCACGGTTCGTGTTTCGGAGAAAGACCAGTGTGACATCACGGGCCGAACCGACGACGACGCGAAACGTGTTGTTGCGTTGTGGGAGCAGATGCAAACGGCGTTCAAGCTGAACGAATTGGCACAGACGGAAACCCTTCCCAGCGGTCGACCAATGAGCGTGACCGGGTATCTGTCACACACCTCGGTCGGGGATCGAACGGCCTACTGGCACACTGTGCAAACGGCAGGCTCTGGCCAGTCGCTGGCATTCGGTTCATTTACGTCCGACGACATTTCAAAGAATGGCTACGTCCGGTATGATAAGAATAGAGCAGTGTATATCGCGCCAATAGAACTCGTGCTCGTGTTGAATGCGTTCGTCACCGACCACTGCTTTCGTCTGGTTGCTGGCGCCAAAGGGAATGCCGGACTTGTGGGTCTCGCCTTCAAGCCAACGCGAGCGCGACGCGTACCAGAAATTGCTGGAACGTTGTGGGCCGATCAACAGACCGGCACTCCGCGATACGTGGAGTTCCGGTTTCTCGACGACAAAATTCCGGTAAGGGCACGCGGACAAGGCAAAACCGGTGGCGAAGTGTATTTCGGGCAACTTCCGAATGACACGTGGGCCACCATTGGCTGGCGACTGCGTATGCCGACGCCGTTGGGTTTTGCGTTTCACGGGGAGACCGTGATTCTCACTGAGGCCGCCGCAATCGTCAATCCAACTGCCGAAGATTCCGGGTCGAAAACGCACGTTCCTGTAACTGTGGCGTACGCATCGTTTTCTGAACAGTTCTTGCCCGGCATTATCAACGCGCAAATCATAGACGGCGAGACACAACAGCCGCTGAAGCATGCAACCGTCAGGCTTCGGCAATATGTCGATACATCCGCAACAGCATTTGGAACGGACGAAACCATCATTGGCGCACTTGGCAGTACGATATTTGCATCCATGGATACGACGGTAATCTCGAACGAATCGGGCAGAATAATGGTTGGAGGCCTGCCACCCGGAGTGTATGATGTGCGCTTCTCGCCGGCCAAAGGCGAGCGATCGCCAGTGCAGCCGGCGGCGATTGATATCATCGTCAAACCACACAGCGTCAACTCCGCACGACTAGTGACGCCCGTGCCGCAGCCGCAGTTGGCACGCTGCGGAAAAGAGCGTTTGGCGAACAGTATTTATGGTGTGGTTCGGTTGGGCGACGGACCAGTGCCACCGTTTGCAACGACCACGTCCGCTTCGATTACTGCCAGTTGGACCCCAGCGGACGGAAAGAAGCAGGAGCGCCGGACGAGGGCTGACAATCAGGGCCGCTACCTGCTGTGCGATCTTCCAAAAGGAGTTCCGGTCGCGCTGCGCGCTGTGGCCGAAGACCCAGGATCCGCGCGTGTGACCGCCGATGAACGAACTCCACGGGTCGAAATGAACATGGTACTTGGTGAATGGCAGATGGCGTTCGTGCCAATCCAGATTTCGTTCAGATCGGAACGGAACTGAACCCGCTGGGAGCGATCCACCACGCAAGTTTTGGTTGCGTGCTGCCGAGACTGTTCGAGGACTTCCCACTCGCACGCAGGCAGCCTATTTCCAGCACTGCACTCTCTGACAACTCCGCCAGAGCCAACGACTCGACCTCGCCCATCCATACGCGTCTCTGCCTGATTCTGGGCGGGAGCGACTTTCCGGCGTTATCGCAGCAGATCATCGACACGATTTCGGTACTCGACAATGACGCGAGTTCGCTGCATCGACTCGCGAATGTCGTACTGCGCGAATACAGCCTGACCATCAGCGTCGTTCGCACGGCCAACAGCGCTCACTATCGCCGTGCCGGGCGGCCGATTCAAAGTGCGACGCACGCAATGATGATGTTGGGTGCGCGCACCGTGCGTCATCTTGCCAGCAGTTTGTTGCTGTTCGAGAACTACGCGCGACGGTCCGACCAATTGAAGGAGTTGATGTTGCTGTCGCTGCTGACGGCCAATCACGCGCGCGAAACCGTCGCGCGATTGGGCAATGGCGATCCCGAAGAAGCGCACCTGTGCGGCATGTTTCGAAATCTTGGAGAAGTGCTGATCGCTTGTCATTTTCCGGACGACTACGCGGCCATCCAGCAAGCGATTCATGATTGCCGCCTCACGTCGTCTGGCGCGGCGAATGCGGTACTCGGGTTTCGCTATGAAGAACTTGGTGTCGCATTGTCCAGGCACTGGGGAATGCCTGAATTGGTAATGACGGCCATGTGCGCGCGGGCGCTTTCGCCACTGTCGGAGATAGGCGGCATCACGTCGTTCAGTCACGACCTCACTCGCGCGATTTATCGTTGCAACGAACACAACAAGGATCCTCAACAGGCGCTGGATGAAGTCATTGCGCTGTACGCGCCGCGCCTGAAGTTGTCGCGTGCGGCCGTGCTCGAAATTGTTGAAGCTGCGCTTGTCGAAACACGCGAGCTATTCAGCAAAGCCACCGCTGATCAGAGTGCAGCACTTCGCAAACTTTCGTCGGCCGCACGCGCGGCAATGGGCGAACCCGCGATGAACACCGGCGAATGGAATGCCGAGTCGTTGTTGATTGTATCGGCTGCCGATGCATCGATGTTGCTGCGTGAGAAGTTGCGACAGGAACTCGAGAATAAGGCCGATCCGTCGTCAGACGGAACATTGAGCACGGTGATATTGCTGGCGCTGGAGGGCGCGTTGCGTGGCGGTCCGTTTGATCGAGTCATTGCGTGTGTGCTCAATGCCGATCGCACGCAGCTCACCGCGAGAACTGCACTGGGTGTTGGTGCCGAAGAGTTGATGACGAAGTTTGATTTCCCAATGACAATTCGCGGTGGCCCCGTCGCCTCGGCGTTGCTGCAGCGGCATCCAGTCTATTTGCCCTCGGATCGCGCGATGACGACGCAGGAAGTACGGTGGGCGAGCGCAATTGGGTGCGCGCAGTTTGGCGTGTTCCCGATCATTGTCGAAATGAAAATTGTCGGGTGTCTGTACGTCGATCGTGCGGCAGCACAGCCACTGCCGGATCGCGGCACGAATGGGTACGTGAAGTCGCTTTGTGAATTGGTCGCGCGGGCGATAGCGGCTCGACGAGGGGCGGCATCGACCACCGCGGCGACTGTGCCGAAGCCGGAAACACCGGCGGTACATGCAGCGCCCACGTCCGACATCATTTTCCAACAGGTACCACCCGCATGGAGCGCTTCGCTTGAAGCGTCAATTTCGGCGGGTAGCCACACCGCCGAGTCGAAGGCAGCGTTGGTGTTGCGCGTGTTGCAGGGGGCGGACCCAGTCGCACTCGCGCTCAATTCGGGGGTCTCGGCGGCCGATTTGGCGCGCTGGCGCACCGAATTTCTGGCGGGTGCCTTGAGCCGGATGCAGTAAGCGTCCTGTTGGCCCCGAGAGGAGGGGACGTGGTCTCGCCTGAAGAAATCACCGAAATCGCGAAAAATCGACAATCATACGCACTGGAAACCCTACATTGTAAGATTTATTGCTGGTCTCGCCTGCCAAATTGTCGTGGTAACGGCGTAACCGTGCCCGAGTGTCTCCTATTTAAGACTGTGCCGATGGACACTGAATCAATTCTGCCCTCGGTGATTTAACGCACAGATCTGCGTAACCCCCAGCGGCGTATGTATTTGCAGCGAATGTTCCACCGGGTTCCAATCCGGCACGGACCCTGCGCTAGGTACACATAGAAGCGAAGGACGGTGCGCCGGAACGACCGGTCTCCAACCTAGGGTGACTCACCCCACGCAACCTCGCGAGCGCTGCTGCTCGCGTTACCAGCAGAGGAGATTTTCAGATGGCTGATCCGGCTCGTAACCAGATGCTCCCGAATGCGGGACTCAACGTACCAGTCCGTGAGCGCCTTCGCTCCATAGAAGATGGCGAAGTCGTGTCGGCATTCCTGGCCGGCGAAGAACGCGCGTTTGAAGAACTCGTCGATCGCTACCAGGGCCGCTTGTTGAACTTCATCTACCGCACGATTGGCGATCGGGACCGCGCCGAAGATCTCGTGCAGGAAGTCTTCATTCGTGTATACCGCCACATCGGACGTTTTGATCGCTCGAAGAAGTTTTCGACCTGGATTTATACGATTGCGTCAAACCTGGCGAAGAACGAGCTGCGTAACCGCTCGCGTAACCCGCTGGTGTTGTTCCAGGCCATCAAGGCCAAATTCGAGGACGAGGATCGCCCGTTGCAGTTCGAAGACACCCAGTCGCGCCCGGACGATTTGTTCCGCAAGCGCCACCTGCGGGAGATGGTCGAACAGTCAGTGGGTCGTCTGCCGGTACACCATCGTGAGGTGTTCGTCCTGCGAGAGCTGGAAGGCAAGTCGTACGAAGAAATCGCTGAGATCACCGGCGTAAACCTGGGCACGGTGAAGTCGCGCTTGAACCGAGCCCGGACCGCTTTTGCCGACATCATCGCACCGCTCGTGCGATAACGCCTTCGGCGTTCTCGGACGAGAGCCGCTCGTGCACCAAGGCGCACGAGAGCCAAAGGGCTGAACGGCCAAATGGGCAAAGGCCCTGAAGCCAAAAGGCCCAAAAGCCGAAAAACTGAAAGCCGAAAGGCTTGAAATGCAACAGCTGCCCCAACCTCTAACCGAGGCTGGGGCAGCGCAAATGTGAAGAATTACCTGACCAAGGAGTCTCAGCAGTAGCCAGCGGCTGTGTAACGCAGCCGTAACGGGTATTTTGGACGGTACGCGTAAGTGTACGGAACCCAGTGACATAGGGACGTGTACCTTCGCACAGGTTTGACGCCCCCGTCACCGCTGAGCCTCGTTTTGCATCGGGTTGAAATGGACTGTCGCGAGTTCCGAAAACAGCACTTTGCGTATCTCGACGATACGCTGCCCGGCGACGCAATGTCTGCCGCCCTACGCCACGTGATGGCGTGCGACAGCTGCGCCGCGCACGATTGCATGGTTCGACGTTCCCTCATGCTCGTGCGGAACATGCAGGTTATCGAGCCCTCCGCCGATTTTCGTCAACGTATGCAGGCCCGCATCGCCGAAACGCGCGCCGAAACACAACGCGAACGTTTTGCGATGGCCGAGCGGGAGTTGAACGGTGGTGCGCGTCGCGTGAAACAGCCGATTGTGTTGTCCGCAGTTGCGGCAAGTGTGCTGGTCATGGGCACGATGGCGTGGCGTGAAGTCACGCCGCGCGCGGCGAAGGCAGCCACAGCGCAACCGACGGCAAGTGTTGTGAAACCGTCTGCGCCCGTCGATGCAACCATGCAACCGATTCACTTCTCGCCCGGAATGGTGCAGGCCATGGCCACGGGCAATCCGATGTGGCCCGCGGCGCTCCTGGTCGATGATACGCCAGCCCAAATGCTGAACGCTGAATTCACGATGGTGAAATCGCAGCGTGACTGATCCGTCGTAGATCAATCATCGGAAGCAAGTACGAGGCGGACCTGACGAAAGTTGGGTCCGCCTTTTGTCCACTCCGACGTTGATCACACTCGTTGCGGTCGCGTTTATGCGAGGCGCAACATCTTGCGGTAATGTTTTTGCGATGAACATTGGAGATTGGTACTGCCGATCAAAAAGCATGGTCGAACACCGGAAGGATGATCCGATGCAGGTTCATTCAACCCACCACAGAATGTTCACGCGACTCCAACTGCTCCGCGCACTGTTGCGTTCCCTACCGCTGTCCATCGGCCGTCCCTCGCACGTACGCGAGTCCATCATTGGGACACCCATCGTGATGGCGATCATTGC
>Ga0105047_10002503_pt1 | contig 32718 bp, 39 predicted proteins | sample MAT04_FD_78384 | JGI IMG/M metagenome (GOLD analysis project Ga0105047, IMG submission 78384) | Freshwater microbial communities from Lake Fryxell liftoff mats and glacier meltwater in Antarctica - MAT-04 (megahit assembly) | ecosystem: Environmental > Aquatic > Freshwater > Ice > Liftoff... | reverse complement strand
TTCGCGGGCTCGTCGCTCGGCTTCGCAGGCTCATCGCTCGGCTTCGCGGGCTCGTCGCTCGGCTTCGCAGGCTCATCGCTCGGCTTCGCGGGCTCGTCGCTCGGCTTCGCGGGCTCGTCGCTCGGCTTCGCAGGTTCGTCGCTCGCCTTCGCGGGCTCGTCGCTCGGCTTCACGACTTCGTCGCTCGGCTTCGCAGCTTCCTCGCTCAGCCCCACGACCTCGTCGCTCGCCTTCGCAGGCTCGTCGCTCGGCTTCGCAGGTTCGTCGCTCGCCTTCACGACCTCGTCGCTCGCCTTCACGACCTCGTCGCTCGCCTTCACGACCTCGTCGCTTGGCTTCGCGGCTTCCTCGCTCGCCGTCGCGGGCTTTTCGCTCGCCTTCACGACCTCGTCGCTCGGCTGTGCAGGCTCATCGCTCGGCTTTGCAGCTTCGTTCGCCGCAGCCGCAGCGTCAGCAGCGTCAGCAGCGTCAGCAGCGGCGAGCGCCTGCTGACTCGTCAATGCGTCCCTCGCGATGGTATCCGCCGCCGCCATCGCTTCGCTGTGTGCCGCCGCCGCTTCGGCGTCGCTCGGCATGATCGCCTCGATCGGCGCCGCCGCGAGGATGGGCTCCGACGACGCTGCCTCGATGATCACCGAGTCGAGCTGCTCCCTCATCACCGGCGGCCGATGGGAGGCAGGACGCGAAGGCAGAGGCAGAGGCAGAGGCAGAGGCAGAGGCAGAGGCGGAGGCGGAGGCGGAGGCGGAGGCAGCGGAGCCGTGACGCTTCGCGACGACTGAGGCACGGGCGGCGGAGCGCGCGACGGCACCGGCGGCGGCGGACGCCTCGACGAAGGAGCCGCCGGAACCGCGCCCGGCCCGGTCGGGCGATCGGCGTGCGCAACGCCGGACGCGTGCGCAGGCGCCGACATCCCCGACGCTCGTGCCGTCGCCGCGCGCGCGCCGGGTGTGCGCTTCCTGCGAAGGAGCATCCACGCGACGACCGCGCTCGCCGCCGCCACCGGAGACGCGAGCAGGAGGCCCCACGAGAACGCATCTCCCGGTTGACCGACGGGCCCGGTGCGAATCGGCTCGCCGTCCGCGAGCGGACCGCTCGAGCCGCCGCTCGCCGAGCTCGTCGCACCCGACGGCCCCGCGCCGCCGCTGGTCCCCGCCGCGCCGAGCGGGCTCGCCGGAACGAAGTCGGGCCCGGGGCCGGTCACACCGGGCGTCACGAGCTCCTCGTTCGTGACGACGACGCGAAAGCCGTTGTCCGCGTTGCGGCTACCGGGCGTGTTCTTGTAGCGAGCCGCGCTGCGACCGCGCTTCGGATCCCTGAACCACGAGCCGCCGCGCAGCACGCGTCGCTCGGGCTCGCTGCTCGTGTTCGTCGTGACCTCGGGGTCGACGAGCGCGCCCTCGCGATACGGCGCGTACACGTCGCGGCACCACTCCATCACGTTGCCGGACATGTCGAAGAGGCCGAACGGGTTCGCCTTCTTCTGGCCGACGGGGCGCGTCCCGTTGCCCGCGTTGGGCTTGAACCAACCGTACGCCACGGGCTCCGATTCGGCCGCGGCGCCGCCCGACCACGACGTCGTGGTGCCGGCGCGCGCCGCGTACTCCCACTCCCCCTCGGTCGGCAGGCGCACGCGCTTGCCGCTCTTGCGCGAGGCCCAGCCGACGAACGCATTCGCGTCGCCGTACGACACGAGAACGACAGGATGCTCGTCGGTCTGCGTGAAGCCCGGATTGCGCCAGGTGAACTCCTTCTTCTGGACGAGGACGGGACCGCCCTTGCCGCCGTCGGGTACGACGGCTCCGGCCCAGCCGGAGCCGCCGGCCTGACCCTTCTCGGCGTCGCTCACGTAGCGCGTGTCGGCGACGAACTTCGCGAACTGCCCGCGCGTGACGGGATACTTTCCGATCCAGTAGTCCTTCGAGAGCGTGACGTGGTGCGCGGGCTCCTCGTCCTTCTCGCGTCCTACCTCGGTCGCTGCCGAGCCCTGCGTGAACGCCCCGTGCGGAACCCTTCGCGTCTCGAGCGTCGCCCCGCCGAGGTCGAGGGTCATGTCGTCCGGGGAGGCGGGAGCTCCTCCGTCGGCGTGGGCCTCGCCGCCGAGGCCGGCGACGGACACCGAAAAAACGAGCACGGACAGGCCCGCACCGCACGAAAAGCGCAGAAGCGAGCGCGCGGATCCCATTCCGACCGTTTTACACGTCACGAGCGTGCACCGCGACCCTTGAGCGCGGCCCCGCACGCTCTATGCTGCAGCTCATGGCGAAGAAACTGACCATCGAAGAGCACGCCGAACAGATCCGTGGAGACCTGAAGGTCCCGCACCAGAGCGCCGTGTTCGCACACGCCGTCGAGGCCGGCTATCTCGCCGCGCGCGCCGACGGCGAGGTCGACAAGGCCGAGCGTGAGGTCCTCACGAAGGCCGTCGAGATGCTCAGCCAGGGCGCCGTCATCGAGTGGGAGACCGAGCAGCTGCTCGACGAGTGTCAGACGCGCGCGGAGAAGGACGGCGCCGAGGTCCGCGCCACGAAGGTCGGCGAGGCCCTGAAGGAGCTCGGCCAGGCCGAGGCCGGTCTGCTCGTCGCCGCGTTCGTCGCGCGCGCCACGAACGGCGTCGAGAAGTCCGAGGCCGAGGTCCTGAAGGCGATCGGCAAGGCGGCAGGCCTCACCGCGGACAAGATCAAGGCGGTCGTGAAGCGCGCCACGGACCTCGAGGGCACCGCCTGAGCGCGAACGGGCGCCTGACCTAGAACGTACCGACGAGGCCCAGGCCTCCGCCCTTGTCGCCCATGCGCATCGGCATCACGCGGACTTCGCCGAGGTCGTTGCGGACGAGCACCGTCTTCGGCGACGTGATGCCGACGATGAGCATCGTGGCGCCGGCGGCCTGCGCGATGCCGTCGATCGCGAGCGTCACGTTGCCCGAGGAGGACTCGGTCTTCGTCATCTGGAGGAACGGACCGGCGACGGGGACGTAGAGGAGGTCGCCGTTGTCCTTGCCGCCGATCGCCTTGTTGGTGTCGCTGATCGCGGCGCCGACGAGGACCGAGAGCAGGTACATGACGCCGAACGTGACCGCGCCGCCGACGACGAGGCCGCTACGAACGCGCGACTCCGCGTGGTAGCCGGGCGGGATGGGCTCCCCCTCCTCGTAGTCCTTGATGATGCGCGGCCCGGAGAGCGCGACGCTCTGGGGCATGTAGACCTGTTGCGTCTGCTGCTGGAGCGGCGCGACGTACTCGCCGTTCGGCGCCTGCGCAGAGGCGGGCGGCGGTTGCGACGGCGGCAGCGTGCTCTGCGCGTACGCGCTCGGCGCGACGAGCGTGGTGACGAGGGCCGCGGCGGTGATTGCAGATGCGAAGCGAAGGCTGAAACAACGAGACATCGAGACCTCCAGGCAACCACGCCCCAAGCAACCGTCGTACCAGCAGACCTCCTCCCGCCGCAATCGGAGGAAACGCCTTTTCCAGCGGGGGATCGTGAATCGTCGTGAACCGAGCGTCTCGCACCTGTGACCGGTCGGTCATGGTCGCGCTGGCCGCCAGGCCAGGTCGAAGAGCGCTCAGGTCGGGCCGCTGAGCCACTTCAGCAGGAAGACGGCTCCGATGACGAGGAGCACGAACACGCCGAACATCGTCGCGGCCGCGACCTTCCCGGTGAAGAACGGCTTCGGAGGCGGCGGCTCGGGCGGCGGGCCGACCGGCGGGCCGTAGACGGGGACGCTCGGCATCGTCATCCGAACGGCAGGGAGCGGGATGGCCATCGCGCTCTCGGCGGCGGCGCCGAGCCGCGAGAGGCTCGCGCCGGCGTCGGTGGGCGCGAGCGGCGTCTCGTTCGCGGGGAGTGCGTCCTTCGCGTCCTTCGCCCACGGCTCGTCGGGCGCCTGCTCGTTCGCGACGATGGCGTCGCTGCTCGGGCGGTCGTCGGCGGTGGCGAGGGCGAGCGTGCCCTCGCGGAGGTCGGTCGTGGGCACGACGCCGTCGTGCATCGACGCGCGCTTCTCCCACGGCGTCATCGAGCTCTCGAGCGGCTCGCGCCATCGCTCGAGGAGCTTCACGAGCGCGACCTTGCCCTTGGCGAGATCGAAGCCGGCGCGGACCGCGTCGAGGAGCTCCTGCGCGGTCACAGTGCGCTTGGCGGGGTCGGGCGCGACCGCGCGTTCGAACGCGCTTCGAACGCCCGCGGGCAGATCGGGCCGCGTCTTCGAGAGCGGAAGGACGTTGCCTTCCGACATCGCGAGCAACGCGCCGGTCGCGGTGTCGCGGAAGCGTGCGTAGGGCGTGCGGCCCGTCGCGACGCGGAGGGCGAGAAGCGCCGCGCAGAAGACGTCGGCGCGCTCGGTCACGGCGCCGCCGCTCGCCTGCTCGGGCGCCATGAGCACCGTGGGCGAGGCGTGGTCCGAGATCGCGACCGGACCGAGGGGCGCGATGATCGAGCGGAGTCGCGTCCAGCCAAAGTCGCCGAGCTTGGCGGTGCCGTCCCAGCCGAGGACGACGGCGCCGGGGCCGACCGAGCGATGGAGGATGGGCGTGGGCGCGCCGGCTTGATCCTTCTGCGAGTGCGCGAAGGCGAGAGCGGAGAGCGTGCGTTCGAGGACGTACCAGCCGGCGTCGTCGGGGAGGCGGACGCCGCGCGTGGACGCGAAGCGGAGGAGGCGCTGGAGCGAGACGCCGGGAACGAACTCGGTGACGAGCGCGGCGACCTCGTCCTCGAGGACCATGGCGCGGGTCTGGACGATCGCGTCGTGGGTGAGGCGTGCGCCCTGCGAGGTCTCCTTGGAGAGGGCCGACGCTACCTCCGCCGGGATGGGGCGGTCGAGCAGGACCTTGACGACGACGAGCGTTCCGCCCTTCGTGCGCGCGAGGTGGGTCTCGGGCCCGCCCTCCGACGCGAGCGACTGGATGGGCGTGAACCGCGCGAGCGCAGCATGACGAAACGCTCCTTCGATGACGGGCACGATCCCGATGGTACTGCTAGAAAGTGCTCATGTCCGACGGTATCTGGCGCGCGCTCACTGGATTCACGGGGCTTCGTCCTTCGTGGGGTTCGCCTGTGACGTGGCGATCCTCGTCGTGATCGCGACGATCGTGCGGCGCAACCGGCCCGACGCCTATCAGGGGCTCCAGGCCTGGGCGATCGGGAGCCTGGGCGTCTTCCTGTTCACGACGGTCGCGTGGGTCGTCGTGCCGTTCCTCGCGCGGACGAGCGAGGGCGGGATGGAGAGCTACTTCCGGATGAGCGGCCTCCTCACGATCCTCGGGATGTTGCTCCACGTCGTCCTGGTCGTCCTGTTCATCCGCGGGCTCACGGCGCTCGCGCAGCCGCCGAAGCCGGTCGTGGTGGAGGGGCTTCCGCCGTATCGCTGACATGATCGACCTCGACGCTTACTTCGCGCGCATCGGTCATGACGGGCCGCGCACGCCGACGCTGGAGACGCTGAACGCGATCGTGAATGCGCACGTGCAGGCGATCCCGTTCGAGAACCTCGACGTGTTGCTGGCTCGCGGGGTCGATCTCGACCCGGGCGCGCTCGAGAAGAAGCTCGTGCACGCGCGTCGTGGTGGGTACTGCTTCGAGCAGAACTCGCTGCTGTTGCATGTGCTCGGTGCGCTCGGCTTCGAGGTTCGGGCGCTGAGCGCGCGTGTTCGGTATCAGCGTCCGCGCGACTTCACGCCGGCGCGCACGCACGTCTTCGTGCGCGTCGAGCTCGAGGAGTCGTGGCTGGTGGACGTGGGGGTGGGCGCGATGTCGGTGACGGGCGCGCTGCGCCTCGCGGAGGAGGGCCCGCAGGCGACGCCGCACGAGACGCGACGGCTGCTCCGCGAGAACGGGCGCATCTATCACCAGGTGCTGTTCGGCGAGGAGTGGCAGGACGTCTGCGAATTCACGCTCGAGGAGATGCCGTTGATCGATCGCGAGGTCGCCAACTGGTACACGAGCGCGCATCCGGGCTCGCACTTCAAGAATCGCCTGCTGGTCGCGCGGGCGCTTCCGGGCGGCGCGCGCGTGGGCCTCTTGAATCGCGAGCTGACGGTGCGGCAGCGTGACGGGCGCGCGGAGCGCCGCGTGCTCACCTCGCCGGACGAGCTGCTGGCGGTGCTGGAAGCGCATTTCGGCCTCGCCTTCCCGCCGGGCACGCGGTTCCCGTGCGAGGCGCTCGACTGGCCGGCGTGACGGTTGATCGCCGCGCCCGCGCGGTGTACGCCTACGTTCCTGTTCCACACGCGCCCGTAGCTCAGCTGGATAGAGCGCCGGCCTTCGAAGCCGGATGTCGTAAGTTCGAATCTTACCGGGCGTGCCACTTCTCCCGAGGAAACCTGGGTTTCGGGTGTCCAGGGAGTCCGAGGAATCTGGGCCGCGGGGGCGGTGTCTGTTGCACATGCGTTACAGCGGATCGCCGCTCCCGTCGCGCACAACGGTCCCTCTTTCGCATCGTTCGTCGTGAACCCCGGCGACGGTGCCCGCGCGTAAAGCTCGGCCTCGATGCGCTGAGCCAACAACTCGGGCGTGCGCCCGTCGTACACGCGCTCGACCATCGCGCCCGTCGTGTGCCCCATCATCGCGCCCACGTTCGACGGGCTCACCCCGGCGTTCCGCATCCACGTCGAGTGCGTGCGGCGGAGATCGTTGAAGGACACCCTCGGCACGCCGGCTTTGCGGCATGCGAGGGCGAGGTCACGGTAGGCATTCGCCCAGCGCGTGAAGAGAAGCCCGCCCGTACCCTCGGCGTGTTTCAGCGCGTATCGAAGGAGGTCCCTTTGCCATTCGAGCACGACGGGGACCGTGCGGCTCGCGCGCTCCGTCTTCGTGCCGCGAAGCGGCACCATCGTGGCGTCGGGAGTCGCGTCGATGCGGAGGGCGCTGAGCATCTCGCTCTTGCGTGGAGACATCGCGACGATGAAGGCGATAGCGGCGGCGCGGTCGCGTGAGAGGCAGGGGAGCAAGCGCTGTAGTTCGCCTTCGGTCAGGTACGTGTTCCTCGGCTTGTACTTCGGCTCGAAACGAACCGGCATCACCTTGTCGATGTCGCCCGCCCAGATCCCCGCGCGCTTCGCGCCCTTGAGCGCCTGCCCCAGCTTCACAAGCTCCTTCTTGATGGTGTGGTCGGTGACGCCTTCGCTACGGCGCTGCTCGATGAAGCGATCCACGTCCGAAGCCGTGAGGCGACCCAGCTTGAAGTGGTGACCGAACACGCGGGCGAGGTGACCGATCTTGGTCTCGTAGATGGTGAAGGTGGCGTGGGCGATCGCTCTGCTTTCGACATCACGTCGTGCCCTCTCGCGAAGGAGAACGAGGGCATCGTTCATCGTGGCCTTGCGCGCGGCTGCGTCAGCCGGATCAGCGGCATCACGTTCGAGCTGGCGGAGGACGATCTCGGCGGCGCGGCGATCGGTGCAGCGCGTCGATCGCTGACGCCGCTCGCCGTCGCCCGTGTAGTACCAGCACCACCAGGCAGGGCTTTCTTTTCGCTTGTAGAGCCGACCTCGCTTCTGCATTGAAAGAACTCCTTCACGTAGGCTTCCCACACCGCCACGGGAACCCGGAGCATGCCGCGTTCCCCCGTGCACCGATGCGCGGCTCGGCGAAGATGCTCGTAGGCCGTCGCACGCGAGCACCCGAGAGCGCCCTCAACATCCTGCGCTGTCACGAAAACCGTGATCGGGATGACGGGGAGGTATCGTGGTGGAGGTTCCCCGTCATCGTCACGCGCGCGCTCCCGACGGCCGGCCGACGAGTTCCCCTCGCGAGATGTGCTTCGCGGACCCCGTGACACTTGCCGGCCTGTCGTTGCAGGGACGGCGAACCCTTCGGCCTTCGCGTACTCCTTGAGAATGTCGGGGGCCAGGTCGGGAGGTGGGTGCGGGGTGGGGCGGGGTCGGAAGCGTCGCCGGAGTCTGCGCTACTGCCTTGACGGGGCACCTCAGGGCGACGCTTTCTCGCCGCCGCGAACCGACCCACGATTCATCGAAGCGAAAGAGTCGGAACGGGCCTCCGCTGACGATCTCCACGATGCCATCCCCTGGCGTGCCGGTATCGGTCTCGGGGTCGTAGTCACCCGGCCCGAGTTCTTCAAGTAGCTCTTCGAGCCAGCCGTGGTCGAGACCAAAACGGAGAGCGAGATCTTCGGCATGATCGACGCTGAACCATCGACCGCCGAAGAAGAGGTGAAGGGCTCGGACGAGATCGATGCGGTGCGGATCGCGGCAGCGAGCCTTGTACGCGCCTTTCCGCGCGAGCGTCCGACACGTCGGACACCGAGCATTGCCCCATCGGAAGTGAGGGCGCGCTGTCGAGAGTTCTAGCCCGTGCTCCGAGCACCTGGCTGTCGGCGTGGTAGCGTTCATCGCGTTGGTCTCCTTTCAGACCGGCCGCCTGCGCGAGCGGCCTCGACGGTGTCACCCGTCGAGGCGTCGCGTTTTTCAGGCGACCATCATCACTTGTTCGTCGGCGTGCTCATCACGAGTGCCCATCGAAGCTCTTGCGCCGGAGGAGCCCGGTGAGGCCACCGTGCTAGACTTCGGGAATGTCGAACGCACTGCGCGCCCGCGTGAAAGGCGGCCGGCTCGTCCTCGATGAACCGAGCACCCTCCCCGAGGGTACGGAGGTCGATCTCATCCCCGCGGATGACATCGACGAACTCGAACCCGCCGAGCGGGCGCGCCTTCACGGATTCCTCGCCGCGTCGATTCGGACGCACGTGCCGGGCGCGGGCGTCCCCGCGGACGAGGTCCTCGCGAGGCTCCGAGCGAGGCATTGACCTTTCGGGTCGAGTTCACCGACGCGGCCACGGGCCAGGCCGAGGCCGCCGCCACGTGGTGGCGAGAGAATCGTCCCGCCGCGCCCGCGCTCTTCGACGACGAACTGGCTTACGCTCTCGATCTCCTCAGCAGAATGCCGCCACCCACCCAAGTGTGGAGCGAGATCGAGGGCAAGCCGGTGCGCAAGGTGCGGCTCCCGCGGACGGGGCACGCGCTCTACTTCACGATCGAGGATGACCTCGTGACCGTTCACGCGCTTTGGCATGGTGCTCGTGGGAGCGGTCCACCCCTTCCCTGAAACGAGCACGGAGGGGCGTGAGCGAAGGGCGGCGTGGTTCGCCATCACGGCCCCCGGCGCGGGCGACCCGCCCGTGTGACCCGGATGGCGTCGCCCACCGCAGGCCGCTGTTGCACATGCGTTACAGCAGCGGCGGGCTCACGCGCGCCGACCCGCTTTTTCCGAGGGTTCGGCCACAATGACACCAGGCCTTCGAAGCCGGATGTCGTTTGTTCGAATCAAACCGGGCGTGCCAGTACTTCGCGTGTGTGGCCGCGGCGAGACAGCCCGGCCTTCGCGCGCTATCGTGCTCTCGATGAGCAACGCACCTGCCGCGAAGCTCAGCATCGATCCGCTGGAGGCCGCATTCGACGAGGCTCCGTGGGACGAGCGCCCGGCGACGGAGGAAGAGGCCGAGGCGATGCGCGTGGCGCGGGCCGCGGAGGCCGAAGGCGCCGCCCGGTTCGTTGCTGGACCCGAGGTCACCGCGTCGATTGCCGAGCGCATCCCCGACGGGCGATGACCCTGCCCTCCTCAGGGTAACGAAGGACCACGTGCCCATCGGCGCGGAGGTCTGGAGAGCCGACCAGCCGAACGCGGGACGCGAGTGAAAGGGAATAGCGATGGCCTACCGAACCGCTGACGGCATCACCATCCTCGACAGACTCGAGGTCGTCCGGCACCGACCCTCGATGTACATCGGCCCCGAAGAACCGGATCACTCGCTCGATCGCGACTGCTCGAGCTCGTGGTCGACGGTGCAGCGCACGCCGGCCCGCCACCTAGGGAGGTGAGGATAATCCTATGGCGCGAGGGCGCGCTCACCATCGCCTTCGATGGCGCCCCGCTTCCCATCGAGCCCTCCGGTCCGCCGGACGACCCGGTCCGCCATCCCGCTCTCGAGCGGCTCTTCCTGCATCTCTTCATCGAGACCGATCCTTCGCGGCGCACGCTCTCGTTCGGAGCAGTGCTCAACGCGCTCTGCGAGCGCTTGGTCGTATCGACAGTGCACGGAGGCGAGCGCTATCGCGCCGTCTTCTCCAAGGGAGCGCTCGTCACGCTACTCGCGCGGATACGGTGCGGTCGGCCCCTCGGAACAAGCTGGCTCACGTTCCTTCCGGATTCGGGCATCATCACCGGCGCCCCTCTCACGGCTGCCGAGGCCGGGAGGGTCGCTGACCGGGTCGGCGCCTCCACGACGGCCGTGCGGATCGTCGTGGAGGACAGGGCATCCGAGGAGGCCGACTGGTTGTAGGTCGCGAGGCTCGAGCGGCACGGAGCTCGCGCTTGGTAGTGAAAGCGCGAGCTCCTGAGCATCACTCGGGCGAGCGCCAGCCCGCGTCGAGGAGCGGGACCAGATAGGTCCGCAGATCACGGTTCGTCCCCGAGCTCGCGGTATCCGAATCCCAGTGCGATCCTTCTCGTTCGATGAGCGTCACGGGGAACCCTGCCGCCTTCAGCGCGTCCGTTTCACTCCGGACGGTCGCGATCTTGTAGGTCGTGTCTCCAACGTGTGCGAGGTGCACGATGTTGAGCTTCCACGCGGCGGCGGCGAGGGAGGACGACTGCGATGAGTTGGTGCCGTAGAACGGCGCCGTGTTCTCGGCGAGGATGCCGGCGAAGCGACTCGCGTTGTAGAAGGCCGTGCGGTAGGCGAGATTGCCGCCCGAGCTGTAGCCACCGATCGTGACCCTCCGCGGGTCGACGTTCAGCCGCGTCTTCACGTCGTCGAGCGCGGCTATGACGAGCTTCGTGTCCGCGTCCATGTTCCAGCAGCCGCCGTCGCGGCCGCCGACGCTCACGGTGAGCCAACTCTGGGTTCCACCTGGCGAGACAACCCTCGCGTCGTTCGCGGCGATGCCTCCGCAACCGTGGAGCCAGATGAAGAGGGAGCTCGACGAGCCCCAGCACCCGAGCTTACGGCGGCCGTGGCCGTCGCGGGGGACGCCGACGCTCCTTGCTACTCGCTCCGCTCCGCGATCAGGGCGTCGAGCTTCGCGCCGAGGTCCTGTCCCCCACCATATCCACGAGCCTCGATGAGCGACGGAGACGGCGAACCTCTGCGACGTCGACAGGCCCCGTCGCCAGAAGCCCTCGCGCGTCGATGCAATCCTGCAGCCGGGCATCGCGCATGGACAGGACCTTCATCGCCAGCAAGTGCTCCGCCATCGCGACCGCGACGCCCGGAGGCTCGACCGCGATCGCGAGGTCGACGTCACGCGTAAACCTGACCTCGGCGCGAATGGAGATCGCGAGTCCGCCCACGAGCGCGTGCGGCACACCGAGACGCGTCAGCCTCGCGGTGACGTCGACGAGCGCCTCCTCGGGCGTCATCGCGGGGCGCTCATCCACGCCAGGAGGCGCGCGTCGATCTCTTGCTCGGAAGCCGTGGAGTCGGTGGCACGTAGCCTCCGACGCTGCAGGTCGATCCCGAGCTGCATGAGCTCGAGCGCTTGCCGCAACTTCTCGCCTGGCGCCGTACGTCGAGCTCGCTCGAGGTCGTCCTTGCGAAGCGCGTCCACCCGGCAATTCTGCCACGCACGCCCTCGTCGTTCGTCATGGTGGCGACCCCGAGCGCCGCGCGCCAGGACACGGCGTAGTGGCGGGCCGAGCGCACTCGCGCCTGGCCCCCCCTCGACGATCGCGAGCGCCGTCGGGTAGTGTCCCGACATGGAATGTACGGGGTTCTATGCCGCGTGTCGGAGCGGCAGCTCGCGCGCATCCATGAGGATGAACGGCGGGCTGGCTGGCTGTTGACGACCCGCGGACCGCTGCGGTCGAAGCCGTGGCGCCGGCTAGACCTCGCGAAGAAGTGGGACGCGCTCGACAAGGGGCTCACGGCGGGCGTCACAACCGGGCCGCTCGCCAACGTGGTTCACGGAGTCGACGGGATCAAGGTCGGACCGTCGCTGTCGTTCGGGCGGCCCCGGTACCTCACTCCCGCCCAGGTAGCCGAGTGCGCCGAGGCCCTCGGGCGATTCCCCGAGCAGAATCTTCGCGTTCGCTACTTCGCTGGAAAGATGCGCGGCGCGCACGGTGACTGGGGCCCACATCTGATGGATGAGAATGCGCGCGGCTACCTCGCAGACATGGACGGCAGCGCGACCGCAAGGAGATCGACGGACTGGTGAGTCCTCGCCCACGAAGTCGCCCGCTTCTACGCCAAGGCCCGCCGCCGAGGCGACGGCATGCTGATGACCGTGCTCTGACGCCCCGCCCCGCGCAAACGATCGGTCGACCGACCCCGGCCACCCGTCCGAAGCACGTGCGGAACGTGACGGAGGACTCGAAGCCGACGGCGGTCGCGACCTCATCGACCCGAAGCACCGTCGTCACCGGCGCGGTCGTCGTCAAGGACGCCTACGAGGATCGCATCGACGCCAGCTCGAAGCGCTCGAATAGCGGGGAGCCACCGACTCGGAGCGCGTCGCCCGACCTAGACGGGACGCGCGACGATGCGGAGGTGAGCTTGCCGCTCGACGGCTCCGACCAAGGCGGGCTCGCGTTGCTGCTCGCGAAGAGACTGAATGGCTCGCTGCCCGATGCCCAGGCAGTCGCTCAGACGACGGCTCGAGACGTCCGGCCCCGCGGCATGCACGGCGGCCCGACGAGCCCGCAGCGCATCGGGCGAGTGACCGCGCAGATCGACGAGCGCAAGGGCAGCGGCTGCCGCGTCGGCGAGGACGTCGAGGTCGAGCTCGAGCGGTCCATCCACGTCCAGGGCATCCGGGGGGAACTGCGCGATGAGGTCCTCCCGGCGGATCCGCGGCAGGTGCGCGCGGACGCGAGCGATCAGCGACGTCTCGAGAACGCGCAGCCCGAGAAGATCGGGGAGGCTGGTGCCTTCGCGAGCGCGAGCGAGATCGAGCAGGTGCCGCGAGTCCTGCCGATGGGCGTAGTGGAAGGTGTTGTACGCATGCTTCTGATCCTGGAGCGATCGGATGCGGGCGCGCTCGAATCGCGCGGCGAGGCCGAGCTGCCAGACGAGCGCGCTCTCGACGTAGCGCGCGAAGGCCCCCGCGGAGGCTCGGTCCGTCGCGAGCGCCGCATGAAGGTGGTCATCGGCGGCGCCGAACGCCAGGAGTCCGCGCGCCTCCCCCTGCTCCAGCACCACCCGCGCAACGACGCACCGGGACGCCTGCGTGCTGGCGATCGGCCGGTCGTCCTCGAGCCGGATCGTCACGTGAAGTCCGATGGGCTCGCGTGTCAGGCGGCGATCGGACGCGGCACGATTGAAACGATCATGGGCAGTTCGATCGCCGATGCCATCAGCGCGAGATGAAGATTCGGGCACTTGGAGGCTCCTCTGCCCTCCCTCTCGTTCGTGGACGCGCCAAGTTGCCGAATTTCGAGAGCCGCCAAGTCATCAGGGCGATCGAAAGGGGGACGATCGAAACGATCATGTGCAGTCCGATCGCCGCACGCTCACCGATCCGGGCGCGGCCGCCCGCGCGTGCGTGAGACCGCGGGTGTCGAGTGACGCTCGACTCGAGCCGCGCGCCTCCCGCCCGTCACCTCGTCCGTCGCTGCCCGCTGTCCACGCCAACGCACGTGGCGTGCTCGTGCCCGTTCTCGCGCTGGCAATGAACGCGTGACCGCTCAGCGAACGCGCCACCGCACGTGGCGCACGCGACGACGACCTCGCCGCAGAGTCGGCACGTCAGGTCCAGCGACGGTATCCGCGCGCTCGAGTCCTCGTTCCCCATGTCAGGCCCCCCTGTCAGAGGGTAACGGCCCGACCATCACCAGAATGCACAGAAAATGTCTCGACCGAGCGGTTGCGGTTCCCGAGGGGACGAGCGTTCAGCAGGTTGAGCGCGCAGCAGTGTCGTGAGACGCCTGATCCCGATGAGCGGCGCTCCGCCGGCCCACGACGAGCTCGGGCACGCCATCGGGCGCCGCTGGATCATGAAGCCGTTCAAGACCGAAGAGCTGCTCGCACTTCTCGCTCGACTCGGAGAGCCGCCGTGGGTCGACCTCGCAGCGTGAGGATGGTCGCGACACGGTGGCTATCGCCCCGACCCGTGTGGCCTGCGCCGACTCGACCTCACGCTCCTACCTTCCGGCGCATCGTCGGAACGACGCCGGCGCGTTACGGGAGCTCGCGGCCGAGGCCGAGCAGCATCGCGACGCACACGAGCGCGAGCCGCAAAACGCTCGGCGCTCAGCTCGCGGACCGTTCTCTGCCGCCGAGAGCTGTGTTCATGATCTCATCCTCGGGCGCGTCAGGAGTCTCCGCCATCCGCTGAGGTCGAGCCGGTGATGCACCCCCATAGTATCCTCTGGGCGTGGTCGCAAAGCCTCGCACGAGCCGTCGTCGGATCGCCGTTCGTCCTTCATGGGCGCGCTGACCGATCGTCGGCTCAGCGAGCGAAGAGGTCAGGAGCGCGTCGGTTCGAGGCGCGGGTCGAGCTCGAGCAACGGCATTCCGGCGTCCTCGAGGAGGCGGCCCAGGTGCTCGGAGAGTCCGTTCCTCCGCAGCGGAAGCTTGCTCGGCGCGGTCGCCTCGAGGAGCCGACGACGGCCCTCGTGGAGCCGCCAGGCGATGGTGCCGCGCGGGCACCCTTGCACCACGGCGGCCTCCGCGTTGGAGAGCCCTTGCAGGGCGACCAGCACGACCGTCGTGCGCATCTCCGGCGGCAGCGCGTCGAGCGCGCGGAGGACCCGCACGTAGGTCTGACGCAGCTCGGCGGCGCGGCGTGGGTCGCCGTAGGCATCCACCTCGAGCGCGCGCTCGATGCGCGGGTCGTCTTCCTCGATGGAGGACTCGCTGCGACGCACCCTCGTGCGCCGCGCGTCGAGCGCGCGATTGACGGTGAGCCGGTACACCCACGTGAAGAACTCGCTTCGACCCTCGAACTGGTCGAGCGCGCGGAAGGCGCGGATGAACACGTCCTGCACGATGTCGTCCGCGTCGCTCTCGGTACCGGACAGGTGCAGCGCAAGCGCGAAGATGCGCTTTCGATAGCGGCGCACCAGCGCGTCGAACGCCTGCGGCTCACCCGCCTTGGCGCGCGCGACCAGAAGCGCCGCGGTCGCGGCCTCGCGCTGGGCAGGGGTGGTCATGGGCAGTTTGACGTCTCAGCGCGGCCGAAGGTTTGGAGAAAGTTTTCGCACCAACGGACGCGTATTTCCAGGCGTCTGATGGGCCATGAAGCGCACGTGCCCCCCCGCCTGCAACGCCCGGTACACCATCGCTACTGAACGCCTGAACGCCTACTTGTCACTCGGGACCAGGCCGGCATTCTGCATCGCCGTGACGACGTTCTCCGCGTAGCTCCTGGCGAAGCCCTGCGTCGGTGAAGGGTTCACCGTTCGCGTCGTCGCCGCCCAGAGCTTCTTGCCGTCCGTCACCCCGAAGACGGAGGTGTCGAGCTCCGCGAGCTCGTCGCTCACGTAGTAGCCGGGGTCCGAGCGCGTGTACGAATCGTGCTCGAAGCCCGCGAAGTACGTCTCCGTCGGGGGCACGTAGCGCTTCTTCATCTCGACCCGCGTGACGCGAGTCGTCACGATGCCGTCGATGCCCGCCATCCGCGCCGCATCGCGTGCGGCCTCTTGCCCGGGCACCGCCTCCGGAAAGAGCTCGTACGACGGCCTCGCGACGAGACCGCGCGTCGAGAGCCCCGCGCACAGCTTGTCCTCGAGCTGGTGGCGCCCGCCGCCGCCGGGGCCCAGGCCGATGACGAGGAAGCTCCTGAGCTTCGGCGGATGGAGCTCGGCGCTCGACACCTGCGTCGTGCTGGTCTCCGGAGCGCATCCGGAGCCGAGCGCGAGGAGCGCCGCTCCGAGCAGGGGCCACCTGAACCTCGATGCACGCATGATGATCCGAAGGTCTGCACGGGGTGTTCCAGTGCGCACCTCATCGACTGCGACGGTCGCGCTCCGTCACGCGGCGGAGGGGAGGCGGGCGGCCACGGCCTCCGCCGAGCGCACGGCCGCGTCGATGCCCGAACCGTGGAACGCGGAGCCCGCGAGGTAGATCGGGTGCGCACGCAGGGCCTCCTCGACGCGAGCCACGCGCTCGCGATGCTCGGGCGTGAACACGGGCAGCGCCGAGGGCCAAGAGGAGACCCACGAGCGCGCGGGGGGTCCGTCGATCGGCAAGACACGCCCCAGGACCCGCGTCGCCCGCTCCTCCCACGGCGTGTTCGTCTCGAGCTCCTCGGCCGTCGGCCGGAAGAACACACGAAGAGAGACGAATCCTTCGGGCGCGCGGTGCGCGAATTTCGAGCTCGTGAACGTGCTCGCGCGGAAGCCCTCGAAGGGCTCACCGACGACGAACCCCGTGCCGTCGAGCGCATGCCGGACCTTGGCCGCTTCGTAGCCGAGCGAGACGGTGACGCTCGAGAGCGTCTCGGCGAGCCCGAGCTCGGCGTGACCGAGCAGCGGCTCGAGCAACCGCGAAGCTGCGCTGCTCGAGGTGGCAACGACCACCGCATCGTAGCTCATGCCCTCGATGCGCACGCGAGCGCCGTCGACCTCGAGCGCGCCGACCGGGCGATCGAGGTGGATGGGGCTACGGGCGCCGACGGCCGCCGCCAGCGAGTCGGAGAGTGACTGCATGCCGCCTACGAACGTGCGGATCCCCGCGCCGCGCTCGGAACGCGCGACCTGAAAGTTCAGCGCCTCGGCGGCCTCGCCGGGCGCGAGCGCGCGCAGCTCCTGGCCGTCGTAACGAAAGGAGGTCGTGGCGTGCTGGTCGAGGAGGCTCGTCCAGCGCACGCCTCGATGACGTTCCCCTCCGCCGCTGGGATCGCTCATGCCGAGATCGGATCCGAGACGAGGAATGACCTCGCTCCTGGCGACGAACCCCTCGGCGCCGAGCTCGACGACCCACTCGCCGTCGCGTGCCGTGCGGAGCTGACCGCCGAGTCGGTTCGAAGCTTCGAAGACCTCGACCTCGTTGCCCTGCAACCCGAGGCGGTAGGCGACGGTGAGGCCCGTCAAGCCGCCGCCGATGATCGCGATGCGCTTCATGCGCCGTCGAACTTACACGCTCTTCGCCGCCGAGGCCGCTGGTGTCGCGGGCCGGAGGCACTACGATGGCGTGATGCGCTGCGCGGCTCGCCTCGCTCTCCTCCTCGCGCTCGCGTGGGGGCTCACGGGTTGCTTTCGGTCGAGCCCCGCGACGCTGCCGAGCACCGACGTCGCCTACGTGGCGGTGCTGAGCGGCGAGATGCCCGGCTCGTTCCGCGATATCGCGCGTCACTCGTGGATCGTCGCGAGCAAGCCCGAGGCTGCTCCCGTGGCAACGACGCCGGCGCCACGCCGCTCCAACTATCCGCGGCGCCCGCCGGCTCGACGCTCGGCCTCGCTCCGCCGCTACGAGTGGGTCGGCAACGCGCATGCGACGTCGCTCGCGAGCGTCGACGCCGCAGGTCTGCAAACGTGTTGCTGTTGGGCCCGGGCCAGCACCCGCAGTTGAAGTCCTGCTCATCCGCACGTGTGGGCTCGGCATCGAGCTGCCCGCGACGGCCATCGGCAAGGACTACCGCGGCCCGATCGGCGCATCGGTCACCGAAGGACAGACCGGCGTCCAGCTCGAGACCTGGGTGGTCGGCGCGAAGATCGGCCTCGAGGAAGGCATCCAGGCCGACCTCACCGGACTCTCGCTCGGCGTCCACTTCTGGCCCCCCGGCCTCGAGGTGCCGGTGAACCCTGGCCGCGTCGGCGTCGATCTGAGCAAGGTCAGGCCGCGCGACGCCACGAGACCCGAGCCCTTCCGCTGGAACGAGGAGGAGTCGCTCGATCACCGTCTGGGCGCCGCGAGCCTGGCGATGCTTGCAACCTACAGCCATTTGCGCGTGCCCTCCGCAGCGAACGGCCTCTCCGACCGCACGGTGGTCGGGCTGACGGGGCGCGCCGTCTATGGACGCAAGTTCGGCTACGCATTCGGGTTCGACGGCGAGCTGGGCGTCGCGGCTCCGCTCGGCTTCGCCTATCGAACGAACCTCCTTCCGGTCGGTGTCGGCGTGCTCCTCGGAGACATGGGGTTCGCGGCCGTCCTCAGCGGCATCGGAACGTCGGGGGTCTCGTCGAGCGTGACGGCATCACTCGAGCTCCCTCAGGAGGCGCGGGTCGAGCTCGATCTGGTGCGGCTCGCGCGCATCGTCCTGCGAGGAGGCTTCGTGGTGATCCCCGACGGTGCCGGCGATCGCGGCACGCTCGAGTCGTTCGTCGGCACGAGCGCGCGTCTCGGCACGCGAGCCTCGGGGCGCGACAGCATGGGCGGCGGCGGTGGCGGCTTCTTCTTCGGCCTCGAGCGCCGCGAGCTCCTGCGCACCTACTGGCTCGGTCTCACGTTCGGATACGAGCTCGGCGTCGGCGGCTGATCCGCAGTGGCGCACGCGGCTCGGCTCGGCTTCGAGCGAGGCGCGAGTCCTGCATCACCTCTCCCCGAGAAAGCAGGTGGACCTCATGCGAGCACTCATGATCCTCGTCGCAGCGGCGGTCGGCGGAGCGGCCGGCGCGTGCGTGGGCTCCGACCGCGCGGCGCAGACCACGGTCACCTCGGGTTCCCAGAGCCTCCCGATGACGGGCACGGGGGCGACCGGCGGCAGCACGCCGGAGACCGACATGCAGGGCACGGGTCGATCGTCGGGGGTCGTGGTGGCGCCACGCGAGGTCGCGCCTCCTCCGGAGCTGCCGACGAGCGACCCGCCGCGCGCTGGCGACGCATCCGCGCCGCAGTAGCTTCGAGACTCGAGCGCCTCGCAAGGCGGCCGCAGGGCGCGGCTCTCGGACGAGGTCTCCGTAAAGCGCTACGCTCCCTGACATGGCTGATCTCCCCGAGAAGGCACGACGGGCGCTCGAGCGGGCGCATGCCGAGCCGCTCAGTTACGCGGTACGCCTCGTTCGCGCTCCCGACGGGCGCCTCGTGGCGATCCTCGGCGAGGCGCACCTGAAGCTCGCGAAGGCCTCGGCGATCGGCAAGGACGTCGTCTCCTCGTTCGAGCTACGTGGTGTCGAGACGTTCCAGCGAAAGCAGATCACCTGGGGCCGTGCGCTCGGCGTCGTCATCAGCGCGCCCCGCGCGTTGCTCCGGGCGCTCTCGTTCGGCGCCATCAAGGACAGCACGATCATCGACGCGAAGCAGCTCCCCTCCGGGTACACGGTGGAGCTCGAGCGCGCGAAGAAGATGCCGTTCGGGCTGCACGTCGTCTCCGTCTACATGACGAGCTTCTTCGTCGTGTCGTTCCTCGCGATGCTCGCGCCCGTCCTTGCGCCGATCGTTCCGGCCTTCGTCGCCGCGCTCATGCTCGTCGCGCTCGGCTTCCAGGTGCACCTCCTCGCGCTCATCCCGGGCTTCTTCCTCCGGCGCTACGCGTGGAGCTGGGTCATTCATCCCTTCCTCGGGATCCTCACCCTGCGCGACGAGCTCATGTCCACGGGCACGCTACGCATGCTCGAGGACCATCCGTCGATCCCCGAGGCCGTCGTGGTCATGGGGCGCGCGCACGTGTCCGGCTATCAGCGGCTGCTCGTCGAGCGGCACGGGTACACGAGCGTCCCGTTCCCGTAGGGCGACTGAACGGCGTCAAGGAGCCGGCCAGGCCCTCGCGAGCTCCTCGGCCCACGCCGCGTAGCCCAGCGCCGACGGATGGAAGCCGTCGAGCGCGATCTGGTCGGGGCGATAGAGGAAGCGTATCGGGACGTGATGCACGCCGTGGGCGACGCATGCGCGCTCGAGCAGGGCGTCTAGATATGCCGCTCGCGCCCCGAGCGCCGAGCGCATCGGCTGCGGGAGCGACCGAAGCTCTCCGAGCGGTGGCACTCCGGAGAACACGACGTCGCGGGCGCTCGACTTCAGATCGCGGATCAGCGCGACGAGCTCTGAGCTCCACTTCGCTCCGCGAGTGAGCTCGAGAGTGTCGTTGACTCCGAGGATGACGAGCGCCGCGTCGACCGGAAGGTCGACCCGGGGGAAGAGCTCGCGTCGCACGTGCTGCACGTTCGCGCCGGTCTGCCCGACCACCTGCACGTCGACGGAGCACCCGCGCGTTCGCACGAGCGAGCGAGCGAGGCAGAACGCGAGTGCTTCCTCCTGGCTCGAAGCGCCGACGCCCACGGCCGTAGACTCGCCGAGCACGAGGAGCGACATCGGAACGCCGCACCCGGCGACAGTTCCGCGACGCGGGCCGTCGGCCTCCGGAAGCAGCGGAATGCGCGCCCGCGTACGCCTTCCCTGGAGGAGGAGCAGCGGCAGCACGGGACCGTGCAGCCAGAACGAGAGGCGCTTCATCATGGGGTGTTGCGGAGGCGAGCGCATCATAGTCCGCCTGCGCGGTGCGCTCGCAGGCGGTCCTCGGCATCACCAAGACGATCCCCGAGACGCTCGGCGGCGCCGCCAAGGACACCCTCGCCTTCTGAGTCAGCGGGGCGGAAGGAGACCAGCGCCCACGAGGGCGCCACGGAGCGTGGGCGCGTCGCGAAAGAGATGCCCATTCATGCCGACACCTTCCGCCGCGGCGACGTTCTCGTGGCGGTCGTCGACGAAGAGGCACTCCCCGGGCGCGACGCCGAGCGCCGCCGCGGCCCCGAGGTAGGCCTCCTTCGACGGCTTGCGCACGCCCGTGTGGCAGGAGACGAACGTCCACGGGACCCAGCGAGAGAGAGCGAGCCGCTCCTCGATCAGGCGATACCAGATCGAATAGTTGGAGAGCGCATGCATCGAAACCGCGGCCTCCGACAGCTCGACGAGGAGCGGCTCGACCCCTGGCAAGAGGGCATACGCGTCGCGAACCCTGGCGCGGAAGGCCTCCTGATCGAACGCTCGTTCGTCGGCGAAGAACCGCGCGAGGCATGTGGGTTCGTCGATCGCACCGAGCTCGAAGTCGAGCCAGGTGCGCGGGTGCTTCTGGGCAAGGAGCTCCTTGAACGAGAGCCCGAAGTGCGCGGGCATCTCGACGAAAAACGGGTCGTACACGAGCGTACCCATGACATCGAGGAGCAGGACGGTCATCGCTTCGAGATCACTTAGCACCGCCCGTGCCGAGACCGCAGAGCGCTCGACATGCGCTCCTCGGCGTCAGGTCTTCGGGAAGGGCTCGCGCGTCGCCTTGCGCGGGTTCGAGCGGTCGGTGCCACGCGCGAACTCGCGGCCGGCCGGAGTGATCACGAAGGGGCCGCCGACCTCCTCCTCGACCGTGCCTTCCTGAAGGCGTTCGCTCTGGTCCTCGGCGCTGGTCATCGTGCGGACGGCCTCCTCGCCGAGCTCCTCGCTCAGTGAGTCGGTGCCGCGCGACTTCGACTTGCGGAGGAACGCGCGGTCGACCCTGAGGTCCTCGGCGCTCTCGCGGCTCTTCTCGCGAAGATGCGCGGCGTACTGGGGGTCGAGGTGTCCGGTGGCGTCGCGGCGCCGAACGGCGCTCACCTTCGCGGGCGCTGCGGCCTTCTTCGCGGGGGCCTTCGCCTTCGCGACCTTCGCGACCTTCGCCTTCGCGGGCGCCTTCGCCTTCGCGACCTTCGCCTTCGCGGGGGCCTTCGCCTTCGCGACCTTCGTCTTCGCGGGGGCCTTCGCCTTCGCCTTCGCGACCTTCTTCTTGGCGACCTTCTTCTTGGAGCTCATACCCGCGATCGTAACCCGTTCGTCGCCGGCGATGTGCGACGTCCGTCGGTTCGTCCACCCGCACTTTGGCCACACGCCTGAGGTATAGTTTCGGGGCCGTTGAGGTAGGCTGCGGCGATGAGCAAGCGCACCCCGAACTTCGCGCGCGTCCTCGTGCCGTCTGCCAAGAGCGACGACGCCGGGCCGCTCCGCGCCGACGAGATCGACGCCGTGATCGAGCTCGGCTTCCTGATGGCCAACGCCGACGGACAGGCCTCGTTCGACGAGCTCGAGTCGTTCCGGGCGCTCGTGAAGCACCTCAAGCCGGACGCCAAGGTCAGCGCGGTGTTCGACCAGCTCAGCGACACGCTCGACAAGGCGGAGTCGATCGAGGAGCGCGTACGTGCCCTCGCGCCGCTACTGGCGCGACCGGCGGCTCGCGATCTCGCCTACAAGGCGGTCTACACGGTCGCTGTCTTCGATCTCGAGACGAACGAAGCCGAGCGCGACCTCGACGATCTGCTCGTCGAGGTGCTCGCCCTAGCCGACCGCGTCGACGACCTCGAGCTCGAGGTCAACGAAGCGTTGAACAGCTAGCCACTCGGACCTCTGGATTGGTCTGCCGCAAGCGATAGTCACCCGCCGGCCTCACATCTTGAGGCCGGCCGTCGCGAAGAGCGAGAAGGACGCAGCCTCGCCCTCGATCGGCAGGACCGCGCGCATGTCGCCACCGACGAAGACGGGGGTCTTCGGCAGGATGTACTGGGCGGTCACGCCCGGATAGATCATGAGCTCCGAGTTCGTCACCGAATCGGAGACCCCGTTCGTGGTGATCGACGTGCGGTTGAACAAGATGCCCGCGCCGGCGTAGGGCCTGACGAGCACCGGCCCGATGCCGACGTCGTAGCCCACCTCGGCCGCGGGGTAGTAGAAGCTACGGCTCGACTCCGACACGCCCTGGCCGCTCGCGAAGCCGTCGTCGCCGAAGTGGTACATGAACGTGGCGCCGACGTAGACCGGCGTCTCGAACGTGTAGCCGGCACGCGCGCCCATGCCGAAGTTGAGTCGCCCGGTTCCGTAGCCGAGTAGCGGGGCGACGCTCCAGCGCTTCCCCTGCCCCTCGCGTACCTCCTCGGCACGGCTCTCGGCGACGTCCTTCGGCGGCTGCTCGGCCGACGTGGTCTTCGTCTGGCTGACGCTCATGTCGAGATCGCTGTCCTTGTTCTCGATCTTCGTTCCACCGACCGTCACGCTCGTACCGCCAGCCGCCCCTTTGCTCGGCTGCTTCTTCTGCTTCGTCGTCTCGCTCTTCTTGGTCGTCTCGGTCTTCTTCTTCGCGCTTGTCGTGGTCGAGCCCTCGGGAGGACGGGCCTCGTCAGCGGGCGCGAGCGAGGAGGAGAGAAGCAGCGGAAGCGTGATGAGGATCGTTCGACGGAAGTTCATGGGCTGGCTCCTTTCGAGTCCGCAGAGAGACAAGGCACGTGGCGTGCCGATTGCCTCTCGCCAGGGCACCGCAAGGAGGCGCACGCATGGGTCACTCGATTTCGAATCGGACGCGTATTCGGCATCTCCACGGAGGCACGCTCGCCGGCATGCTGTTCGAGGGCGACGTGATTCGCTGGCTCGAGCTGGCAGCTGCACGGCACGAGGGTGGCCGAGCGGTACGCCCGTTGCACGCATGAGGAGGATGGCCGCGCTCCAGCACATCCTCGTCGCCAGCGACTTCGGCAGCTCCTCCGCTCGCGCGGTTCACTACGCGGCGGAGCTCGCGACGCGCTTCGCCGCGCGGCTGACCGTGCTCCATGTCGTGCCGACCCCGCTGCCCCTCTACGCGGTCGAGGCGCCGCTCGCCGGCGAGCTGACCTCGCGCGAGGCACGAGAGCGAGGGGCCAAGCATGACCTCGATTCGTTCCTCACGTCGCTGACAGAGCAGGCGCCACTGTGCGAGGGCGTCGTTCGCTTCGGCGACGCCGCGCACGAGATCGTGGCACACGCCGAAGAGACGTCGTGCAGTCTCATCGTGGTCGGCACGCATGGACGCCGGAGGCTGTCGCGATTCATGCTCGGCAGCGTCGCCGAGCAGGTCGTACGAAGCTCGCCCGTCCCCGTGCTCACGGTGCGCGCCGAGGTGCCCGTCGAGAGGTAGGCCTCCTCACGCGGATAGCCAGAGCTCGCGGAGGTCGCTCGGGAGCTGACTCGTGATGTCGTTGACCTCCTTCCACGGGGTCGCTGGGCTCTGCGTCAGGACGCCCCTGCTCCGTTCGGTACTGCATGGCACACCTCCGAGCGCGAGCCATCGCGCGCCCGGTGGTGTGCATCGCGCGTACCTGCGCGGCAGCTCAGCGAGCGTTCGCTTTCGGGCCGTGCTCTGGTGACCATGTAGTCGAGGTTCGCGGCCCGGTCCCGCGGGGATCCAGATCACACCCCTCGCGATCGCGCGAGCTCCTGTATTTGCGAGCGATCGTGTCCCTCGCGGCCAGGTACGTGAGCTGCAGCACAGGGCAGCGACATGCGAAGTCATCGACTCGAGGCACTCGCGTTCGCCCTCGCCGCACTGGCCGGGTGCGGCGGCGGCTCGAGTGACGACGCGAGCTCGCCGTCGGGTGGCGAGCCGGTCCTCGCGGGCGGCGGCCCTACGGGCGGCGGCCCCACGGGCACCCCGGCCAAGGCGGGGACGAGCGCGGCCCTCGACTGCGGTGGCCACGGCTGCGGCGTGAAACAGATCGCGCTCGGCACCATCGCGGCGTGCGCCCTCCTCGAGGACGCGACGGTCGCCTGCTACGGAGGCGGCATCGTCGGTACGCTCGGACGCGGCACGGAGCGACCGGCGATCGATCCCGTCCCGCGACGAGTCCCCGGCCTGAACGGAGTCGCGAAGGTATTTGGCGGCGGCTACACGATGTGCGCCGTCCTCGTCGACGGCACGGTCGCCTGCTGGGGAGCCGAGCAGAGCGCCAACCCCTACGGCGCCAGGCCCGGCAACCTCTTCGCCGTCGAAGGTCTCACGAAGGTCGTGGATCTCGCCGTCTCGACCTCGCACACGTGCGCGCTCGTCGACGCCGGCGATCTCTACTGCTTCGGCTCCAACTACTTCGGTGAGCTGGGCGACGGCACCACCGAGAACTCCAGGCGCGCGCTGAAGGTCGCCGGCATCAGCGGCGCCAAGCACGTCGCGACCGGCGCGGAGGTCTCTTGCGCCGTCGTCGCCGACGGGAGCGTGTCGTGCTGGGGCATGAACGACCACGGCCAGCTCGGACAGGGCGACGTGGACAAGCTCGTTCACTCCGCGCCGCTCGCGGTCGCCGGGCTCGGCGGCCCCGCGAAGAGCGTCGCGGCCTCGTCGGAATCGGGGGCGGTGTGTGCGCTGCTCGAGAGCGGAGCGTCGAAATGCTGGGGCGAGAAGCTCGTCGTCGAGACGGGCGCTCCTTCGGGAGCAGCCCTCGCCGTCGGATGGAATCACGCGTGCGCGCTCGACGGCGCGGGCAGCGTCTCGTGCTGGGGCGCCAACACCAAGGGTCAGCTCGGTGGAGGCTCGAACACGACCGCCGCGGCGCCCGTGAGCGTCTCCGGGCTCAGCGCGGCACAGCATCTCGTCACCGGAGGCAACTCGTCGTGCGTCATCCTCGGCGAGGGCTCCTTCGCATGCTGGGGCGACGATTCGCGGGGGCAGCTCGGCAGCGGGAGCATCGGCCCCATCGAGCCCGCGCCGCTGACGCGACACTTCTGACCTCGAGGTGTCACACGAGGAGATCTTCGGCCTCGGGCCTTTCGACGCGCGACTTGAGCGCCATGAGCACGCGTCCCCACTTGGTCGTGCAGTGCGCGAAGGCCTCCGTCGGCTCGCGCCAGTTCCGATGGGTGAGTCGAACGACCGTCTCGCGGCCTTCGGCGACGAACGCGAAGGCGATGTCCGTCCCGATCCACTCGGGCGGGCCGTCGATGCAGCGCCACACTACCTTCGCGCCGTCGGAGATCTCCACGCAGCGCACGTCGAGCGTGCCCTCCTTCGCCCACCACGGGCGAAGGAGCTCGTCCTCGGTCACGGCGCGGAACACGTCCTCGGGAGCGGCGTTCATGCGCAGGCAGTGGAAGATGGCGACCATGGTGCTTCTCCTTCAGAACGTGAACAGCGGCCCGCCGATGCGAGCGCGTCGAGAGTCGGGCGTGCTCGCGGGCTGAACGAGGTACCAGACGAGGCCGCCGAGGAGCGTCACCGCGCCGCCGATGCCCACGGCGAGCCCCGTGTTCGCGAGGCGCACGCCGGACTCGGCCTTGCCGATCGCCGGGTCGTTGGGCGCGGTCGCGCACTCCTTCGTCGACATGGAGCATGCGTCGGGCACGCTCGACGAGCCGACCGCGAACAGCGCGCCGCCGGTGATGGCGGCAGCCGCGCCGATCCCCGCGACGACGAGCGGAAAGAGCGGGCGCCGCGCTTCGTTCGACGTGGCGGCCTCGGCGGTATCGGCGGGTGCGGCCTCGCGCTTCGGTGGCGCGCTGCGATCGAGGAACGTCGCGACCAGGAGCCGACCGCGCTCGCCCTGGTTGAGCACGACCTTGAGGCTCGTCTCCTTGCCGTCGTGCACGTAGCGGATGACGTGCTTTCCCGGATCGAGCTCGTAGGTCCGACCGTCATCGAGCCGCGTCGCGACCAGAGCATCGTCGACGTAGACCGTGGTGGTCGGCAGGTCGGCGGCGTTCGCATCGCGTGCGCCGAAGGTGACCGTCGGCACGAGCTGCGCGAGCTCCTCGCTGAAGCGAGCGCAGTCCTGCTGCACGACGGTCGGGCAGCTGCTCTGCGCGCACGTCAGGAAGGTCTGACGCGCGCGCGCGAGCTGGCCGCGTTCGCGGAGGTCTTGCGCGCGGCCGTGGGACTCGACGCACTCCTCGCGCGCCCCCGCGGCGCTCGTCCTCGGCACGAGGGACACCGCGATCAGCAAGCCGGCGCTCACGAAGAGAGGGAAGGACGTTCGCATCGACATGTTCGACTCCATGTTCACAGGCAGCTCGGCTTGAAGATCTTCTTCGTGCCCTCGAAGAAGAAGGGGGGATTGCAGTCGGACCGCGCCTGCGCACCGGCCACGGACACGCTCGTGCCGGTGCTGGTCGCGGCGGGAGGAGGCGGCGCCTGGCGCGTGACCATCGGTGCTCGCGCGACAGGCGGAGGCGGAGCCGGCGGCGTGACGTGGGCAGGACGCCAGAACACGGTCGGCTGGACCGCGCCGGTGCTCGGCGGCGAGGGCGGCGCCGCGTTCGTGGATGCAGGCGGCACGGGGCTCGCGGGCGCCGGGGGCACCGCGACGGGGAGCGAGGACGCCGGCACGCTTGGCGCGGAAGGACCCACGCCGGGCAGCGTCCCAGGCTCTTCGATGATGAAGCTCGCCTTGGTGGCGGCGGGAGGCTCGGGGCCGCTTCGAAGGAGGCCACCGAAGAGCCCGGCGAGGGCGAAGCCGCCCGCGGCCACGAACGGCAGGACGCGCGAGCGCTTCGCGGCCGCGATGAGACCGCCGACGGCGGAGCCCCCGGACATCACGCGATAGGCACCCGAGTCCTGGGGCGAAGGCGGCGGCGCGGCGCTGGTGATCGCGATCATCCCACTCGACGGCGGGAGCGACGTCACGCCCATGCTCGAGCCGGGCGTCACGCGCTGCGTGCCCGAGCTCGGGGTGTACAGCGACGTGCGCCGCCAGCTCTCCTCGTTCGCGGCGAGACACTGCTGTCGCTTGTCGAGGAACTCCGCCCCCGCGGTGCGTACCCACTCGGAGATCGCCATCGAGGTCGCCGAGGGGCATACGTCGAGGAGCGCGCGCATCATCTCCTCGGCCGTCGCGAAGCGATCCTCGGGACGATCGGCCATGGAACGCGAGATGATCGGCTCGAGCCGGACCAGCGCGTTCCAGCGCTCGTCGTCCATCGAGCCGCGCTTGTCCGAGAGCGCCTCCGTGATGCTCGGGATCTCACCGCTCATGACCGCCGTGACGAACGCGACCTCGTGTCGGCCGTCGTAGACGCGGCGATTGACGAGAAGCTCCCATGCCATCACGCCGGTGGCGTAGAGGTCGACGAGGCGATCGATGCGTTCCATACGGAGCTGCTCGGGCGCCATGTACGCGAGCTTGCCCTTGAAGACGCCCTCGCGCGTGTGATGCGTGCTGGTCGTCGCCTTCGCGATGCCGAAGTCGAGCAGGCGCGGCACGCCGTCGACGCTGACCATGACGTTCGCGGGAGAGACGTCGCGATGGACGATCTCGAGCGGGACCCCCGATTCGTCCCTCACCTCGTGCGCCGCGTGGAGGCCGGCAAGCACGCCCGCGAGCACCGCGACGGCGATGTCGATCGCGATCGGGACCTCGCTCACGTGAGCGACCTTCACGAGCTGGCTCAACGGAACGCCGTGAACGTACTCCTGCACGAGGATGAGCTCGTTGCCCGAGACGACCACGTCGAGCACCGGGACGACGTTCGGGTGGTGGATCCGCGAGGCGATGCACGCCTCGTCGTGGAACATCGTGACGAAGTCCGGGTCGTCCGTGAACTGCGGGTGAAGCCGCTTCGCGGCGACGAGGCGCGTGAAGCCCTCCGCACCGACGAGTCGCGCCGTGTGCACGGTGGCCATGCCGCCACGGGCAATCGCCGGGTAGAGGAGGTAGCGACCGAAGGACTCGGGCTTCGAGTGTGCGGGTTCGTTCATCGATGAATCCTCATTCGAAGAGCTGGATCGCACTACCTTCGCTCCAGAAGTAGCTGTTGGCGAAGCCGCCATCCGCGTCGATCGCGGTACCGAACACGGACTTCGAGTAGTCGTGGCGCTCCTGCGTGAAGCCGGACGTCGCGCCGAGCCCGAGGTTCAGGTGCGGGAGGTTCTCGAACGTCGCGACGAGCGCATCGGGCGTGAACGCGCCCTTGTGAGCCGCGAGCCCTGCCACGAAGACGCGCCCTGCGAGATAGCCCTCGAGCGAGGTGAAGCTCGGCTTCAGGCCCGCACCGTCGAGCGCGCCCAGGTAGTCGCGCACGCCGTCGCTGTCGTCGCTCTCGTAGTTGGGCACCACCTGCGAGACGAAGACGCCCGAGGTGTACGGCTTGGGGCCTTCATTGGTCTGGACGGAGCCGGCGTCCTTGAGCCGCGCCGCGAGCGAGTTCGGACCGACGAACGAGACGTTGCTGAAGAGGAGCGTGAGGCGCTTTCCCTTCTGGCTCGACGTCTGCTCGGCGTCATCGGCGTACTGCCAGTCGCGAACCCCGCGAATGAACTGCGTCGCCGGTCCGTAGGTGTCGGTCATCATGATGCCGACGACGTGATTGCCCGGCTCCGTGAGGAGCTTCGCGAGGTAGGCCGTCGTGCCCTGGACCTGCGCGGGCACGCTCGCCTGATCGTCACGCGTGTACCGGAAGCGCGTGATGGGCGATGCCGGTGTGCCGTCGAGCGCGGTGAGCGCGGCGACGAGGCCGTCGTAACCCGCCTGCCCGAACGAGTCGTTCTGATCGAAGCTCACGAAGTGGCGCGCGTCGGGGACGCGGAGCTTCTTGAAGTACTCGACGGTCGCGCGCGCCTCCTGCGCGTAGCTCGCACGGACGTTGAAGATGTACTTGTGGCAGGCGCCGGACATGTCGTCGCGCAGCACCTTCGCGGCGCCCGTGAAGGCACCGAAGAAGAGGCTTCCGGTCTCGACCGCGATCGGCGCCGAGCGCACCATCGTCGGCGTTCCGACGCTGCCGACCAGCGCGAGGACCGCGTTCGGCCCGCGCGTGAGCGCGCCCGTTCCGACCGGCGCGTCACCCGCGACGACCGCCGACGTCGTGGTCGGACAGCGAGCAGGGCTCGAGGCCGGCGAGAGGACGTCGAGCAGATCGCGCGCGGCCGACTCGGCGCTCTGCGGCTGGTACTGATCGTCGCGGAACTCGAGCTCGATGGTCCGACCGCGGACGCCGCCGGCCGCGTTCTGCCCTGCGAACGCGAGGGTGATGCCCTTCTTCATCTCGGTGCCGAGCTCCTGGCTCGGACCGGTGACCGGCGCGCTCATGCCGATGCGGATCGGGTCCTCGCTGCCAGCGACGCATGCCGCTTGCCCGGAGCGTTGCCCGCAGACGAGGCTCTGTCCGCAGTCGTCGTCCGTCTTGCACGCCTTTGCATGGAAGCTGGCGGAGCACGACACGAGCGAAGCGAGAGAAGCGAGGATCGCAATCGATGCGAAAGCGAGGGGAGATGACCGGACCATGCTCCGCTCCAGAGCACGTCCCGGGCCACGCGCGATCTGGCGCGGATCACGCGTGCGCCAGGTGCACCTCAGCGCTTGCGGGCTGTCACCTGCAGCACCGGATGCGGGGAGTCGACCGCACGCGCCCTCATGCGTACGTCTTGCGAGCGAAGAGCGCGGAGGCGGCGACGACCCGCTCGACGAACACGAAGCCGTCGAGATGATCGATCTCGTGCTGGAGGCAGCGCGCCTCCATCGCGTCCGCGGTGACGCGGACGATCTTGCTCGAGCCCGGCTCGAAGCCCTCGACCACGACGCGCTCGGCGCGCGCCACGTCGCCCGTGAATTCGGGCACGCTCATGCAGCCTTCGCGCATGAGAACGTTCTCGCTGCGCTCGACGATGCGTGGGTTCACCATGATGACGAGGCCCGCGCAGGACCTTGCCTTCTTGTGTCCCGTGAGGTCGATGCAGAACATCCGGACGGACTCGCCGACCTGGTTGGCCGCGAGACCGACGCACGCGGGCGAGGCGTGCATCGTCGCCACCATCTCCTCCGCGAGCTCGACGACTCCAGGCGCACGCGGGTCGATCTCTCGCGCGCGACGCGAGAGCACCGGGTCCGGACGCGTGAGCACGCGACGGACGCCGACGCGCCGATAGGTACCGCTCGCGGGCGGCGCGCCGCGAGAGTCGATGGCCGAGCGACGATGTGCGTCGGTGAGGTGAGCGAGATGCTGTTTCGCCATGCGTGGTGCCTCCAGCGCGCTCCAGGAGCACGCATCGGGCCAACCACGAGCGGGTCTCAGGCCTTCAGGCCTTGCGACCGACCTTGAAGCCGTGCTTCTGCGCCAGCTGGTGCAGGTACATGCGGTCCATCTTGGCGGCGCGCGCCGCCTGGCTCACATTGCCGTTGCAACGTTCGATGAGTGGGCCGAGGTACGACCGCTCGAACGTCGCGATCGCCGACTCCTTCGCGATACGGAAAGGAACGTCGCTGCTCACGGCCTGCGGCGGGTCCGAGCGCGGCTCGAGGCGAGACTCGCCGGCGCGCGGGTCGCGGTCGCTCGAGAGCGGCGCGCTCTGCGCGCGCATGGTGCCACTTCGTCGAGACGGCGGCGGGACGTCGTCGAGGACGATACTGCGCTCGATGTAGTTCCGCAGCTCGCGCACGTTGCCGGGCCAGTCGTGCAGCTGCATCTCCTCGATGACCGCTGTCGAGAACAGCTTCGAGGAGGCGTCGCGAGCGCCGAGCGAGGTGAGGAACGTGCTCACGAGGAGCGGGATGTCGTCCGTGCGGTCACGGAGCGGCGGAACGCGCACGCTGACCTTCGCGAGGCGGTAGTAGAGATCTTCGCGGAAGCGACCGCGGTTGACCTCGCGCTCGAGATCGCGATTCGTCGCCGCGATCACGCGGACGTCGATGTGCTTCATCTTCGTCTGACCGACGCGACGAACCTCGCGGGCCTCGAGCGCGCGCAGGAGCTTCGGCTGGAGCTCGAGCGGGAGCTCGCCGATCTCGTCGAGGAAGAGCGTTCCGCCGTCGGCCGCCTCGAACGCACCCTCGCGCTCGCGGTCGGCGCCGGTGAAGGCGCCGCGGACGTGACCGAAGAGCTCGCTCTCGACGAGGTTCGGGGAGATCGAGCCGCAGTCGACGACGACCACCGGGCCCTCGGCGCGACGGCTGCGCTGGACGAGCTCGGTCGCGACGAGCTCCTTGCCCGTGCCGTTCTCGCCGTGGATGAGCACGTCGATCTCGCTCGCCGCGACGCGCTCGAGCACGTCGAAGAGGCGCTGCATGACCGCGCTCTGCCCGATGATCCCCCCGAACTGCGCGGGCACCGCGATGCGGTTCACGTGGCCGCGGCTCACCGGCGTCACGCGGATCGCGGAGTCACCGAGAACGAGCACCGACTCCTTCTCGAGCTCGGCAGCGATCACCTTCACGCCGTCGACGCGCGTTCCGTTCTTCGAGCCGGCGTCGGTGATGCGCCACGCATTTCCTTCGCGCGCGATGCGGCAGTGGAAGCGCGAGATTGTCTTGTCCTCGAGGACGATGTCGTTCGACGCGTGCGAGCCGATGCGGCAGACGTCTCCGTCGAAGGCGATCGTCTGCGAGGCCTCGTTGCCCGAGACGCGCTCGACGACCACGTGCAAGCGAACGAGCTCTACCGCAGGCGCGGACGCATGCGTGGCGAGCGGGTTGGCGTGCTTCGCCCGCGTGACATCAACCTCACCGAAGTCTTCGCTTCGCGCCATGGCGGTGAAGTCTAGCGGCGCAAGGTCGTAGGCGCGACCTGCCGATTCCGTATCAGGTACGGTATTGTGGAGCTCGCTCACTTCTTGGAGCGCGGGGCAGGCGGCGGCATCGACTCGACGAGCTCCGCGATGTCGGAGATGTCGACGACGCTCCTCCGTCCGGCCGGCTTCGCTGCGGCCATCGATCCCGTGATCCGCGGGAGCGGGGGTGGGCCGAGGCCGCCCGGACGCTTGCTCGCAGGGCGCGGGGGCGCGGCCGGCGGGACGGTCGCGCGCGGAGGAGCTTTCGGCGTCGCGGGCGCGCTCTTGCGCATCGTGGCGACCTCCGCCTCGAGCCGGAGCATGCGCGCCTCGAGGGCGTCGATGTGCTCGCGCATCGCTGCGCCCTCCGCCATGAGCTTCACGATGAGCCCGTTGTGCTCTCCGGTCTTACGGCTCTTCGGCTCCGCCATGCGTGGAGCTTCGCACGTCGCTGCGAGGTGCGTCACGGCAGAAGGCCCGCACGAGACGAGCACGAACTAGTGCCTCGGGCCCGAAGTTCATACCGGGTCGCAGAAGGGAGATCGGGCACGGGCACGGGCACGGGCACGGGCACGTGGAGACCGAGATTGGCGTCGGGGTTACTGGCGCAGTGCGAGCATCCAGGGAAACTGGGTCACGACGAGGTCAACCGCCTCGACGAGCTGT
>Ga0105047_10002502_pt1 | contig 32736 bp, 27 predicted proteins | sample MAT04_FD_78384 | JGI IMG/M metagenome (GOLD analysis project Ga0105047, IMG submission 78384) | Freshwater microbial communities from Lake Fryxell liftoff mats and glacier meltwater in Antarctica - MAT-04 (megahit assembly) | ecosystem: Environmental > Aquatic > Freshwater > Ice > Liftoff... | reverse complement strand
GAACTACCAGTGCCCCGAGGACGAGAAGGTCTTCCTGCACCGCATCGGCCGCACCGGCCGCGCGGGCGCCAACGGCGTCGCCGTGACCTTCGTCGACTGGGACGACACCCCCAAGTGGCAGCTCATCAACAAGGCCCTCGACCTGACCTTCCCCGAGCCGGTCGAGACCTACAGCTCCTCCCCGCACCTCTACAGCGACCAGGGCATCACCGTCGGGACGAAGGGAACGCTGCCGCGTTCGGCCCGCGTCCGCGCCGGCCTGGACGCCGAGCAGGTCGAGGACCTCGGCGAGACCGGCCGGCGCAAGCCCGCGGCCGGCGGCCGCGACGGCGGGCGTGACGGGGGCCGGGACGGCGGTCGCTCCGGTGGGCGTGACGGCGGCCGCGACGCGCCGCGTGACGGCGCTCCCTCTGACGGCGCCGACGACACGCCCGTGCTGCCCAAGCGCACCAGCAGCACCCGCCGCCGCACCCGTGGCGGCGGCGCGGCCGCCGAGATGGCGACGGCGAACGGCCCCGACATCTCGGCAGCTCCCGCCGCGGGTGAGGGCGACAGCGCCGCGCGTCCGCGCCGCCGTCGAGGCGGACGCGGCCGGGGTCGGGGCACCGGCGAGGGCGGCGACGCTGCCGGCGACGCGAGCGCCCCGACGACCTCGGCCGAGTAGGCGGGCCGCGGTCGCTTCAGGTGGACCGGTCGCCGTGCCGACACCACTGCCATGGTGATCAGGACGGTGGCCGGCGCGCCGACCGGCGAGGACGTCGAGGACCTAAGGTCCTGGCTGTTGGCCCTGCCGGGGGCGCCGCAGGTCCACGAGGTCGTGCAGCTGTCCTGCGCCCAGCACGCCCCGCTGAGCGCCACCTGGTTCTACGTCGAGGCCGACGCCGGCTCGGGCCTGGCCCGTCGGCGCTGCCTGGCCTGCGGGACGAGCGTGGCGATGCTCGACTCCGACGAGCGCTGGACGCACCCGCAGATGGTGGCGTGCGGTGGCTGCGGCACCTCGATCTGCGAGGTGGCCGTGGGCCTGCACCTGCCCGACGGCGCCCACGTGGAGTGGGTCGCCGTCGGGGCGCGGTGCGTCGAGTGCGGCCGGCTGGCCGGGGTGACCGACCTCATGGTCGACCGGCTCCCGGTCGTGGAGCTCCTCAGCCGGGTGTAGGACCCGTTATGAGAAGGCCCCCGCCGCAAGGGTGTAGACGCCACCGGCGAGCGGGTTGCCCCCGGTCACGGCCGGCGCGGACGCGACGTACAGGGTCCCGTCGAGCCACAGCAGCCCTGTCGGTGCCGCGATGGTCGCCGACGTCCACGTGCCGCGCGAGAGCCGCAGAACCTGGTCGGTGAACAGCGAGCTGACGTGGATGGAGCCGTCGGCGGCGACCGCGACGTCGGTGAAGCCCACGGGACCACCCTGCGCGGTGGGAGGCCGCGGGATGCCGGCACCGATCGACGCGACGATCTTGCCAGTACGCGGGTCGATCTTCCAGAGCTGCCCGACCACCTCGGAGCCGAGCCCGGAGACGTAGAGGAAGCCGTCAGGGCCAAGCGCCAGGCCGGTCGGGACGGGGTCGCAGCCCAGCAGCCCGCCCTGGTTCGGCGCCGCCGCACAGGCGCCCTCGGTGATCAGCGGCAGCGCTGTCAGCGTGCTCAGGTTGCCGTTCGGCGCGACCCGCAGCAGCGCGTTGGCCCCGGCGTCCACGACGATGAAGCCGCCACGGTAGGCGAGCAGGTCGTAGGGGTTGGACTCGGCGTCCATCCCGGGCGGCTGCCCGTCGGGGTTGTTGGCCCGCTCGTAGGCGAGCAGGTCGGCCAGGTCGACGACCGCTCCCCGCGGCGTGATCTTGGAGAGGTACGTCGGCGACTGCTCCATGGATCCGTCCCCACCGGCGGTGCGCACCACGTGCACCTGCTGGCCCTGGAGCGCGATGCCGGAGGCGCCGATCCCGGCCGCGACGGTCTCGGTGGCGCGGCCGTGCCGGAGGTCGACCCGCAGGACCGAACCGTCGGCGGCGGCGTCGTTGACGTACAGCGCCTTGCCCCCCGGACCGGCCGCGAGCTGCAGCGGGACGATCAGTCCACCCTCGAGCAGGACGGGCCCGGGCGGCGCGGCCGAGGCAGGAGCCGCGAGCCCCAGCGCCGCCACCAACCCGACGGCGGTGAGCGCGGACAGCGTGCGGGTGCGAGCAGGACGGGCGGACATGGAACCCCCTTGATCACGGATGCGTGTGGCAGGAAGAGCGCGTTTCCGCCTGCGTGATGCACGCAGACTGGTCGGCGTGCGCCTGCTGCTGATCGCTGACACCCACCTGCCCTCGCGCGCCCGTGACCTGCCCGGGCAGGTGTGGGACGAGGTCGACACCGCCGACCTCGTCGTGCACGCAGGTGACTGGGTGTCTGTCGACCTGCTCGACCGGCTCGAGGCGCGGTCACGCGCCCTGCTCGCCTGCTGGGGCAACAACGACGGGCCGGAGCTGCGCGCCCGGCTCCCCGAGGTCGCCCGCGCCACCGTCGAGGGAATCCGCGTGGCCGTCGTGCACGAGACCGGGACGAGCGCAGGTCGGGAGGTGCGTGCCGACCGCGACCACCCGGACGTCGACGTGCTGGTCTTCGGCCACAGCCACATCCCGTGGGACACCATCACGCCCGCGGGGATGCGCCTGCTGAACCCCGGCTCGCCGACCGACCGGCGGCGGCAGCCGACCTGCACGTTCATGACCGCCGAGCTCAGCGACGGAACCCTGGGGGATGTCCGGCTGCACGCCACGGCCCGCGACCGGCCTTCCACCTAACCTGCCCTGATGACCCTGCACCCGATGACGCTGCATCCCGTGCTCGACGACCCCGCGGTCACGTTCACCCTCGTCGAGGTCCCCCGCGGCCCGTTGGCGGCCCTGCGCCGGGACCCCGCCGGGGAGCGCCGCGAGACGGTCCTGCTGGTGCCGGGCTACACCGGCAGCAAGGAGGACTTCCGGCTCCTGCTCGCGCCGCTGTCCGAGGCGGGTCACCCCGTCGTCGCCCTGGACCAGCGTGGCCAGTTCCAGTCGCCCGGGCCGGACGCGCTCGAGGCCTACGACGTCGAGGCGCTGGCCGAGGACCTGCTCGCCGTCGTCGACGCGCTCGACGACGGCCCGGTGCACCTGGTGGGCCACAGCTTCGGCGGGCTCGTCGCCCGCGCCGCGGCGCTCCGGCGACCGGAGGCGTTCGCGTCGCTGGTGCTGATGAGCTCGGGCCCGGCCGGCCTCACCGGGCCGCGGGTCGTGGTCGTCGGCCTGATGCGCCCCCTGCTCGAGCAGGGGATGCCGGCGCTGGTCGAGGTGATGGACCAGCTCAACGCCGCCGACGCCAGGTTCCTGGCTCTCGACGCGTCGGTGCAGGACTTCCTGCGCGACCGCATGCTGGCCTCGAGCGCCCAGGGCCTGCTGGGGATGGCCGAGGGCCTCACCGGCGAGCCCGACCGCGTCGACGCCCTACGTGAGACCGGCCTGCCGGTGCTCGTGCTGCACGGCGAGCACGACGACGCGTGGTCGCCTGAGCTGCAGGCCGAGATGGCCCGACGGCTCGACGCCGAGCACCGGGTGATCGCCGACGCCGTGCACTCCCCGGCCGTGGAGCAGCCGGAGGCGACCGCCGCGGCACTGCTCGAGTTCCTGCGCACGGCCAGGCGCTAGGCGACGCCGGGCTCGCCCTCGTCCTGCAGCGGCACGACCTGGTCCTGGTGGGCACCCGGGTCGGTGCTCACGACCCCGGTGATGTCCTCGTGCGCCGACGGACGGGCGCTCGAGCGCTGGGCCACCTCGAAGGCCCAGATCATCGACCCGGTCGCGGCCGGACGAGCGCCCTCGGGGCGGCCGCTGGCCTGGCCGTGGCCCTGACCGAAGGACTGCGAGCTGCGCCAGGCGGTGAAGTCGGCCTCGCTGCGCCAGCGCGTGTAGACCAGGTAGTCGTCGGTGCCCTCTAGCGGCCGCAGCAGCTCGAAGTGCTCGAAGCCGGGCGCACTGTCGACCGACCCCTGACGCGCGGCGAAGCGCTCCTCGAGCGTGCTGCCGCCGCCCTCGGGGACGGTGAGGACGTTGATGGCGACGTAGGACATGCCGCGAGGCTAGGCCGCCGGTCTGTCCTGCGCACCGCCGGGGTGTGCAGGCGCGCGTCTGGTAGCCGGGCCCGTCCGGTGCCGGCCACGAGGTCGCCGGCATGGTCGACGTGTCCCGCGACGAGAACGGGCAGGTCAGGACGGGACGGGCACCGGCACCGCCGGCGAGCGGCGGGCCAGGCCGAACAGGTAGGGCGCTGGGCCGATGCCGTTGCCCGTCAGGAAGTCGACGTACGTCGCTGCCTTGCTGGCGCGCAACTCGTCGTAGGCCGCGCCCCGTCGAAGCGCTTGACCCGCTCGTGCAGGGTCCTGCGGGTGACAGGTCCGCGCAGGTCCTCGGCCGCCACGCTCGGCACGCCGGTCTGCTCGCAGAGCTCCTTGGTGCGGGTGTCGACGGTGATCGTCAGCCCGATCCGCTCGGCCTGCAGCGCGAGCGCCACGCCGTGGTGGCGCGCGCCGACGGTCAGGTCGTAGCGGCGCAGGTGGTCCATCCAGCTCGGGACGTCGTAGAACGAACGCGCGTACTGCCGGCACCACTCCTGGAACAGCTCGAGGGACAGGTGCGGCGCGACGAAGCGGCGGATCGCCTCGAGGACGTCCGGCTCGATCGTGCCGAACTCATCCCGGCTGATCTTGATCATGTCGCTCATGGACTGCGGGACGTACGAGCCGGGGAACCAGCTGTCGCTGACCATCGCGACGAGCTGCTGCTCGATGTCGGCGCACTTGGCCCACGACTGTTGCGCGGCGGCCACGCACAGGCTGCGGGGCATCCGCTCGGCGCTGGCCTGGAGGCGCAGCCCGAGGTCGGGGCGCGGGTTGAGGAACATGCTCGGGCAGCCGCCCATGACGACGCCGTCGACGCCGAGGCGCCGCACCTGCCGCTCGGTGTACGGACCTCTCACGTAGATGTTCGGCGCGTCGTTCGGCCGCAGCCGCGCCAGCGTCTGCAGCCACGAGAGCGTCCCGGCCGTCAGCTCGACGTCCTGGGACTCATCGGCGGCCTGCGCGCCGAGGCCGATGGCGACCACGGGCACGTCCGCCGCCTCCAGCGTCTTGGCCAGGGCACCCAGGTCGGAGTGCTTGCCGAGCTGGTTCGCGCACGGCATGACCAGCACGTCGACCTCGCGGCGCAGGGTCGCGGCGGGCGTCCCCCAGGGATACACGACCATCGGCGCCTGCACCTGCTCACGGATGGCGTGGACGAACGCCAGGTTGCCGTTGTTGTGCCCGACGTAGGCGAACAGCTCGTCGAACGGGGCGTTGGAGTACAGGCCCGCGTCGTCGCGCGTCCACAGCAGGCCGATGCGCATGGCGCTCCTTCGGGAGGGGTCAGTTCCGGCGACGCGCTCCGGGCGGCCGTGTCGGCGGCGTCAGGACGGGGACGTAGGCCGCCTGGCCGCGGCACTCACGGTGAAGTGTCGGCATGTTCTGTGCCCACATTGGGTCAGGAGCCAGCTGGCATCGGGACGAGCTGCACGTCCGCGGCCCGGACGGCCTCCAGCACCTCCGGCGCGCACAGCACCCGCACCTCGACGTCGCGCTCGAGCGCGTAGACGGAGGCCAGGTGGTCGCTGAAGCCGGGGTGGCAGCCCAGCTCGGTGGTGCCCTCGGGCAGCGCCGCGACAAGCGCGCACAGGGCGTCGACGGTGATCGCCTCGCGGTAGGGCTCCCCCTTGCCGCTCTGGCCGTAGAAGTCGCCCCGGTAGGAGATGCGGTCGCTCGCGCTGCGCACCGGCACGCCGAGCAGCGCGCCGGCGGCGAGGACCAGCCCGTGCACCGGCTCGCTGCGGTGGACGTGCTGGTGCGAGTCGAGGTGGCTGGGCGCACGGCCGACGAGCACCGCGAAGCGGTCGAGCTGCCGACCGAGCTCGGCCGCGACGGCCTCGGCGTCGGAGGTGTCGACCACCTCGTACAGCGGGCGCCACTGCTCGCCGTCGTGCTCCCACTCGGCCAGGTCGAGGTGCAGCCCGACGGACAGCCCCGGCAGCATGCGCACGGCACGGGCCGCAGCAGCGGCCGCCGGCGCCCGGACCATGAGGCTCGCGCTCGTGACGATGCCGTGCCGGGCGGCGTGCAGGATCCCGGCGTTGACACCGTCGGTGAGCCCGAGGTCGTCCGCGTTGACGACGAGCAGCCGTGCGCCGGTCATGCCCGGACCGCCTGCGCAGCCGCCGCCTGGGCGGCCGCCGCCTGGGCAGCCATCGCCTGGGCAGCTGCGGTGGCCTCTCCGAACCAGTCGGTGCGCGCGGCCTGACCGCCCGCGGCCTGCGGGTCCGGGGCCGGCTCGGCGAGCCAGCGCACCGCGACGACCAGCCGCGCGGCGGGCAGCAGCGCGAGGTCGCCGCCGTAGGCGCGCGCGATCTCCTGGGCCTCATCCGGCGGCCAGCCTGTGCACAGGGCGGCCAGGTCGAGCAGCCCGGAACCCGAGCCGGCGGTCTCCCAGTCGACGACGCAGGGGCCCGCGCGCTCGCGCACCAGCACGTTGGACGGGAACAGCTCGCCGTGGACGACGGTCGCCGGCGCGGCCCGTAGGGCGGCCACCGCCAGCGCGTACGGATCCTCCAGACGGGTGGCGCGCGGATCGCGCGCGACGGCCTTGTCGAGGCCGCCGTCAGCGACCGCCTGCCCGAGGCGGTGGGCGGCCCCGGCCAGCCGGACGTGCGCGCGCGCCAGCCACCGGGCGGTGACGCACCAGGCCCCGAGGTCGGCGCTCTCCCACAGCGGCCGGCCGGGCACGGCCTCCAGCAGCAGCCAGCCGGCGCCGCGGGTCGAGCCGGCGACGAAACCCGCGGTGCCGAGCCCGGCGCCGCGCAGTACCTGCTCGTACACGGCGACTTCGCGGGCCGTGTCGCGGCCGGCCGACTTGAGGACGAGGGTGCGCTCGGCGCCGTCCGCCCAGCGCACCTCCAGCAGCTCTAGGCCGGCGGTGCTCGCCGACGGCGAAGGACGGCGGACGAGCCGCGCGACCGGCCCGGTGCGGGGCTCGATCACGGCGCGCAGCTCGCGGTCGGTGACCCTCATGCGAGGTCCTCCAAGAGCCCGCTGAGCACGCGGCGAGCGTCCAGGTGCTCGCGGGCCAGCGCCTGCGCCGCCCTTCCCTGTCCGGCCGGGTCGCCCGCGACGAGCTCGAGGGCCGCCGCGGCGCCGTCCACGTCGTCGTAGGCATGCAGGCCGGCGCCGGCGGGCAGTCGGGACGACCACCCGGTGTCCTGCGCGACGACGGGGCGCCCGGCCGCCAGGTAGCAGGCGCTCCGGTCGCTGAACCACCCCGTGCGCGCGTCGACGTAGCCGCTCTTGGCGATGCCCACCTCGGCCGCCGAGCTGCGGACGAAGGACCGGTAGTCGTCGGGGGTAGCCGCCACGACGCGCGGGTCGAGCAGCTGCCAACCGTGCCGGTCGAGCGCGGCGAGGTCGGTGGTCTCGGACGGGTCGATGCCCAGCGCCGGACGCAGGGGCAGCGGGCTGCGCGCGGGCAGGTCGAGCAGCCGGCGGGCCGAGTGGGCGCGCTGGCCGTAGCGCAGCCCGTCATGCTCGACCGGGCCGTAGCTGCGCCAGTGGCCGACGGTCGTGGCCGCCGGGCCGGCCGGCGAACCGGCGGGCGTCCAACGGTCGAGCACCACCGGCGGCAGGACGGCGCGCCACGCGAGGCCGCCGGTGGGCACGGGGCAGGACGGCGTGCCGACGGCGAGGCCCACGGTGACGTGCGCGTCGTGGCCCCCCAGCCCGACGTCGGCGCCCTGGGCGTGCCAGACCTGCGTGAAGCCGGGGTCGAGGTCGACGTAGAGCCGTCTGGCCGCAGTGGCCCGCAGCGCCTCGTCGCGCAGCACGCCGGACAGGTTGACGAGCAGGTCGACCGGCCCGGTGCGCCGGGCCAGCTCGCCCGACTCGCCCGCGAACAGCGCGACGGCGATCCCCGTCTCCTGCTCGACCGTCCGCGCGTACGCCGCCTGCTCGGCGGTGGCCGGTGCGTCGAGCTGCTCGACGACGGTGACCTCGTGGCCGAGCGCGCGCAGGCCGAGCGCCCACTGCGCCGCCGCCCACGTGGCTCCGCCCTGGTGTGGGTGCCGGACGAGCATGCCGGACAGCAGGACACGCATCACCGCACGCCGAGCCGGTCGAGCACCCGGGGCAGCACGACGCGGGTCGAGAAGACCTGGGCCGCGAGCGTCCGGGCCGCGGCGGACAGCTCCTGGGGACAGGCCCCGACCAGCGCGCGGCAGGCCGTGACCGCGTCGTCGCAGCCGTTGAAGGCGACCAGCGCCGGGCTGCCCCGCAGCGCGGCCGAGAAGCCGGTGTCCTGCACGACGGCCGGCCGGCCGCTGGCAAGGTAGGCCGCGGTGCGGTCGCTCGTCCAGCCGCAGCGGGTCCCCACGTACAGCTCCTGGGCGACGGACAGCTCGCCGCCCGACCCGAGCACGAACGCGCGGTAGTCCGCCGGGGTCGCCACAGCGGACGGCGGTTGCAGCGACCAGCCGCCGGCGCGCAGCCGGTCGAGGTCGTCGTCGTCGGCGGGGTGCGCGGCCACCACGGCGGTGCAGTCCTGCGGCACCCGGTCGGGCAGGTCCGACAGCGGTCGCCACGAGCGGGCCTTGCCGCCGAGGGCGCGGCCCTCGTACGGCAGGGTGCCGGACGGACTTCGCCAGCTGCCGACTGTTGTGAGCGGCCCGGCCAGCGACGGGTCTCCCCCCTGCCAGTCCGCCAGCAGCACCAGCGGCCGGACCGGCTCCCAGCGCCGGCCCGACAGCGGCAGCCCGCAGTCAGAGACGGCATCGCCGACCGTCAGGTGCGTGTCGTAGTGGTCGAGCGCGTCGCCCAGCAGCCCGGCGGCGTCCCAGAGCTGGGTCCAGCCCGGATCGAGATCGACGTAGGTGCGGCAGCGAAAGGCGCCCAGCAGGGCGCGGTCGGTGAGGCTGCCGGACAGGTCGAGCAGAGCGGCGCCGTCCTCGGCCACGCCAGTGAGGTCGGGTCCGCGCAGGCGCTCGCCGTGTCCGTCGAGCAGGGTGGCCCGCCCGGTCAGGCCGGCCCAGTCGGTCACCGCGTCGAACCACGCGACGGCGGGCCCGTCCGCCGCGACGTCGGCCGACTCGACGAAGCGCACCTCGAGACCGAGGTCGGCCAGGCCGCGCACCCAGGTCAGGCGCACCCATGCCTCACCGCCGCTGTCCGGCTTGTTGGCCAGGGCGCCGGCAACCACGACGGTGGTCACGCCGCCGCCCGGACCGCGCCGGTGCCGAGCAGCCGGTCCAGCAGCGGGCCGATCACGACCGGAGCCGACAGGTGCGCCTCGGCGAGCTCGCGGGCAGCGCGGGCGTGGCGGTACGGCGCGGCCACGACCTCGGCGAGGGCCGCGGCGGCCGAGGCCGTGTCGGAGAAGGCGAGCAGGCCCTCGCCGGACGGCAGGGCCGCCGTCCAGCCGGTGTCCTGGGCGACGACCGGACGGCCGGCGGCGAGGTAGCAGGCCGACCGGTCGCTGAACCAGCCGCCGCGGGTGGCGACGTAGAGGTCTTTGGCGACGCAGAGCTCGCCCGCCGAAGCCGAGACGTACCGCCGGTAGTCCTGCGGGGTGCCGGCGACCCGCGCCGGGTCGGCCAGCCGGAAGCCCGCGGCCAGCAGCGCCACGCGGTCTGCCTCGTCGGCCGGGTCGATCGCGAGGGCCAGCTCGATCTCGACGCCCGCGGCGGTGCGCAGCCCGAGAAGCGGTCGGAACGAGTGCACCCGCAGGCCGTAGCTGCGCCCCGCGTGCTCGACCGGCCCGAACGGCCCGCGCCAGGACGCGACGGTCGTGAAGGTCGGACCACCCCTGCCGACCGGCCACGACGGAAGGTGCACCGGCGGTGGAACGGGCAGCCAGTCGAGCCCGCGTGTCGGGACGAGGGACGTCGGCGAACCGACCGCCGTGCCGACCGTGACGAAAGCGTCGTAGGCACCGTATGGGTCGTGCAGGCCGAGCTCGGCCCACAGCTGGCCGAAGCCCGGGTCGACGTCGACGAACGCGCGGACGTCGGCGTCGACTCCGGTGTAGCCCATGACGTCGAGCAGCAGGTCGGCGCGGGGCAGCCGGTCGACGCCGGCGAGCAGGACGGGCACGTCGTACGGGGCGAAGACCGTGCGCAGCCAGGCACGCTGCGCTGCCTCGTCGCCCGGCAGCAGCCGGTCGACGAACGCCACCCGGCAGCCGAGCTGCTGCAGGCCGAGCAGCCACTGCAGGAAGACCCCGGCGTGCCCGCCGCGCCCGGGCCGCTGTGCGACGGCTCCCCCGACGAGCACCAGCGGTGCGGCGTCGCCGGAACGCGCCGTCCCGCCGGTCCTGCCCATCCCGCCCACGGCTACAGCTCCGGTGCGGCGCCGTGCTCGCGCATCGCGGTGTGCACCTGGGCGTCCCACAGGTGCGTCTGCAGCCAGGTGTTGTAGCGGCCGACCGCCCGGCGCAGCTCGTCCGGGTAGGACTGGCCCTCCAGGTGGTAGAGCTCGGCGGCCGGGACGTACCAGTTGCGCAGACCCCTCTGAAGCAGGCGCAGGCACAGGTCCGAGTCCTCGTAGTCGCCTTGGACGAAGCCGCCGCACAGGCCTCCGCTCTCGTTCCACAGGTCGGTCGCGAGCATGAGGCAGGCACCGGTCACCGCGGGGACGGAGCGCTCGACGCACGCCGGCGGGAAGCTGCGGTGCAGGCCCTTGAAGTAGTGGCCGTTGGTCCACAGCGCCGAGCCCTCGGGCCGGTCGAAGTACATGCCGGCGTGCTGCAGCGAGTCGTCCTCGTAGAGCAGCTTCGCGCCGACGGCGCCGACGTCGGGCAGGCGGTCGTGCGCCTCGACCAGCGTCGCGAGCCAGCCGGGACGGTCCGGCAGCACGTCGGAGTTCAGCAGCAGCAGCAAACGCCCGCGGGCGAAGCGCGCCCCGACGTTGTTGGCGTCGGCGAAGCCGAGGTTGCGCCGCAGGAGCACCAGCCGGAACGGCACCGCGTACATGCGCGACAGGCCCTCGGCCTGCTGCACCGCGAGCTGCGAGAGCTCAGGCGAGTCGAGCACGTAGACGAGGTCGACCGCCCGCATGGCGGGGTCGGAGACGAAGGCCGCGAGCTGGTGCTCGAGGAAGTCGAGACGCTTGTAGAGCGGCACGAGCACCGTGACCTCGGGCGCGGTGACCGGCGTCCCGTAGGTGTGCACGGCGGTCACCTCCTCCGGACCGGTGCGGTGCGCCACCAGCCGGGACAGCGCCGGTTCGGCGTGCGCGGCCAGGAACGGCGCGTCCGGTGCGAGGTCGTAGGCCAGGTCGCTGAGCACGGCGGTGCGGGCGGCCAGCGGGTCGCTCAGGACGGGCGGCGCAGGCGCCTCGACCGCGTCGCCGGCGGCGTTGCGGAGCTCGAGCTTCCAGCCGACGCCGAGCCGGCTCGGCGCCGGCAGCACGAAGGTGGCCAGAAAGCCGGTTCGCTCCGCCGTTGGCACGGCGCCGTCGTCGGCGTAGAACGCATCGACGTCCGGACGGGGGTAGCGGGCAAGGCCGGGCAGGACGTCGCTCGTCGCGCCCTCGGGCGAGACGACGACCAGGCTCGTCAGCTCGGCCTCGGTGTCGCGCACCCAGCCACGGACGTAGAAGGCCGAGTCGTCCAGGGAGTAGAGCTGGTCGACGAACAGCCCGCGGGGCTGGTCGGCGGCGATCTGCACCGACGGCAGGGCCTCGCGCAGCGTCTCGTGCACCGCATGCAGGTCCTGGGACAGCTGGCGACGGAACGGCGCGTCCGGCGCGCAGGTGACAGCGCCGGCGAGGAACGCCGCGGCGCGCTTGCGCCGCTCGACGTCGATGCCGCCGAGGCCCTCCCAGGCGAGCGCCCGCACGTCGACCAGCACGTTCCCGAGCTGCTCCGGAGTCACGAGCAGGCTGACGCGGCCCAACCGGATCACGACCGGGGACGCCGGCCACGCGGTCGTGACCACAGCGAGGAACCCGGTTCCGGTGCCGACCCGCCCGCTCGGCAGGGACACCGGGCGGGTGTGCGGGATGCTCAGCGAGCGAGCGTCGAGCCGGCCGGCCCGCGCAGCGCGCTCAGGCGCGCCGAGATCGCTCTCCTCGCCGTGCCAGCCGACCAGCAGGACCTGATCGCCGACGCGGCTCGCGAACTCGACCTGGCCGAGGACGATGCGCTCGGCCGGCTCTACCGCAGCGCGCTCCTCGACCGCAGCCGCAGCGGGCACCTGCCTTTCGGGGGCATGCGCCTCGGTGGGCGCCTGGGGAGCAGACAGCTCAGCGGTCGACACGGGACGGCTCCTCAGAGATGCGCGGGCCAGGCAGGGACGTCAGCTCGGGACGGCGCTCGGCGAGCGCCCGGCGGTAGACGCCCGCCAACGCGTTGACGTGATCGTCCATCGACCGGACGGGTCGCACGCCGGCGGCAAGGGTGTCCCAGAGGCCGGGCGTCGAGGCGGCCCGGGCGAGGGTGTCGGCGAGGGCGTTGGCCGAGCCGGCGCGGAAGTGCAACCCGTCGACGCCGTCGGTGACGGCCTCGGCCATCCCCCCGATGTCGCTGCAGATCACCGGCTTGCCGTGCTGGAACGCCTCCTGGATGACCAGCGGCGCGTTCTCGTACCAGATCGACGGCACGACGACCCAGTCGACGTCGGCCATGAGCGAGGGCAGCTCGGTCGCGGTGTACCTGCCGTGCAGCCGGACGGTGCCGGCGTTGTCGTCGAGCAGGTCATGGAAGCGGTCCTGGAACTCCTGCGGGGCGTGCTCGAGGTTCGCGCCGTGCAGGACGAGCTCGGGGCGCCCGGCGCTGAGGTCGGCGTCGAGCGGGCTCGTCGTGCCGGCGGTCCGGCTGTCGTCACCGCTGCGTTGACTGCCGACGCGCTTGGCGCGCGAGCGCTCCTCTCGCTCGGCGAGGCGGCCCATCGCCTGGAGCAGGACGTCCGATCCCTTGTAGCGGGTGAACTGGCCGAAGTAGCCGAACCGGTTGCGCGGGCCGTCCGGGGCGCCCCCCGGCAAGGTGCGGGACGGCTGCCGGCGCACCGGCAGGCGGCCGTTCTGCTCGTGCACGAGCTTCTCGCGCGGGATGCCCCAGTCGGCGTACGCCTCGAGCAGGAACCGGCTCGGGCACACGAAGAAGTCGACCTCGACGAGCTGGGCCTTGATGAACCGCTCGCGCAGGAAGAAGTCCTGCGGCTTGATGTCAGGGAAGCAGGAGCTGCACTTGCGCGGGCTCGGTCCTGTGCACAGCTTCCCGTCGGTGCGCAGCAGCTGGCCGTCGCGAAAGCACATCGGCAGGTACTCGTGCAGCGTGTAGATGATCGCCGCGTGCGGCAGCACGTTGCGGATCGTCCGCAGGAGGTCGAAGCCGAAGAACAGGCTGTGCTGGACGTGCACGACGTCCGGCCGGTACGAGCGCAGGAAGTCGGCGAGGTAGCGCGTGTAGAACTCCTTGTTGCGTGCGCTGGACAGGAACCAGTCGTAGTCCGCGGCATCGGTGTGGAAGAAGTACTGGCCCGGGTCACCGCCCACCGGCTCGATCAGCGTGCCGGGGTGCGGGGTGCCGCGACCGCTCCCCGCCGGACCGGTGCCCGCGAGCAGCAGCGGCGCGAACTCCGGCGCGCTGTCGCGGACCTGGGTGTAGAGCTCCAGCGCGTAGTTCTCCGCCCCTCCCGCCATGACCGAGGGGTGGTGGTGCACGACGTACAGGACACGGGTGCTCATGCGAAGGACTCCTGGGTCGGGTCGGCGGAGAGGGCAGCGGCGTCCGCTTCGGACGGATGGGCAAGGCCGTAGACCAGCCCGAGCCCGTCGCGGTGCAGCAGCAGTCGCCCGGTCGTCTCGAGGTGGCGGCGGAGCCCGGCGTAGTGGTCGAGCCACCACAGGGCGGTGATCGGGAACACGAGGTACCGCCAGCCCTGGGCGCGCATGCGCTCGAGCTCGAGGACGGCGGCCTCGCTGTCGTGCGGGTGGTGGCCGGCGTAGGTGCCGTCGTCCGCCTGCGGGAAGTGGCCGCCGACGCGACCGTCGAGGGCGAGCAACCGGTCGTCGCCGCGGCTGACGACCAGGACCCGCGCGCCCACGGGCACCAGCCCCAGCACGGCGCCAGGCAGATCGTGGAGCACCGCGTCGTACTCGGCTCGGGTCGGCGTCTGCACCTGTGGCGGGCGTGACCGGACCAGGCTCTGCACCTCCTTGAGCGTCAGCTGGAGGCTGGCGACGGCGTCACGCAGGACCGCCACCTCGGTGGCGCACCCGCACCGGCAGCGGCTCATGAGGACTCCTCCAGAACGTAGATGCGGCAGTCGCGCGGGTCGTCCAGCAGCAGCGCGCGGTGCTGCAAGAGGTGTTCGCAGAACCCCGGGTAGTGGTCCAGCCACCACATCGCGGTGGCCGGGAGCACGAGGTGGGTCGCACCCCGTGCCTGCTGGGCCGCGAGGTGGGCGATCGCCGCCTCGCTGTCGGCAGGATGGAAGCCGGCATAGTCCCCGTCGGCGTCGCAGGGGAAGTGCTGAGCCGTCCGGCCCTCGATCTGCACCAGCTCGCTGTCACCGCGGCTGATCACGAGAACAGTCGCGCCTTCGGGCACGAGCTCCGTGATGCGCTCGCGCACCCGGCGCACCAGGCGCCGGTAGCCCGGTCCGGGGTGCGGGGCGAAGGCGTCGTCGAGCCGCGCGGCCAGCGCCGCCTGCAGCTCGCCGAGCGCCTCCTGCACCCGGTCGTCGCCCTCGAGCACCGTCGCGTGCGAGGCCTCGAGCAGGCCGGACAGCTGCAGCCCGTCTTGCGGCCAGTGCGAGCGTGCCACAGTGCGGACGGTCAGCACGTCGCGGTGGCCGGCGGTCGCGGCGAGCACGGACAGGCGGACGGCGTCCTGCAGCAGCTCATGCACCTGCCGGGTGCGCTGTCGGAGCAGCCGCTCGGCCTCCTGGCCACGCTCGCGCCGCTCGAGCGTCGCGAGCTCGATCGCCACCTCGGCCACGAGCGGGGTGGTGTCGCCCTCGTACCGCACGGCCAGCAGCCCGTCGTCGGCGTACAGCTCGAGGTCGTCGGGGATGACCCGTGACTGCCAGGTCTGGCAGTACAGCCGGCCGTTCTCGGCCTGCTCGGGGCTGGTGCGACCGCGCGAGACCGATTCGAGGTGCGTGAGCACCGCGGTGCCGCAGTAGCGCACCTCGTGGCCGGCCTCGCGCAGCCGCAGGCACAGGTCGACGTCCTCGTGGCCGTTGCGGTAGCGCAGGTCGAAGCCGCCCAGGGCGAAGAAGACCGACCGGCGCAGCAGCAGGCACGCGCCGGTGACGACCTGGAAGGCGCGCGAGCGCACGACAGCCGGGTGGTGGCCGGGGAAGCCGGCATAGGCATGGTGCGGCAGCCGGTCGCGTCCGAAGACGACGCCGGCGTGCTGCACGGTGCCGTCCAGGTGCAGCAGCCGGGCGCCGATGGCCGCCGCTGCCGGGTGCTCCTCGGCTTCGCGCAGCAGGGCGTCGAGCCAACCGGGGTGGGGCGTTGTGTCGTTGTTCAGCAGCACGACGAGCTCGGTTCGGGCGGCCGCGACGCCGCGGTTGCAGGCTGCGCCGAAACCCACGTTGACCGGCAGGAGCAGCACGTCGATGCGGTCACCGTAGGAGGTGAGCAGCGCGACCGTGTCGTCGGGCGACGCATCGTCGACGACGAGCACACGGGTGCCGGCCGGCAGGTCCTGGGCGAGCAGCTGGTCGAGGCAGTGCCGCGTCAGACTGGCCTTGCCGTGCACGGGGACAACCACGGTGACGCTCACAAGGCCACCTCGACGGGTCGGCGGGCGCGTAGGCGGAAGACCGTCCCCGCGGCGTCGTCGAGCACGCGTTCGCCGCTTGTGTCGAGGTGACGCGCGAGCCCGTCGTAGTGATCGAGCCACCACGTCGAGGTGGCCGGCAGCACCAGGTGCGTGAACCCGCGGTCGCACAGCTGCTCGAGGTGGTCGACCGCCTCGCCGCTGTCGCCCGGGTAGTAGCCCGGGAACGCGCCGTCGGCGTCCTGCGGGAAGTGCCCGGCCGGCCGGCCGAAGCGCAGCAGGGCGCTGTCGCCCTTGCTCACCACGAGCACCCGGGCCTGCTCGGGCAGGGTGCGGCGCACGGCGTCGCACAGCTCGCGCACCTGCCGGAGGTAGTCGGCGCCCGGGCGGTGCGCGTGCGGCTGCCACGCCTGGCCCCACTTGGCCTCGAAGGCGGCGCGGTTGCGGGCGAACAGCTGGCCGTGCTCCCCCGTGGCCACGAGGTGGCCGAGGCTGCCCTCACCGTGGTGGTGCACCAGGACGTCCTCGGCGACCACGAGCCGGAGCCCGGCGGCCCGAACCCGCTCGGCCCAGTCGTCGTCCTCGAACAGCCCGATGCCGAAGCGCTCGTCCAGCGGCCCGACGCGCTCGAGGACCTCCCGCCGGAAGGCGGTGCAGAACATGGTCAGGACTGGTAGGTCGTAGACCTGGCCGGCAAAGCGCTGGCCGCGGTCCTGCGCGGCAGCGACGAGCCCGCCCCAGGTCGACCAGGTGACCGCGACCTCGGCCTCGTTGCCACACCGGTTGGTGACCGGGCCGACAGCGCCGACCTCGGGGTCGGTGAGGTGCCGCACCAGCCTGGCCAGGGCGCCGGGAGGCACCAGCGTGTCGTTGTTGAGCAGGACGAGCACGTCACCGACGGCGGCGGCCAGCCCGGCGTTGACCCCTGCGGCGAAGCCGACGTTGGTGGACTGCGGCAGCAACCGGACCCGCGGGTCGACAACGGCGAGCGCGGCGACGTCGGCCGCCGTCCCGTCGGTCGAGGCGTTGTCGACGACGAGCACCTCGAGGCTCAGCGCGTCGTCATGGTCGGCGAGCAGGCTGGCCAGGCACAGCCGGGTGAGCGGCAGGCCGTCGTGACACACCACGACGACGCTGACCTCGGGCGCCCCGGCGTCGAGCCCGACCCGCGGACGCGGGTAGGTCAGCGTCCGGGCGGTACGCAGCGTCGCCTCGGGCAGGACGAGGGGCCGGCGCGAGACGGCGTCCAGGCGCAGGTCGTCCGGCAGCACGGGGGCAGCCACCGGGAGCGAGCCCAGGGACGTCTGCGGTCCCGCGGCCCGGGTAGGCAGGCCCATGTCCGCGAGCAGCCGTCCGAGCACCTTGTCGGAGTCGAACGCCTCCTCGGCGATCTCGCGAGCTGCCCGGGACTGCCCGTCCGGGTCGGCGAGCACCGTCTCGACGGCCGCCACGGCGTCGTCGAGGGTGCGCCAGGCGTGCAGCCCGATGCCGGTCGGGAGCACCCGGCCGAAGCCGGTGTCCTGGGTGATCACGGGACGACCGCTGGCCAGGTAGGTGGCGCTGCGGTCGCTGAACCAACCGCTGCGCAGCCGGACGTTCTGGTCCTTGGCCGCGGTCAGCTCGCCGAGGCTGCCGGCGAGGTAGGCGCGGTACGGGTCGAGGTCCTCCGACAGGGGCAGGGCGGCGCGGACCGCGAAGCCGCGGCGGCGCAGCTCGTCCTGCTCCTCGGTGGTGCAGCTGGACAGGGCCAGCTCGACCCGGGCCTGCGGACATCGTTCCGGCAACCCGAGCAGGTGCTCGAACTCCGTGTGCTTGCTCCAGCCGTACAGCTCACCGCCGAGCGAGACCTCGCGCCAGGCCTGGCGCCAGTTCCCCACGGTGGTGAAGGCGCCGTCTGCGGGCGGCGGGGTCTGCGGCCACAGGTCCAGCACGACTGGTTGCCGCGTCGGGCGGAAGTGGTAGCCGGCCGGGATCGGCAGGCCGCAGCCGGCCCGACCGAGGTTCTCCCCGAAGGTGAAGAAGGCGACGTGCGGGTCAAGGAACGCGCGCGTGCTCTCCAGCCCGTCGTGCAGCTCTACCTGCAGCTGCACCGGGTCGGTCTCGAGGTAGACCAGGCGACCGGTCGCCGAGTGCTCGGGCAGCGGCTCGGTCCCGCCGTGCAGGTTGACGACCAGGTCGGCGCGCGCGAACAGCCCCGACAGGGCGGAGGCGGACATGCCGAGCACGCGCTCATCGCCGTGCACCGCCTGGTAGGCCCAGCGGCCCGCGAAGCCGAAGCGACGTAGGAGCCGGTCGAGGTAGGCGGCGGCCAGGGCCGGCCCGTCGTCACTGTGGGACTGCATCAGCATCGAGGGTGTGCGTCCGTGCGCCTCGACGTAGTAGGTGTCGTAGCCGAGCCGCTCGAAGCCGGCGAGGTAGTGCAGGGTCTGCCAGGCGACGCCGGCCACCGGCATCTTGGTGAGCATGCCGAGCACCACCACGACCGGTCGCCGTGCGAGCCCGGGTGCCGGCGATCGCGACGAGACGGGGCGCAGAGCACCAGCGGCTTCCGGGCGCAGCTCGACCTCGACGAGCTCGCCGGTCTCGGCGACCTGCGACGTCCCGACCTCGACGACCGCCGTGGGCCTGGCGTCCTGCGCGGTGACCATCTCGGCGTAGAGCCCGTCCGAATGCATCAGCACGTCGTGCGTGCCCTGCTCCACCAGCCGACCGTCATCGAGCACGAGGATCTGCGTCGCGGAGCGCACCGTGGACAGTCGATGGGCGATCATGAAGGTGGTCCGGCCCGCCATCAGGCGCTCGAGCGCATCCAGGATGACCGCCTCTGTCCGCGAGTCGACCGACGACGTGGGCTCGTCGAGGATGAGCAGCGGCGCGTCGCGCAGGAACGCGCGGGCGATGGCAACGCGCTGCCGCTCGCCTCCGGACAGGGTCTGGCCGCGCTCACCGAGCACGGTGCCGTAGCCGCCGGGCAGCCGGCTGATGAACTCGTGCGCGTTGGCTGCGCGGGCCGCCGCGCGGACCTGGTCGTCGGTCGCGCCCAGGTCGCCGTAGCGGATGTTCTCCAGGATCGTTCCGGTGAACAGGACCGGCTCCTGCAGCACGATGCTGCACTGGCGGCGCACCGACTCGACGGTCAGGTCGCGCAGGTCGACGCCGTCCAGCAGCACGCGGCCCTGCGCCGGGTCGACCAGGCGCGGCAGCATGCTGACGAGCGTCGACTTTCCCGCGCCGGTCGGACCGACGAGGCCGACCACCGCTCCTGGCGGCACCGAGAAGCTGACCTCGCGCAGGGTGCCCTCGCGATCGGGGTAGTCGAAGCTGACGTCCTCGAAGCGGACCTGGCCTGAGGCGCGACCCAGCTCCACCGCTCCGGGCCGGTCGACCACCTCGATCTGGACGTCGGAGATGGTCAGCGCCGCCTCCAGCCCGATGAACCGCAGCTGCAGCTGAGCGAGAGTGCTGCTGATGACGGTGAGCGGCGTGTAGACGGCCGCGACGTAGGCCAGCACCACGAGCAGCTCGCCGATGGTCAGCTGCCGGTCGATGACCTGGTGCGCGCCGAACCACAGCACCAGCGCCGTACCGAGGGCGGTGATGAGGTTGAGCACCAGGCTGAACATCGTCTGCTGGACGGTGAGGGTGACGCGGGCCGCGACGGCCGCCTCTCCCTGCCGCGCGAACCGATCGTGCTCGTAGTCGTTGCGCCCGAAGGTGAGGATCACGCGGACCATGGCCATCGCCTCGTGGACGATCGACAGGGACTCGGTCTCCATGCCCTGCACGCTGCGCAGCCGCGGCTCGACGTAGCGTCCGTACCAGCCGGTGGAGGCGTAGACGAAGGGCACCACGGTGAGCGACAGCAGCGCCAGGGTCGGCTCGAGCCGGAAGGCGACGTAGAGCATCCCCAGCACGGTGAGCGCGCTCTGCACCAGCGGCAGGAGCGAGACCGTGATCTCGCCCATCGCCGCCGACTGCTGGTTGATGACGAACATCAGCCCGCCGCGACGGGTGTTGTCGTGGTAGCTCAGCGGCAGCCGCAGCGCGTGCTGGAAGAGGTGGCTCCGGTAGGCCAGCGTCATCCGCTGGCTGATGCGCGTGTTGACGTACTCGTCGAGCACGGTCAGGCCGCTGGCTGCCAGCACCAGGACCACGCTCGACAGCACGGCGACGGTGACCAGGCGCGCGGGGGTGTCGACGTGCACGGCCTCCAGCCAGCCAGGTGCTTGCCGGTGCCCGAGCGCGCTGTCGACGAGCAGGGCCAGCGGCCAGGGCGCGCCGATGCTCGCGATGACCGCGGCGACCATGAGCACCGCCGACAGCCCGAGCAGGCGGACGTGCGGGCGGGCGTAAGGGACCAGTCGCGGGAGGTGGCGGAAGGACTGCCTCATGACGCCTGCTGCCCAGCAGCGGACGATGGCGCGACCGCAGCGGCGAGAGCGGTGGTCCTGGCAACCGCGTGGGAGACCCGCCGGCGCAGCAGCGCGAGCTCGGCGGCGAGGCCGCAGCCGAGCGCGACGGTGACCACGGCGGCGAGCGCCGTGCTGGCGAGCAGCGCAAGCAGCGGCGCCGGCGCGACGAGTGCCGCGGTCAGCCCCGGACGGACGCGGGTGGCGAGCACCGGGGTGCTGCCCCACCGCAGGCCGGTGGTGAGCCGGCAGCGCAGCAGCGGACCGGCGCTCGTGCGCAGGTCCCAGACGTCGTGCGGTCCGCCTCGCCGCACGGCGCAGCGCTGCCCGGACAGCGCCAGGTGCAGCGCATCGAGCCACCGCAGCCGGTCGCCGTCCCAGCACGGCGGTGGCAGGGGCGGCAACGGCCGGGCCCGCAGGCCGCCCCAGGCCCGCGCCAGCGGCTGGAGCAGGTGCAGGACCACGACCAGCAGCCGCAGGCGGCGCGGAGACGGCTCGCGGCGCGGGACCTCGGTGCCGACGGCGACGAGCACGGCGTAGCCGAGCAGCCCGGCCAGGCTCCCGGTGGCGGCCAGCAGCATCGGCCGCCACACCAGTCCGAGCACCGCAGCTCCGGCGCCGAGGACGACCAGCGGAAGGACGAGCACGCCGGTCAGCTGCAGGGCAGTGCTGCCGCGGTGGCCGACCACGGGCTGGTACGGCGCCGATCCGCCTGGGCCGTAGGAGACCACGCGGGGCAGCAGGCGCTGCAGGGCGAGCCGACCGCCGTACACCGACGACGACCAGGTCGCGTGACCCAGGCGGTTGAAGCGGTGGGGGTGCCGACCACTGATCATGCGCTCCGCCCGGCCGTAGCCGCGCTGCTGGCGCAGGTAGCCCCGCACGGTCGCCCGCCGCTCGTGCCGCACCTGCGCTGCCGGCGAGAACGAGAGGACCCCGCCGGCGTCGAGCAACCGCCAGCACATGTCGACGTCGTCCCCGGCGGAGGTCAGAGCGGGCAGGTAGCCGCCGGACGCGATCAGCGCGTCCCGCCGGAAGACGCTGTTGCACCCCGCGAGGTGCTCGGCGCGGACGGGGCCGACAAGCACCTCGACGGGGTTGCCGGGCGAGGCAGCCACGGCGCGGGCGGTGCGCCCCGCCCAGGTCACCGGCAGGTTCGGGCCCCCGGATCCGACGATCGACGGGTCGTCCTCGAAGGACAGCACGAGGTAGCGCGCCCACAGGCGGTGGCAGGTCGCGTCGGCGTCGAGGAACGCGACGAGCTCGCCGGTGGCCGCCGCGATACCGGCGTTGCGGGCGGCGGACAGGCCCCCGTGCTCGAGCTCGAGCAGGCGGAACGGCGAGCTGCGGGCGATCTCGCGGGTGCTGTCGGTCGAGCCGTCGTCGCAGACGATCACCTCGAGGTCGGGGTAGTCCAGGGCAGCGAGCGAGTCCAGGCATCGCCCGAGCCGCTCCTGCTCCTGGTAGGCGCAGACGACCACCGACAGTCGCGGCCAGCTGGCGCATTGGTCAGGCACCGAGCGCTGCGCCCACGCGGCGGCCACGGCGAACGACGGACGCGGTGCGCGCGCCCGGTCCTGCAGCCCGAACTGCCAGTCCGCGACCGGGTAGCCGCCGACCCCCCAGTCGTCGGTCAGGGCGAAGATGGCGGCGCCGGCGCAGCCGACCTCATCGACGACGTCGAGCTGCGCCTGCAGGCGGGCGGCCTGCTCGAGGTCGCCGTGTCGCGCGGCGTCGACACCGAGCTCGGAGACGACGAGCGGCTGCTCGCCCGCACTGACCGACAGGTGCCGCAGGTACGTGCGCAGGGCCGCCGGCTCATGCAGGAACACGTTGATGCAGGCCAGGTCCTGCCCCTCGACCCGCAGGTACTCGGTGGTCGGGTAGGTGGCGTACGTCACGAGCAGCTCGGGCGCCCCGTCGTGCACTCGATCAACGAGGTCGCCGAGCACGCCCTCGATCCGGCGGGTGCCGTGCAGGCGCACCAGCTCGCCCGGGACCTCGTTGCCGACGACCACGGCCGCGACGCAGGTGCGCCCGGCCAGCCGCTCGAGGGCCTCGTCGACGGCCTGCCGTCCCGCGTCGCGGACCCGGGCGCTGGCCCGGCGCGAGGTGTCGTCAACCATGCGCCAGTCGTCGTAGTGCAGCCCGACGAGCACACGCAGTCCGTGCTCCTCGGCCGCATCGAGCAGGTCCGACGTCGGCAGGGTGTAGGTGCGGACCGTGTTGAAACCGGCGGCGGCCACGGTCGCCAGGTCGCCGCGCAGGCGGGCGGGGTCCGGGAAAGCCGCGCCGTCAAGGGCCCGGGCGAGGAAGCTGCCGTACGTCACGGCCTTGAGCCGCCAGGGCGCTCCGTCGACCTCGAGGTGACGACCGTCGGCGCGGACGGGTGCGAGTCGGGGTCGAGCCGTCTCGCGGGTCCACGGGGCGGGCGAGCGCACACCGAGTGCGGCGGCGGCGGTGCCGTCCAGCGGACGCCGCTGCCGCGGGGGCGCCGTACGGAGGCCCTGACCCCAGGTCATCGCTCCCCCTCCGGACGCCGGGTTACCGCTCGGCAGGCATCCGAGGGCGGGCCGTCCCGGACGACGAACGGCTGAGTTCTGCTTCGGGCATTCGGCTCTCCCGCTTTAGGCCAGACGGTTCAGCACCCCGACTCACCCGCCGATGCAGTCGGGGACGTGCACCACCACCGCAGCAGGGAGATGTCATGCGACGCCCGGTCATCCTCGCGGGGTCCCCCCGCATCCAGGACCTGTTCCTCAAGGACACGCGCTCGCTGTTCGACGAGACCGGCGGCAACACCGGCAACCTGGCCTTCCGCTACGGACTGGCCAGCCACACCCGGGACGTCCTGTTCGGCACGTGGGACGAGCCCGTGGCGTCCCTGCGGGCGCGGGCGGACGTCCTGCTGCTACCGCTGGCCAACCAGCTCGGTGCGCACACCGACCTCGGACACCAGGCCGACCGCATCGAGGCCTTCGGCCTGCCGGTCGTCGGCATCGGCCTTGGCGCGCAGGCCACGTCCGCCGACGTCGACGTGACGCTCACGGCCGGCACCGAGCGGTGGCTCCGGACCATGATCGCGCACGCTCCGTCCGACTACCCGAACGTCGGCGTGCGCGGTGCCTACACCCAGGCGCAGATCGCCCGCTTCGGCCTCGGCGACAAGGTGGTCGTCACCGGGTGCCCGTCCAACTTCATCAACATGCACGACGACGTGGCCAAGCAGCTGACGGAGGGCTACGCCGCCGTCCCCCAGCACGTCGCGGTCACCGCCGGCATCCCCTACATCCCGAAGCTGCGCACCCTGGAGCACCAGCTCGCGCAGCTGGCCACCGACACGGGCGGGGCCTACATCGTCCAGCACGGGCTGGAGATGCTGCACCTGGCCCGCAACGAGTTCGACCACCTGACGCCCCAGCTGCTGGAGACGTGCCGCGACTACATCCGGCCCGAGCTCGACCTCGTCGAGTTCCGCAGCTGGTGCCGCAGGCATGCCCACGCGTTCTTCGACGTGCCGGGATGGATGGACTTCCTCAAGCGCTTCGACTTCGTGGTGGGCACCCGCTTCCACGGCGCCATGCTCGCGCTGCAGGTCGGTGTCCCGGCCGGCGTCATCGCGCACGACAGCCGGACCTACGAGATGTGCACCACGATGGGCGTTCCGGTGCGTTACGACGCCGAGGTGACGGGTCCGCTGACACCGGAGTCGCTGATCGAGCTGTTCGCCTTCGACGCGGACGACTTCCTCACCAAGCGCCGGGCGCTGCACGAGGTCTACGCGCAGATCTTGCAGGACGCGCAGATCGACACAGTGGACCCACTCAAGCTGATGTTCTGAACCGCCCGGGCGCGGTCTGCGTCCGCTGCCGGCCCTGCTCGCCGCCCTGGTCCGGGCGCGCTGACCCGGACCGGCGGGGGGACGGCGCCAGCCTGCCAGGTGTGCAGGGCCAAGCCGCCGGGCTGTCCTGCGCACCGCCGGGGTGTGAGGTGGCCGTCCGCGTGGGATCCTGAGCGAGATGACCTCGCAGCCCGCCGACTCCCCCGACCCCGGTCTCTACGGCCCCGACAGCGTCACGTGGCGCGTCCACGCCGATCCGTCGATGGCGCTCGCCGGCCTCCGCGCGCTGCTGCTCCAGGCGGTGCACCCGCTGGCGATGTCCGGCGTCGCCCAGCACAGCGACTTCCGCGAAGACCCTTGGGGCCGGTTGTTCCGGACCGCGGAGTACGTCGGCGTCACGACGTACGGCACGACCGAGCAGGCTCGCCGCGCAGGGGCGAAGGTCCGCGGCATCCACCGCCGGCTCGCCGGCATCGAGCCCGAGCGCGGCATGACCTACCGGGTGGATGACCCCGAGCTGCTGCGCTGGGTGCATTGCGTCGAGGTCGAGTCGTTCCTGTCGACCGCGCTCCGGTGCGGGCTGCGGGTGAGCCGGGCCGACCAGGACCGCTACTACGCCGAGCAGACCGGCGGCGCCGAGCTCGTCGGGCTGCGCGCCGCCGATGTCCCGGGCTCGGTGACCGAGATGGCCGACTACTTCCGGGACATCCAGCCGCAGCTGAGGGTCACGTCCGCCGCTCGCGACGCGGTGAGGTTCGTGCTCTGGCCGCCGATGCCGTCCAAGGTCTCGTACGGCACCCCGGCCCGCCCCGCCTGGGTCGCCCTCGCCGCGGCCGCCGGCGCGATGCTCCCCCGCTGGGCCCGCCGGCTCTACCGGCTGCCCGGCCTGCCCACGACCGACCTGGCCGCCTCGGCCGCCGGCCTCGCCTTCCGGAGCGGCCTGCTGGTCGTGCCCGACGCGGTGCGCGCCGGCCCTCACCTGAAGGACGGCCGCGAGCGGATGGGGCTGTAGCCACAACCGCTTGACCCGGCTGGCAACCGGACGACCGTCGCCTGGTCGGCTTCGCGACCGCCGTCGGGGAGTACGCCGACGCGATGACGCACCCGGCGCACACCGGCCTGCTGGACGAGCTGCTCCTTGCGTGGCTCGAGGAGCACGCCGGGCAGCTGGAGCACGACGTCCCGGACCCCGACACCGCCCGAGCGGCCCTCCTGGCGGCGCGCGGCTGGCTGCCGGCGCGAAGGTTCTGGCGGCGGCGACGGGAGCTGGACGGGCCAGCACCCGAGGCGGTCTGGCCGGAGGGCGTGACGGTGCGGGACGACGAGCGGCCGCTGGACGACCGGGCCGTCCACAAGCTGATCACGTCGGCGTTCCGGGAGATCGGCGGGGAGGCGCAGGGGCAGGTGGTCAGGGCGGCGCTGTCGCAGGTCACGGGCGAGGACGACGACTTCGTGCGCCGGCTGGCGGTGGCACCCTCGCAGCGCGGCCGAGGGCTGGGCCTGCGGCACGAGTGCTTCCGGCGGCACGCCGCCCGCGGTCTGTCCGCAACCGTCCTCGGCGTCGACGCGGCCAACCCGACCGGCGCGCTCGACCTCTACACCAAGGCGGGGATGCGGGTGCACGAGCAGTTCACCCGGCGGGACCGGCCGGGCTAGAGCGGGCTAGAGCTTGGCGAGCCGCTCGGCCGCGGCCTGCAGCGTCTCCAGCCTCTTGGGGAACGCGAACCGGATGATCCCGGCCCCGTCCGCGGGGTCGGCGAAGAACGACGTGCCCGGCACGGCCGCCACTCCCGGGTCGACCACCATCCGCCGGGCGAAGGCGCTCGAGTCCTGCGCCGGGTCGAGCCGACCGGTCTGGCACAGCACGTAGTAGGCGCCGTCCGGGACGTGGAAGGTGAAGCCCACGTCGGCCAGCACCTGGCACAACAGGTCCCGGCGCTCGCGGTAGGCCGCGGCGCTGCGCGCGTAGTAGTCCGGCGGCAGCGCCATCGCGACCGCGCCGGCGGCCTGCAGCGGCGCGGCGGCCCCGACCGTGAGGAAGTCGTGCACCTTGCGGATGCTGCTCGTGATGGCCGGCGGCGCGATGGCCCACCCGACCCGCCAGCCGGTCACGGCGTACGTCTTGGACAGCGCGTTGATGGTCACCGTGCGGTCCTCGAGCCCCGGCACGGTCGCGGGCGGGACGTGCTCGGCGTCGTAGACGATGTGCTCGTAGATCTCGTCGGTCAGGCACAGCACGTCGTACGCCTGGCACAGCTCGCTGATCAGGGCGAGCTCCTCCCGGCTGAAGACCTTGCCGGTCGGGTTGTGCGGTGTGTTGACGATGATCGCGCGGGTGCGGTCGTTGAACGCCGCCCGCAGCTCCGCCTCGTCGATCGACCAGTCCGGCGCGTGCAGCGTCACGTATCGAGGCGTCGCGCCCGACAGCACGGCGTCCGGGCCATAATTCTCGTAGAACGGCTGGAAGATCACCACTTCGTCGCCGGGGTCGATGGTCGCCAGCAGCGTGGCGATCATGGCTTCGGTGGAGCCGCAGGTGACGCAGAGCTCGGTCTCGGGGTCGATGGTCCAGCCGGGGTAGGTCGCGGCGGTCTTGGCCGCGATGCCGTCCCGGAAGGCCTTGGCGCCCCAGGTGATCGCGTACTGGTTGACGTCCTCGTCGATGGCCCGCTTGGCGGCGTCCTTCAGCTCCTGCGGGCAGGAGAAGTCAGGGAAGCCCTGGGCCAGGTTGACGCCGCCGGAGGCCGCGCAGAGCCGGGACATCTCCCGGATGACCGACTCCTCGAACGTGCTCGCCTTGGCGCTGGTCCAGGTCCTGGTCATACGGCCGACCCTGTCACGGGCGCGTCCTGCTCGGCGGGGTCGGGGACCCTGCTGGGGCCGCTGAAGGCCAGCACCGCCCCGGCCAGCAGCGAGGCGCCGGCGGCCACGGCGAAGGCGATGCCGTAGCCGTCGACGGCATCGCGCAGCACGCCGATGAAGGCCGGACCGGCGGCGACGCCAAGGGTCGCGACGAGCTGGCTGCGGGAGTAGATCCGTCCGTAGTCGCGTACGCCGAACCGCTCGGCCAGCAGCAGCGGGTGGAGCATCAGCAGGTTGCCGACGGTCAAGCCGAACCCGATGGTCGTGAGCAGCAGCGCCGTGCGCCCCTCGACGAACGACAGCACCAGCAGGGCTGCCGCCTGGCCGACCATGAGCCACAGGGCGAGCGCGCGCATCGAGGTGCGGGCGGCCACCCAGCCACCGGCGAGCCGGCCGGCCAGGCTCGAGACGGCCAGGACCCCCACGACGAAGCCGGCGTAGCGCGCGTCGGTGCGGTCGGCCGTGAGGTTGTAGAGGTGGGCGATGCCCCCGACCTGGGCCAGCATCGCCAGCAGGTGAGCCACGGTGACGCAGGCGAAGAAGCGGGTGCCCATCGCCTCCCGGGCAAGGGCCCCGCGGTAGGCGGCCGGGGATCCGGGCGGCGGAGCGGGGTCGCCGTCGGGCAGCAGCCCCATCTCCTCCGGCGACGGCCGCAGGAGCAGGGACGTGATCGGGATGACCCCGAGGACGAGGACGAGCGCGAGCCAGGGGGTGACGGCGACCAGGCTGCTGCGGTCCAGGAGCGCCGCGACGAAGGGGGTGATCAGCACGCCGCCTGCCGACAGCCCCGTCGAGGCGATGGACAGCGCGACCGAGCGCCGCCGCGAGAACCACCTGGCCACCAGCGTCGTGCCGGGCACCAGCGACGAGGCCGCGAAGCCGGCCCCCCAGAAGGCGTAGAGCAGGTACAGCTGCCACAGCTCCTGCACGCGCCCGAGCAGCAGCAGGCACAGGGCCGACACGACGGCCCCGGCCGCGATCATCGGGCGTGGGTCGCGCGTCGACATGTATGTCGCGACGGCCAGCCCGGCCACACCGCCCACGAGGAAGAACACCGCCGTGGCGCCGGAGACAGCACCGACCGAGAAGCCCTGCTCGACGGTGAGGAAGCGCAGGTAGACCGGCAGGCCGTAGAAGACCAGGCCCGCCGTCGTCGTCAGCATGACGAACACGCCGAGGACGACCCACCAGCCGCGGAAGATCCCGCCGCCCCCGACGGTCGGGGCCGCCGACTCACGGACCGGGGACGTCATCGCACCTCCTGCAGCCGGGTCGGCTGTCGGGAGACAAAGCGGGATCCCCAGGACTGGGCTCCTGGGGATCCCGCTTTGTCGATGACGAACGGCGTCTCACTCATCCCGACAGCACCCCGAGGCCGGTGGCCGTCGTGACGATCCGCTCGTACGCCGACTCGCTGGTCGTCTCGGCGCCCAGCCGGACCGTCTTGGCCGTGCCGTGGAAGTCGCTGCTGCCCGTCGCGAGGAGACCGAGCTCGGCCGCGAGCCCGCTCAGGTGCGTCCGCATCGCGGGGTCGTGGTCGACGTGGTCGACCTCGAGGCCGGCCAGCCCGGCGTTGGTCATCTCCGCGATGACGTCGTCGCCGACCGTCCGGCCGCGCTTGGTGGCGCCGGGGTGCGCGAAGACGGCGACGCCGCCCGCGCCGACGACCAGGCGCACGGCGTCGAGGACGTCCAGCTCGTACTTCTCGACGTAGTAGCGGCCGTGGGTGCCGAGCCACTCCGGCGCGAAGGCCTCGGTGACGGTGGCGACGTGGCCCTGCTCGATCAGGGCCTGCGCGACGTGGGGCCGGCCGATGGTGCCCTGCGCGATCTCCTGGACGCGGGCCCAGGTGACCCCGGTGCCGTCGGCCTCGAGCATCCGCGCCATCTGCTCGGCCCGGCCGACGCGTGAGGTCCGCAGCTCGAGCCGGGCGGCCGCGAACGCCGGCTCAGCCGGGTCGAACAGGTAGCCCAGCAGGTGCAGGCTGATGCCGCCGTGGACGCAGGAGATCTCGGCACCACGGACGAGGTCGAGGCCGGCGGGCAGGGATGCCTCAGCCTCCGCCCAGCCGCCGGTGGTGTCGTGGTCGGTGAGCGCGACGACGTCCAGGCCCTGCTCGCGGGCCTCGCGCACGAGGTCGGCCGGCGGCGTCGTGCCGTCCGAGGCCGTTGAGTGGGTGTGCAGGTCGATGCGGCGGGCGGACAGGACGAGCTCCCCAGGTCGGCGGCAGGCCGCCCAGGGTACGGGCCTCAGCTCAGGCGGGACGTGGGCGCGCCGACCGGCAGGACCTGGTCGACGTGGGCCTGCGCGCGCAGGTCGTGCAGCTCGACGTGCTCGACGAGGACCAGCTCGGCGGCCGGCGGCCAGAGCACCGCCCACAGCCACACGCCGCGGGCCTCGCCGGCGAACGCGACCCGGTCGTCGGCGCTCGCGCACCGCCACAGCGGCGTGGGGTGCCCGGAGGCGATGACCTTGGCGTCGGGCGGCCCGTCGGTGTTCACACCGGGGTCGATCGCGTCGGTTCCGCTGATCCGGCCGCCCAGCCCGATGCCGGGCTCCTCCGCGACCAGGACCATGTCGGCCGGTCCGCCCAGCGGGCTCGGCCCGGACAGCGCGAGCGCGGTCGCCCGCGAGCCGCTGCGCTCGTCGCCGGCCAGCGCCATCCCCGTCACGGTCCACCCCGGCAGCAACGGCAGCGGTGACCACACCGGGACGACCGAACCCCCGACGACCTTGGCCACCACCTCGGGATGGACCGGCGTCCAGGTGCGCAGCGGCAGCACGGAGCCGTGCCGCTTGCACTGCCACGCGCTGGACATGAGGCCGGGCGCCTGCACAGACGCACCGCAACGGGGACAGGTGGGTGGGTGCACGTCGTTGACGTTCCGCCGCCGACCCCCCGCAGGTCAAGGGGCGGGCGGCGAAGGGGCTACTTCCGGGTCGGCTCCACCAGCTCCGGGCGGCCGGGCTGCTCGCCGCCGTTCGCCTCGCCGTACGACCGCTTGGGGACCATGACCTTGCGCCGGAAGATGCACACCAGCACGCCGTCCTGGTTGTAGCCCTTGGTCTCGACGTAGACGACGCCGCGGTCGTCCTTGCTCTTGGACTCGGTCTTGTCCAGGACCTCGGTCTGCCCGTAGATCGTGTCACCGTGGAAGGTCGGGAAGACGTGCTTGAGCGACTCGACCTCCAGGTTGGCGATCGCCCGGCCGGAGACGTCGGCGACGGACATGCCGAGCAGCAGCGAGTAGATGTAGTTGCCGACCACGACGTTCTTGCCCTGCTGCGTGGTCGCGGCGTAGTTGGCGTCGAGGTGGAGCGGGTGGTGGTTCATGGTGATGAGGCAGAACAGGTGGTCGTCGTACTCGGTGACCGTCTTCCCCGGCCAGTGCTTGTAGACCGCTCCGACGTCGAACTCCTCGTAGTACCGGCCGAACTGCACGGTGGCTCCTCCTGCGTCGATGGGGCCGTCATCCTCGCAGTGGGGTCAGCGCCAGACCACCGGGGGTCCGTGGCCGTGCGCCTCGGCCAGCACCCGGCTGCTCCCGCCCGGCCAGGTCGTCAGCGTCAGGTGGAACCGGGTGTCACCGGTGCCGAACCGGTGGGGCTCGAGCGACAGGTGCGCGAGCGTCGCGCGGGAGGTCGCGCGTCGGCCGGCGTCCTCGAGCAGGCGGGTCACGGCCTCGCGCTCCTGCGGCTCGAGGTACTGCCGCACGACCGAGTGCCACACGACGGTCACGACACCGGGGCGCGGCTCAGCCAGCTCGCGCTCCAGGAACGCCGACGCGGAGAGCCGCTCGACCCGCTGCGGGTGCCTCGATGCGACGTCGAGCGCGCCCCGCAGCCGCGCGAAGCGGTCGACCTGGTCGGCCCAGACGTACGACGTGAGCGTCAGCCGGTCCTCGGTGCTGCCCGGGTCCAGCGGCGCCGGGTCGCACCCGAGGCGCTCGACGACCTCGAGCCGGGCGGACGGCGGGAGCGGGCCCTGCCACGGCCTGCGCAGCACGACCGACGACGCCGGATCGCCGAGGACGACACCCTCGGCGACGTCGTGGGCGTAGCGGTCGAACAGCAGGTTGAGGCCGCCGCTCGCCCCGACCTCGAGGAGCCGGACAGGCAGACCGGTCTCGTGGGTGAGGTGTGACAAGCCCCCGATCAGGGCCGTGCTGCGACCCACCTCGTTGGTCTGCACCGGCCGCGCGATGTGCTCGTGCAGGACCTCGAGCTGGTCCTCCACCTCGTCCCGGGCAGCGGCCCAGACGTCGCCCGGCGTCCCGCCGACGCTCGGGTAGTGGATCGCGAGCCTGGGCGCGCGGCGCTCGAGCACCAGCCGGTGCAGCGCGCCGGCCAGCCGCAGCGGCGGCACCGTGCCGGCCGGGTCGTCCTCGAGCGGGCCGAGCAGCGCCGACGACGGTCCACCGGCGACGAGGTCATCAGCCGCACCGCTGAGGAGGTCGGCGGTCAGTGGGCTCCCGGCCTCCCGGCAGTTGATGGCCTGCAGGCGCAGGCGGTCGACCAGGCTGGCGGTCACGGGGCTGGCGGTGACGGGGCCTTCGGCGGGGTCAGGTCGACCTCCAGGCGCCGTGGGTCGCGCAGGTCAGCGCCGGTGTCCAGCCAGCGCTGCTCCAGCGCGCTCGCGCCGTGCACCCGCTTCCACGCCGCCTCGTTCGGCGTCATCGGCAGCAGGGGCAGGAAGCGCACCGGCTCGTGGGCCTCGAGCTCGACGTCGGGGACGAGCCCGCCGGGCTCACCGACGAGGACCGCGGTGAACGGGCTGCCGTCCCAGAGCGGCTCGCCGAGGTCGAGCCCGGCGCCGGGGTCGAGCACGACCCCCTCGACGGCCGGGCTGGCGGCCAGGATCGCGAGGCGACGCAGGACGCTGTCGTGCAGGTCGCGCACCGACAGCAGCAGCTCGGCGCGGGGGCCGTCCTCGAGCACGACCTCGGCGCCCGGGTCACCCATCGGCGCGCGACTCATGCCGAGCGTGACGTAGCGGACCAGTCCGTCCGGGTCGGGGCCGAAGCGCAGGACGTCGACGCGCTCAGCCCCGAGGAAGGACACCCCGGCGCGGCCGCTGTCCTGACCGAGCACCGACAGCAGGTGAGCCTCGACCTGGAGCAGGACGCTGTCGGGGTTCAGGGCGGAGGACATGCCCTGACCCTAGTGAGCGCCAGGCAGCTCAGCCCTGCAGCTTGTAGTCCTTCAGCAGCCCACGCGAGATGATCGTCTTCTGGATCTCGCTGGTGCCCTCGCCGATGAGCAGGAACGGCGCCTCGCGCATGAGCCGCTCGATCTCGTACTCCTTGGAGTAGCCGTAGCCACCGTGGATGCGGAAGGACTCCATGGTGATCTCGGAGCAGTACTCGCTGGCGAGCAGCTTGGCCATGCCGGACTCGACGTCGTTGCGCTTCCCGGCGTCCTTGAGCCGCGCGGCGTTGACCATGAGCGCGTGGGCGGCCTCGACCTTGGTGGCCATCTCGGCGAGCTTGAACTGGATCGCCTGGTGCTGGGCGATCGGCTTGCCGAAGGTGGAGCGCTGCTGGGCGTACTGGATCGCGAGCTCGAAGGCGCGGATCGAGATGCCGCAGGCCCGGGCGGCGACGTTGACGCGACCGACCTCGACGCCGTCCATCATCTGGTAGAAGCCCTGGCCGCGGCCCGCCTCGCCGCCGAGGATCGAGGAGGCCGGCACGCGGGCGCCCTCCATGATCATCTCGGTGGTCTCGACGCCCTTGTAGCCCATCTTCTCGATCTTGCCGGGGATGGTGATCCCCTGGGCGGTCTCGCCGAAGCCGGGCTCCTTCTCGAT
>Ga0105047_10002501_pt1 | contig 32736 bp, 26 predicted proteins | sample MAT04_FD_78384 | JGI IMG/M metagenome (GOLD analysis project Ga0105047, IMG submission 78384) | Freshwater microbial communities from Lake Fryxell liftoff mats and glacier meltwater in Antarctica - MAT-04 (megahit assembly) | ecosystem: Environmental > Aquatic > Freshwater > Ice > Liftoff... | reverse complement strand
CGCCTCACCATTGAGACGGCGCCGCGTCGGCGTAGTTTCAATCGATTCTGCAATTATTGAGGATAGAGAAATACGACCGGCTGTCAGGGCGTGGTGCTCTGTCACTTTCACACACGCGACTCATTATGTTTACACACATTTCAATCGCCTCCAAAAATGATTTGGCGGCAATGCACTTTGCGGCTGTCAGGAGCATGTGTCGATACTGAAGTCAGCACGCTGCTTTGAAAGATTCGGATTGTAATAAGGATCACGTGGAAGTCTGCCGGCCCAGAGTTCTTTGAAAGCGCGAAGTTGTTCCTTCTCACCAATGATACCGGGTGCCTGATGATTATAAAATTCCGCATAAGGCGTGTAAACCAAACGCTTGCTTGAGAAAAACACCTTCAGGCAATAATCAAAGTCGCTATAGAGCGGATATATTTCGCTAAAACCATTCACCGATCGGAAGACCGTTGCGCGCGTCATCATGCATGCTCCGCTCACGACTAGGGCGTTTCGATGCACATTGTTATTCAAAAAATAACCCGGATGGTTCTTGGGAAACCCGCTAAATAAGTAATTTGGCTCACCCGCCGCCATCATCACACCCACATGCTGCAAGCGTTCATTCGGTGATAGCAACCGCGTCCCAACCGCACCAATTTCATCTTGCTGCGAGAACTCCAGCATCCCCTGAATCCAATCCGGAGAAATCACTTCAATATTCTCGTTCATGAACACGAAATGTTCACCCGTTGCCTGGGCGGCCCCTAAATTAATCATTGCCGCAAGATTAAATTCCGAAGTAACGGGAATATGCTTAATGGAACAATCCTTAAATCGCCGGTCCAATCCGTCCGGAATATCCTTGCCGACAATTAATATTTCAAAATTGCGCCAGGTACTTAGTTTGCAAATACTCTCAATACAGGTGGAAAGGGACGGATGGTTACCCGCCGCCGGAATGATGATGCTTGCCTTTGGGTTGTCCAGAATGTCGAACCTGACGCGATGAAATCCCGCAGAAGGCCCCTCTTCGACCGTTCCCCTCTTTCCAATATTAGCCAAATGCGCCTGCAGCGCATCCTTCGCGCGGTCATGCGCCTGGGGTTTCGCGTTCACCCCCGAAGCTGCGGAGCTCGGCAACATGCGCCAATGATAAAGTATGTCGGGTATGTGTTTGATGCGCGCCGTTTTCGCAGTTAAGCGAAGTACGAAATCATAATCCTGAGCCGAATCGAACTCGCTCCGAAATCCCTTTATTTCTCGCACCAGCGATGCCCGGTACACTCCAAAATGACAGGTGTACATGCAGGCGAGAAAATATTCAGGCGACCAATCGGGCTTAAAGAACGGCTCAATACGCTTTCCCGACAAGGTCAGTTTGTCCTCATCGCTATAAAACATATCCAAGGTCGGATCACTATTCAGACATTCAGCAACCTTAAACATGGCATGCTCTGTAAGTTCGTCGTCGTTATCGAGCAGCGCGATAAACTCCCCAGTGGCTAATTCCAATGCCGAGTTTGTCGCCGCTGAAATATTGCCATTCGTCTGCCGGTAAAAAACCTTGATGCGCGAATCTTTCGCACTGAATTCCTTCAGCACTTTCGACACGTGCGTGGACGTGGAGCAATCATCGGCAATGCAAAGTTCCCAATGAGGGTAGGATTGTTTTTGGACTGATTCGATCGCCAGGCGCAAATAGTGTTCAGGACAATTATAAACGGGCATTAGCACGGAAATCAACGGCTTGTACTTCATGGACTCAATTTTAGTGCGCATTTCCTGCCGGTATTGGTCGGTAATTGCATGTCTGGCACACCAGGCTTCATAGTCCCAATTGTCCGCGCCAACCATGCGTTGCAATCGAAGTACGGCCTTGCTTCCAAAATCGCGAAACTGTCCTTTCCGCAAAAGTGATAAAGCGATTTTAAATGAACGAATCAACTTACTGAACATCGCTAACGTCCTTCTGCCGATCAGGGTCTAAATGCGGCATCGCCCTCTCGCGTATCAATTAGCGCCTCCTCGGGTGAGCGAATAGGATCGTTGCCCAATGCCGCAATAAGTTTATTGCGCTGCACTTTAATAAACAAAGGGCGGGGCGCGGGCTGCGACAGCGATGCCGTGGATTGCCCATCGATCAAGCTGGCATCAAGCCCGAATTCCTTTGCGATCAGTTCGGCAAACTCAAGCCGGTTGATATGTTTCGGCCCAACAGTATGAAATGTGCCGGACAACCCTTTTTGCAAAAGAGCCAGCGCTGTCGTGGCAAGATCGACGGAGTACGTCGGCTGCCCAAATTGATCGCTGGGAACCTGCAATCGTTTTCCCGCGCGCAGGGTGCTTACGGCGCGGTACAGAAAGTTCTTGCGTTGTATTTCCGGACCGTAAACCCAGCTCGCGCGCAGAATCAGGCCGGAATCTGGAAGTATCGTGCGCACTTCCTGCTCCGCGCGGACCTTGCTTTCGGCATAGGTATTGACCGGCGCGGTCGGCGCGTCTTCGGGATAGGCGTCGGGGGAATCGCTGAAAACCTGCTCGGTCGAGAAGAACACCATTCGGCTGCCGCTGCGGCGCACGGCCCGAGCCATATTCGCGGTGCCGTCGACATTAATCGCAAAACACTCTTCGGGATGAAGCTGGCAGTAATCGACAAATGTAAGCGCGCCGGGAAGGAAAACGACATCAGGTTTGAAATCCTGGACCATAGCATCGACCGCGGCCGCGTCGCGGATATCCAGCGGGACAAGGCCGTCTCGCGGGCTCTTAAACGACGTACCGATGCAATCAAATCCCCGCGCAGTGCAGCTTCTCAATAATAAGCCGCCAACCTGGCCGGATGCGCCAACGATCAAAGATTTCATTTATGATTCAAGCTCCAGCCGTATCGACGGCGCACCGAATGGCATCAACCAAAATTGGAATGCTATTTATTCAGCCTTGATTTCTAATGTATGGAAAACGTAATCGCCTGACGTTTCACCCGGGTCCATGCGCAGCGACGCAACCACGCCGGGGATTCCGAGGTAGACTTCATTGCGCCCCTTTTGCAGCATGTGCCGGATACTGCGGTCTTCCGCAAATTCGGATTTCTCCGGTGTCGTGTAAAACATCTGGAGCGTCGTCGTGCTGGGGCTATCCACATCAATTCTCAAGATTGGAGAATCCGTCAAAGGGATATTCAGCAGCACATGCGGATCGTCGCCCGATGAGCGGAGAATATGCGCATCTGCGCCTTTGATTATTTTCACGTGATGCATGGGTTTGATGTGGCTGATCAAAGATTCGGCGCTGTTTGGTGACGACACATATCTTTCGCGGTAGGTGGAATCATGCGAAACCACGCTTTCCATCGCCGCGGATAAATAATGCAGCGGCATTCCTTTGACGGGTGCGGGTCTATTCAAGAGCGGCTCGAGAATGCTCCGGTAATTGGCGGCGTTCTGCTGCACGGTGGTGTGCTGGAATTTCTCCAGTGCCGCTCGCGCCTCCCGGACCATGTGCCGGTTCTGTGCCAACTTTTCAATCAACCCAGACGCTGCAATCGCCGAATGCGGTTCGATAATCCAGCCCAGGCCCGACTGCTTGACGCGTTCCGCCAACGCGCCCAGATTCGGCACGATCGGGGGCACTCCCGCGATATAGCTTTCCGAAAGCGTGAACGAGAACGTCTCAGGACAAACCGACATAAAGAGCGCGATTTCCACACCGCTGCTGCAGAGCATGTCGACGATGTTGTCGCGCGCATAGACGCCGTGGAAAACGCAGCGATCCGTCAATGCCATGATGCGATGTTTGAAGCCGGATGCATCCGCGCGGCCAAAGAAGTGCCACTCCACCGGCTGCTTGGTTCGTTCAACGGTTTCGATGATCAAATCACAGCCTTTGATGAGATCAGAAATCGCGCCGATCAGAGCCACTCTGAGATACGGCCCCGGTGTAGCAACCGGCGCCGTCTTAATAGTGGGATAGCCGTGCGGAATGACGATTGCGCGGGAGGGCTCGATGGCGTGCGCTGAAAGAACGATGTCGCGGGTGCTTCCCGATGGAAAGATTACTTTTTCGGCATTCGACAAGATTTTGCCGAACAACTTCTGGTGATCCGGCAGCAGTGTTTTTATATCAGACTGCGGCGTCTCCAGACAATGCTTGAACAGTTCGCCCAGGCACGCCGCCGCATCACCTTTTCCGGTTGTGTGAACTTCACAGGGCCGCATTTTAGATACATTCAACAAATTGAGACTGGGGCAGACCGAATAGAAATCATGCATCACGCAAACGTACGGTATCCCGGCACTCTTGAACTGCAGGATGACCGATAGTGGAAACCAGAGCATATGGTCGCAGCAGACCGTCGCAACACCAAAGATGCACGCGATCCAGAGCAGAATCTCTTCGGCCTCGGGATGGCGATGCGCACGGGCGACGAGATTATTCAGCAGCGGGAACTTGTACAGAATGGGATTGGCCACATCGCCATTCAGAATTTCTGCGGCCATGATTGCCGTGGTGCCGCCCGGATAAACCAGAATAACGCGTTTAAAGCCAAGATGCGCGACACGGTCGAGTACATGCGCTTCGGTGCCGCCGGCGTTCTGTTTGAGCGGATCGGCATGCAGCAAAATCATCAAGGCCGGCTCGTCGCGGTAATTCCAGCGCTTCAGATGAGAGTTGATCGCGGCATGAGCGCCACGCAGCGGGTTATCCACCACAAATCGCGTGATCGACATGTGATAGCCAGGGTGTTTGCGTTCCAGGATGACGCCGTTTTTCCGGCTCAGCGCGTGGCCTTCGGCCGCAAAAGAAGCCTTGCCCGCGTGATAGATAAACTGGTCGTCGCAGATGCCAATCACATAGCCTGACTTTTTAGCCCGCTCGCAGAAGTCATTCTCTTCCCCGAATCCGCGCCCGAAAGAGACTTCGTCGAGCAAGCCGATCTTCTCTATCACATCGCGGCGGATGTACATGCAGAATCCCACTGCGGTGGGCATTTCGTAGCGCTGCTTGCGGCTTGTGCGTGTGACAAGGCTTTGCAACGCATCGGCATCAAACCCGTCTGGAAGCGGATTATCCTGGCCCGGTTTGGGAATCGAAAAAATCGTGGCATTGTTGGAGAACGGCGTGACGATGCCGCATTCCTTCCGCGACATGGCCGCGTCCTGCAAGCGCCGCAGAAAATGCTCGGTAACTTGCACATCGCTATTCAATAGCAGTATGTCGCTGCCTGCCGCGGAGGCCTTTATTCCAGCATTAGCCGTGATGACAAAACCGGCGTTTACTTTGTTGGTCAGGACCTGAACACGCGGTTCGCGCGCGGCAAGTTCCTTCAAATACTTCTGTATGCGCGGGTCCGGACTGCAATCATCGACGGCGATCAGCGTCCAGTCGCCTTGCGCGTGCCGGAGGACGCTTTCGCAGGTGCAGACGACCTGATCGTAAGCGTTATAAATTGGAACGACGATGCAGACCGGCCGGCGCAACTCCGCAATTTTAGGCAGCTTCCGCAGGATGCAGATCTGCTCAACGGCGCCCTGGTCGTTGTGCTCCAGCATTTCGACGATTTCAGCGGGCGCTTCACGGCACGCCAGTTCAAGCATGTTCTTGAAAAGCGATTTGTCGAAAACGTGAAAATGAATGTTGTAGCCCAACGCTTCCAGCTCGGCGGCACGGGCGTCCGCCTCCGCTCCGGGGGGGCGCGAATTGCAATAGATTGCCCATTCCAGGTAATGAATGTGATTGTGTTCCGCGCGATCCAGCGGCAGATCATCAAGCAGGATGTGCTCTAATTTCGTAACCGGGCGACGGTGATCCAGCTTATTGGTTCGATCGGGAATGGCGACGTACGCCACGCCCCCCGGCTTCAGCACGCGCAGCCAATTGCGCAGCGCGCTCATGGGATTGCGGGTGTGCTCCAGCACATGATTTCCGATACAAAAATCGAGGCTCTCATCAGGGACGGTCGCCAGCGATTGCGCGTTGTCAATAATTGTCGGTTCAACCAGGAGATCCGCCGGCAGTTCGGGATAGTGCTTGAGCGCGTCCTGCTTGGTGAGCACATCGACGTATTGAACTTTCGCCTTTGCGGGAACGCTCAGGGGATTCTGCAGCGCACCGATTTCAATTCCGTCGCCCTGGAGAAAGCGCGACGCCAGATTCTCGCGGATGAACGCCACCGTCGCTCGTGCGAGCATGTGCGTATTGGCGTTGTGGAAGACCAGCATGCGGATGTCGAAACTGCATTCCGGAACCATCTTGAGCATGACCTGCTGAAGCTCGCCTGCATGTTGCCATGCGGGCTGTGCCGCGCGGGGCAGCGCGTTTAAATGAATCTCGAACGCGTGGTATTTCCCATCGCCTCGCACCGGCAACGACAACGCCGGCGTGTCGAGAAAATTCGTGTCGCCCTTTTTTTCAAAGTACATGTTCAGCCGCGGAAACTTCTCTGCGCTGCTGGCTTTAATTTCAATCGTCAACCGTTCCCATTTACTCAGATCACTCGCCGGAAGACACAGAGATTGCTTTGCAGCGTCATTCAAAACGGGTTTCTTCGGGCCGCTGGCTGAATACAAAAGATCAAGCGTGGCGTGCTTCGATGGGTCGGTTGTTTGAGACAACTCAGCGCGAGATGTTTGCAATTGAGCCCAGACTTCAGGCGGCTTCGAAAGATATACGATACTGCGCCGGACGCGCTTCAGGCGGTCCCCGCGCGTCTCAACATCGCAATTGATCTCTGAAAGAGCATCCGCGTCCAGTTGCCTGCGCGGCCGGCGGCCCAGTTCGGTGACGGTGCCCGAAAGCAAAGCCGCAAGGACTCCCTTCTGGGAATGCGTGGTGTGATGGGCAAGAACAGATTCCCGGGCTGCTGTGCCCACCCGTTCTGAATTGCGGAGGTCAAGCGCTGCCGCAAGTCTCTCCAGCCAATCATTGGGGTACGTCGCGAGCCACCCGTTGTTACCATCGCCAATCGCCATGCGCATTTCGGCAATCGGGCTGGCGATGATGGGAACTCCGAGGATTCCAGCTTCAAAAAATTTCAGCGCGCTCTTCGCATCCGTGAATGACGAAATCTCGGCTATCGGAGCCAGCACCACGCGGCAACGCGCCATCATGGCCGGATATTCCCGCCAGGAAATGTACGGAACCCGCAGCACACGTCCGGGAAATCTCTGCACGAAGGAGTCGCAGCGCAAGTGTCCGACGACGAGCAACTTCACGTCGCGCTCCCGCTCGAAGGTCGTCGTGAGCGCCTCCTGCACCAATTGAAAATCAACATCATGCGTATTGGAGCCGCTGAAGAATCCAACCAGCGGCGGAGTGCGCGACCAGGCCTTGAACCGGTTGAGCCACGAACCCTGCTTCTCCTGGAAAGTAGATAGCAGATTGCGATGCACGAGTCCCGGAAGCCCCAACTCGGATGCTTTTTCGGCGATGGTCTGGGTGCTTGCCAGGAAAAATTGGCACTCTTTAACCGTCTGTTCCATGCTGCACGCGTTGTTGGAGTACGCGCAATAGTCGAGATCGCTCAGCTCTTTTAGAAAGGGAAGCTGCCGCTCGGCTCCATCAAAGAAGATCAGATCATCGCAATCAAAAACGGCCGTGGTTCCGAAACGGCGTGCCGCATCGATTAAAAGCGCGATCTGTTCGCTGTATTTCTGCCGGTAGAAAACGACAACGTGATAACTTTCTAGGATGTGCGGAGGGCAGTTTGACGGACTGAGAATCCGCGCGTGTGCTCCGCTTTGCCGGAGTTGTTCGACCGCATTCTGCACCCGGTAGCGGAACGGTGCATCAACCATTTCAGTGACATAAAGGACGCGCAATCCCGACACAGGCCGAAATTGTCCGGACGCAACCGTTTCAGCCGCGAGGCGTACGTTGTCTAACTGAGCTCGCAATCGCCGCATTTCGGTTGCATCGACAGGTGGAGTTTCAGCTTGGGAAAGTGTTTTTGCGTCAGAACGTAAAATGGTGGTCCAAGCCTCCGGTCTTAATTTCCAGTTGATTACGTTAGTGACATAGAAGGTCTATTCAAGCGCAAACCCTGCCCGCCCGCGATGCGTTGCCGCTCCAGTTTATTAAGACGTAAACGCCTCTTTCGCGCCCTTATCCAATGGCGTGAATGAGAAGGTTGGGAACGCCTTAATCAGTGCGGAATTATCGAAGTGCCTGTGTGTAATCGGTGATTTTCGCGGCGTGACTTCGACCACTGCGTTGGGATTGAATGCACCCGAGACGGCGCGCGCGGCGTCCATAAAGCTCACCGCTTTACCTGTGACGACATTGAGGATTCCTGTGCTGCGATGCGCCGCGCAGAGCGAAATAATGCGGCACACGTCTTTAACATAGATGTGGTCGCGCGTCTCCTCGCCTTCACCAAAGAGCGTAATCTTTCCCTTCTCCGCAACCATGCGCGCGAACCGATTGGGACCGTAGCCGTTGTGCGTGTCACCGTTTCCGTAGACGGCGCAAAGTCGCAGAATTGCAAGCGGCAGCTTGGCCTTGCCGGCCGAGTGCGTGACCATGGTCTCGCGAGCGTACTGCGCCATCGGATAGAGGCCCGCCGGGCCGCATTCTGAATCCTCTCGAACGGGCGAGATACCGTCTTTGTATACGGCATCGGAGCTCAGATAAATCAATTGGGCGCACGGGTTCTTCTCGATGCAAACTCCCACCTGCTCCGCCATCACCATGTTTTTCACGAAGGTGGGCAGGTCATCGCCCTTGTCGCGCGTGACGCATGACGCGAAGACCAGCGTGTCGTCTTTGCGCAGAATCGCGGCGAGCTTCGTGTGCCCATCGGCAGCGGCAAGGTCGAGCTGCTTCGAACTCAGGCCGAGCACTTCGACATTCTCGGCTTTGAGCTGTGCCTCAAGATGCTTTCCTACGAAGCCGCTCACTCCAAGAATGACAACGCGGGAAGGCTTGGACGGTGTTTCGATTCCATGTTTCAACATTTTGATACGATCTCCAATTAGTGTACTAAGCGTTTTGCGCCGAGGGTCAGATACCCCAGTCCGGCGGATTGTACGTCCGCGGCCTTCCAGGCCGCGGATGGGTCGATGACTGGCGCGCCCTTGACCAGCAGCGGCGCAACCTGAGTGGGCGACATTTTTTTGAATTCATCCCAGGCGGTCATAATCACCAAGGCATGCGCGCCGCGACAGGCTTCCAGTGCGGAGCTTGCTTCGGTGACGTGCGGCAGCGCTTCTTCAAGCCGAGCCTGCGGATCATAAAGTTTGACCTTCACCCCGCGTAATGCTTGGAGCAGTTCGATCGATGGCGCGTTCTTCACGAACTTGGTGTTCGGTTTGTACGCCAGGCCCCAAACGGCGATCTGCGGGTCGGGCACGCGCGAAAGAACCAGATCGTGCAGCATGCGCAGGACCCAGGTTTTTCGATTTGCGCTATGGCTGAAAAAAGTACGCGGCAGCGAATCATCGGCGCCGTGGCGCGCCGCGAGCTCCATATACGTCGCCAGATCGCGCTCCAGATTTCCACCGGCGATGCCCAGTCCCGGCGACAGATAGGCATGCGGTCCAATGCGCGCATCCAGCCGGAGCGTGGGCGCAATTTCAGACCAGTTGGCGCCGATTTTTTCGCACAGCTCTGCCAGCGTGTTTGTAGTGGTGACCGATGCAACCAGAAAAAAGTTGATCGAGATCTTGGCAAACTCCGCGCTTTCATAGCCCATCCGGAAGATAGGGCATCCAAAAGCCTCAAGCAGCGCTTTCAGCGGCTGTGGAATCTCCGCCGCGGGATCGGCGCAGCCGATCATGTAGCGCTCCGGACGCATGGCACGGGTAACGGCGCTGCCGAATATCAAGGTTTCGACTTGATAGAAGAGACGAAGTTTTTTCCGCTCGATCACGTCGCGAAGAACGATCGAAAGATGCCGCGTGAATCCGGGATTGACCTGGCTCAGCACGACGATGATTGCACCGTCGGCAGCATGCTCGGCAACGTTGCGGGTGAGTTCCACCAGCGGCTGGGTATCGCTCTTGTTGTCGGCGTCGGTGGGCACGTCGCGCGAAATATAAATGGCGGCGCAAGCGCGCAAATCCTCAATGCTGGATGTGTATTTGAGTCTCTGGCGGTTCGCGGCAACCAGTTCAGCCAGACCGTCCTCATGCACCGGGAACTTTCCTTCGGCCAGCTCGGCGCAGCGCACGGAATCAGTGTCGAAGGCCACGACGTCAAAGCCCTTGGCCGCAGCCGCGGCGCTCGAGACAATCCCAAGATGTGAAAGACCCGCGAATCCAATCACTTTAGGGAACTCCTCATTTCAGCCAGGCGATTCAAGGTGTCATTGATCCACACGTCGTTCTCGAGATTGCGGCCTCGCTCGGCGCAAAGTGTTTTGAAATACGCGTACTCCATGGCCCACGTCGGATCGGGCTGCTCCAGTACAGAGCGCTCCTCTACGGGTTTGCCGCTGGGCAGCATGCGCGTCCGCACCGTCAGCGTGCTGGGCCCCCATTTGCACAGGCAATCAATATGAGCAGACCCGCGTTCGGCGAAGATATCGAGATGGAATGTGTTGCGCCACGAAAGCAGCGTTCCTTCCATCGTGATCAACATCGGATCGCCGGGCGTTCCAAACAAAACGTGATCGGGCGCCTGGTTCTCAAAACAATTGCAACTCAGAAGCTGGAAGCGCGACTCGAAACATCCGAAAAGAAACAGCGCCATGTCCAGCATGTGCGAGCCGAGATCCGAAAGCACGCCCATGCCCTTGTCGCGCCACGCTGAGTTCCGGACATCGCACGCCGTGCCATTTCCATAAAAAAATGCGGCTTTGTAAACTCGGCCGAGCCGGCCCGAATCGATGATTTTCTTTATCGCGGCAATGTGCGGCTCGAAGCGATGATTGTACGCCGTGTAGCACGCGGCTCCGTTCTCCTTCGCCAATGCGTCCAGACGGCGGATGCTTTCGCTGTCGTCGCAGAGCATGGGCTTTTCGACAAGCACATGCTTTCCCTTTGAAAGCAGGTACGTGAGCACGGCCGGTTTTGCGCCGTCCGGCGTGCAGACTAAAGCGGAGTCGTAGCTGGAAAGAGGAACCTCTTCAATCGTTTTGAAGTTGGCGTCGGGGTTGACGGGATCGATGGTAGCGACCCAATCCGTCGCGGCGATGGCCTTGCGCTTACGACCCTGCACGCCTAACCCGATCACCACCGTCTTCATTCGAATGTGACCTGCTTTTCAACTTTTTCAATCTTCTCGATCACTTCCGCCGGCAGAATGGGAACGTTGCCGTCGCGTTCGCACGCAATGGCGGCAGCCATCGAACCCAGGATGGATGCGATGACCGGCGAACCCGTGGTGGCCAGAGCTAAAGTGGAATACGCCAGCAACGCATCGCCGGCACCGACGGCATCCACGAGCCGATCGACGAAAGAATCGAGCGCAAAAAACGCGCGCATGTCGTCAACGCTGTCCTTGCGGTAGGTCAGGATGCCGCGGTCGCCGCACTTCAAAATCAGAGTCTTGCAGCTCGCACGACGGTAGAGTTCATACGCCAGCGGACGAATCACCGAGTCCTGATCGCCCAGAGCAAAGCGCGCTTCGCGTTCGTTCGGAGTCAGCAGATCGAAACTCTGGAATTCGAGAATATTTCCCCAGCGGCTGGCGACCTGGCTGTCCGCAACTCGAAGCGCGTTTTTCGGAATGGCGCCGATCAGTTCCGGAATGGTGTGGCGATTGAAAATGCCGTGGCGGAAGTCGCTGAACACAACCGCGTTCACGTTCGTCTTTTCGGCGATCGCCAGCTTCATCTTTTCCAGAAGCCGTTCTGATATCGGGCGGCTGTCGATCTTATCGACCTTCAGCATGCGGTAGCCGTCGGCGATGAACAGATGCTTCTGCGTCGTGGGCCGCGTCGAATCCGTCAGCACGTGGCAATTGATGCCCGCTTCCTTCAAGTCCTTGGTCACGAAATTCATCATGGGGTCGTCGCCCATGATCGTGGTGAAATCAACTTCGGCCCCGGCGCTGCGAATATGCTTGGCCACGATGGCCGCGCCGCCCGAATAATCCGTCTGGCGCTGGAATTTTACGCTGAATGTGGGCGTCTTTGCGTTGGCGCCGATCAGGGATGTATGCGTGTACGAATCGACGATCGTATCGCCGACGACATGAATGCGTGCTTCGGAAAATTTGTCGAGCGTTCGTTTCAGGTCGTCGAAGTGAAGCCCTTCGGACTCCATCAGAACATGGAGTTTCTCGGCCGCTATCCGGGGCGGCTCGTCTTCAATGATCGCGGATGACGAGAGCACCACGTCGCCCGGAGTGAACATGATCTCACCGCCGTAGGCTTCTAGCGTCTGCATCTCCACTTTGGTGCGCGGATGAATGCCCTCAGTGGAGTACTCGTAACCCTTGGCAAAATAATCCGGCTGGATGAACTTGAGGTTATCGATCGGAGTCGGATTGTTATCGATGACAACGAAGTCGACGACTTCGAGCGCCGCCAGATTCATGGCGCGCAGGTTCTGCGGCACAAAGGGCCGGTAGTTGGCCTTGGTGATGTGCGCGTCGCTCGTCAGAGTCACCAGCAGTAGATCGGCTTTGCTGCGGGCGTAAATCAAGTGCCGGATGTGCCCGGGGTGAACGATGTCAAAAGTTCCGTGGCACATGATCAGTTTTTTGGGACGGGGGTGTGATCCGATGATCTGGATCAGTTCCTCGCGAGTCTTGATCTTGCGGCGATAATCAACGTGACTGGAACTCATTTTACGTCTTCTCCTCAGCCAGCATTTTAAACCAGGTGGCGGTGGCTTTTTCTATTGAGTCAGCATTCCAAAGCGGCGCGTCGCGCCAGTAGTCGATGTTCTCAAGAAGAGTCGCAACGCCTTTTTCGAAGGGAACCTGCGGACTCCATCCCAGCTCGCGCTGGATCTTTGAGATATCCGCCCAGGTGCAATCAGGTTCGCCGGGGCGCTTGGGAATTTGCAGCCGTTCTCCGCCCAGCAACTGGATCAGGTAGTTGACCGACTGCGGCTTTCCCGCGCCGAGATTGTAAATCTGCTGCGATCGCTGCGTGGTGCCCGCCAGATAAAAAGCGCGCACAACATCCGTGACGAAAAGGAAGTCGCGGGTCTGCGTCCCGTCGCCGACGGTCGTAAACGGTTTCCCGGCCAGTTTCTGCTTCAGGAACACGCCGAACACAGCGCCGTACGCGCCGCTGGTCCTGGAACGCGGTCCGTACGCGTTGAAAATACGGATCGAATTGACCGGCATCTTGTAGACCTGGCCCCAGTGCAACACCGCCTGCTCGCCCTGGAGCTTGCTTAGCGCGTAGGGGTAAGCGGGCTGAATAGGCGCATTGACGGTGGTCGGCAATTCGGTCGCAAGGCCGTAACACGACGAGGACGCCGCGTAAACAAGCTTCTTCACGTTCGCCGCGCGCGCCGCCTCGAGCACATGCACGGTGCCCATTACATTTGTCGACATGTAATCCAGCGGCTCGTCGATCGACGGCACGATGTCGCCTTTGCCCGCAAAATGAAAGACGTAATCGGCGTCCTTGAAGAGCGCATCGCCCGCTTTGAGCTCGCGACAATCCATGATCGCGACCTTCAGTTTCGGGTTGTTTTTATGCTGAGCGAGATTGGCCTCGCGGCCGCCCGCCAGATTATCCAGCACGCGCACCTCGAAGCCTTCGCTCATCAGCAGGTCCACCATGTGGCTGCCAATGAATCCCGCTCCGCCTGTAACGACTGCTTTCATGCTCATTTGATGTCCATTTTCTTGACGCGCTTGACGTTGAAGTATTTATCGTCGTCCAGGCTGTTGGGCAGAAGTCCCCAGGTGAAGGCTTTGCACAGATCGCGTACCGCGTCTTCAACACTGCGGCGCGGTTTGTAGCCCAGTTTCTCGGCGATCTTTCTGGACGTTACATGATAGGAGCGCAGATCGTTCGAGGGCGTGGTGACGATGTTGATCGCGCCCAGAAAAGGCATCTCTTCTTCGATGATATTCTTGACCATGCGCGCCATGTCGGCGACGGTGTGGTTTTCGTAGCCGGCGTTGAAGGTCTCGCCTGCGATCTTTTCCTTGGGCATGGTCAGCAGCTTGACGTAAAGCTCCGAGATATCATCGATGTGGATATTCGGCCGCTTCTGCGATCCACCGAAGACGGTGATCTCGCGCTTGTGAATGGCCAGATTGGTCAGGATGTTGACCGTCAAGTCCAGGCGCATGCGCGGCGAATAACCGCACACGGTCGCCGGCCGGATGGTCACGCAGGTGAAATCCGCGGACTGGTGCTTGAACAAGTGGGGCTCGCACATGCCCTTGTACTTGTTGTAATCGGTCAGCGGAATCAGCGGATGCTCTTCGGTGACTTCCGGCGCTTCGCTGACGCCGTAAACGGAGCTGGTCGACGCATAAATGAACCGCTGCACGCCGGCTTCTTTGCTCGCGACCACCATCGGCTCGAAGCAATCGTAGTTGATTGTCTTACTCAGATTTGAATTGAGTTCAAAGCTGGGATCGTTCGAAATGCAGGCCAGGTGGATGACCGTATCGATGCCGGCAACGGCCTTCTTGTAAGCGGCGATGTCGCGAATGTCGCCCTCAACCACTTTCAGTTTTGGATGCTTGGGAAGGCCTGCCGATCCGAAGAACATGATGTCGTAAACGGTGACTTCATGTCCGGCCAGAAGAAGTTTCGGAGTCAGAATACACCCAACGTATCCTGCGCCTCCGGTGACAAGAACTTTCATGTAATGCTCTCCAACCCAGAAATAGTGCACCTGCCCTGCGCGGCGGGTTACCGCTGGAAGGCTCTAACCCATGCTTTCAATCAGCCCCTGCTTAAAATCCACTCCACCGCGCCGGTCAACGACGTACATCGGAACGTATGACCCTGCGGCTGCTTCTCCAGGTACGCGCAATCGATCCAGACCGTTGCGCAACCGGCATTCTGTCCTGCTTCAACGTCTCGCCAGCGATCACCCACCATGTAGCAATTCTTTAAATCCAGACTGTGTTTCATGGCGCTTTGCAACAAAAACCCCGGCCGTGGCTTGCGGCATTCACACTGATCCTCATCGCGATGGTAGCAGACTAGGATATCATCCAGCGGCAGTGCATCCAGCAGCTTCCGATTGATTTCTTCAACGTCGTCTTTCTTATGCGTCCCTTTCGCCACATTGGGCTGGTTGGTCACGACAAAGAGAAGAAACCCGAGCGCCTTCAATCGTTCCAGAAGTCCGCGTGCCTCGGGGAATATCTCGAACTCTGCCATCCCGCTGGGTGCGTGCGGTTTGCCATCCACAATGAGACTCTTGTTCAGCACTCCGTCCCGGTCGAAGAAAACCGCACGCGGCGTTTTTTCATCGGGCTCGATGCTCACTTCACCGATTCCCACTTCGTCTGTGCAGCCTTCAATCGCGGGTGCGACACAATGCAATGCCAGACCACGGCCTGAAACGCTTCGGCATGCGGCGTGATATGGTCCGGATTTAGGGTTGGAATTTTGACGCAGGCATCCGCAACAGTCGCAGTAAATCCGCCGTCGCGGCCCACGATTCCAGTGATCTTGGCGCCGACGGTCTTGGCGTATTGCAGAGCGGTGACGAGATTGGGGCTGACGTTCTTTTCCAGATTGCCGCCACCCACGGAAAAGACCATCACGGTATCGGTGGCGCGTAGATGACTGACCTTCAGCCAGGCTTCGAAAATCGTGGCCCAACCTTCGTCGTTGGTGCGGGCGGTCAGTTCCGAAACATTGTCGGTCGGCGCGTACGTCTCGATGCCAGCTATCTTCCGGAAATCGTTTACAGCATGCGACGCGTTGGCCGCGCTGCCGCCGACACCCAGAATGAAGAGGCGACCCTGCTTCTCACGCGTCTCGATAAAGATCGTGACGATCTTCTCGATGGCATCCACATCCAGCTTCTCGGCGATCTGCCGGACTTCTGACAGGAATTGTTCGGCGAATTTCACGGCATCTCCTTTTTGATTACGAACGCACCATTTGCCGAATTTTATCCGCGGCACTTTCGGCACTGGGATAATACTCCGCCTCGAGTGTCTGGCTCATTGGCGTATGGCTGTCGGGAAGTGTAATGCGCTGCGGGTTTGCGAGCAGATCGCGGCCCATCGCCATGCTGGCCCGGGCGATGATTTCTCCGGCAACGCCGCCGCTCTCCCAGCCCGGATCGGCCACCAGCAGGCGCTTGGTTTTGCGCAGCGACTGGAAGATCAACGGCGTGTCCAGCGGGTTCAGCGTTCGCGGATCGATGACTTCCACGTCGATGGATTCGTTGGCCACAAGTTCCGCCGCCTTCAGCATCGTGTGCACCATCGATCCGATGGCGACGACCGTAATGTCCTTGCCCGCCCTGCGGACAATTCCTTTTCCGAAGCGGACGCGGTACGGCTTCTGCGGGACTCTGTCCTTCATCGAGAAAAGTGAACGGTTCTCGATGAAGATTACCGGATTTTCGCCAAGAATGGCTTCCAGCATCAGCCCCTTGATGTCGTAGGCCGTCGCGGGAATAGCCACGCGCAAACCGGGCATGTGGGAGAACCAGGCATGCAGACTCTTTGAATGCTGCGGGCCCTGTCCCCAACCTTTGCCGACGATCGTGCGGATCACGACCGGCATGGAATACTTTCCGTTGGACTTGAAACGCCAGAGCGACATCCAGTTCACGATTGCGTCCAGCGAGTAGATCATGAAGTCCTGGCGCTGATGGACCAGCACGGGGCGCATGCCTGTGACGGCGGCTCCGATGGCGCTGGAGGTCATGAGCGATTCGGCGACTGGAAAGTCCAGCACCCGCTTGTCGCCGAACTTGTCCACCAGACCGCTGGTTGTGCCGAAGATTCCGGACTTGTAATTGACCAACTGGCCCATGACGACAACATCCGGGCACAGTTCCATGGCCTGGGATAACGCTTCGTTTATCGCCCCTGCATAGCTAAGTTCTCTCATTTACTCCTCCGTAGCGCAGGCTTCTAGCCTGCGTGTATAAAAATTCTTTAGTCGACGGGCAGGCTGGAAGCCTGCGCTACGATGCGACGGGCAGGCTGGAAGCCTGCGGTACGATGCGACGGGCAGGCTGGAAGCCTGCGGTACGATGCGACGGGCAGGCCGGAAGCCTGCGCTACGATCAGTACGGTCCCGGCACGGACTCCGCTTGATTCTGATCGAAGGCGTGATGTTCGGCGTCTTCCAGAAGCTTGTCGGCCAGCGGCGTCTCCTGGCAGTAATTCAGCGCGGCCCAATCCGCGTTCTTCGGAAACGGACTGCTCTTGGCGAAATCGAAAGCATCCTTGATCTCGGCATCGATCTGCACTGTCATCTGTTCTTTGCTCGCCGACGTCAGGATGCCCGCCGCAAGAAGTTTCTCCTCCAGCAGTACGACCGGGCAATTCTGTTTCCAGAAGTCCAATTCGCCCTGCAGGCGGTAGTTGTTCGCGCCGTCGTCTTCGGGACCGACGTGGCTGTTCCAGCGGTAGGTGTACGCTTGAATGAACTGCGGACCTTCGCCCTCGCGGATGCTCTTTAGCGCCTTATCGATCGTCTGATGCACGGCGACCACGTCGTTGCCGAAAATACTGCACGACTTGACTCCGAAGGACGCGACCTTGTCGGTCAGATTATCCTTGAGCTGGCGGTGGTTCTGCGGCGAGTAGGTGGCGTAGCGGTTGTTCTCGCACATGAACAGCACCGGGAGGCGGTGCAGCGCCGCATAGTTGATCGCTTCCCAGTAGATGCCTTCGTCGGTCGCACCTTCGCCGAAACCCGTCACGGCGACACTCTTCGAATCTTTATAGCGCAGACCATACGCCGTTCCAACAGCCAGACCCATCGCACCCGAGAGGATCGCTCCGCTGTAGAAATTGACATCCCCGCAGGAAATGTCCTGCGAGCCGGCCTTGCCGCCGTTGGCGCCGGTGGCTTTGCCGTAAATCTCGGCGAACAGTCCGCGCAACGGAGCTGACTTGGCCAGGTAAAAGCCATGTGTACGGTGATGGCTGTACATGTAGTCTTCCGGGCGCAGAAGAACCGAAAGCGCCGCCGAGACTGCCTCCTGCCCGACGCAGAAGTGCACGGGGCAGCGCATCTCATCCGCCGGATGGTACTCGGCGATCAAGGCCAGTTCCACGCGGCGCAGCCGCAGCATGAAATAATAGAGCCGGTTGAGCAGCCCCTTATCCATGCCCTCGATTGACAGAGCGCTGTAGGGTCCGGCTTTCCGGATTGATTCGTGATTCATGTCCTGCATCGTGTCCTCTTAAAGCGCCGTTTGCGAAGAGTTCTCGCGAAAGGCCGCGATCGCCGCATCCCACACATCCAACAGGTAATCGGGAACGTCAGGCGCATCTTCGCGCTTGATGAACTCCATCCCTTGTCCTTCTCTACAATGAACCGTCTGTTCACCGTCGTAGAGCGCCCAAAACATGTCGAGGCGGTACGGTGCGATTTCCGCCACATGGTTGTCGATGAAACTCGACAGCCGATACATCTTCCCTATGCGATACGCCGTCTCCTCCAGGAACTCACGCCGGGCACATTCCTCGGCAGACTCACAGCTTTCGCAGTGTCCTCCAGGAAAGACCCACTTACCGGCATGCGAAAGACCAGGCTTGTCATCCCGGTGCTGAAGCAGAGCCGTACGCCCGTCGGATTTTAACAACACCACGCCCGAAACACTCTTCGGACAGCTCATCCCGGAACCGGCAACTTCGGGTTGCACCCCAGCGCAAGCAGGTAATGCGCCATGGGATAGAAACCAGTATGCACCACTTCGTCGTTCATCGAAAAGACAAAGACGTTATGGAAAAAACGCTGAAAGACTTTCTTGAATTCGCCGCCGTCTTTGCAATTAACGTGTCCTTCTTTGCTCAACTTCGACGCGTACGATTGCGACTGAAGCGAGGGCATTCCGAAAATGGCGCAGCCCTGCGGCGTCAATGAGCGGACGGCGTTTGCCAGGAACAGATTTTCGTCGGTAGGCTGAATATGCTCAAGCACGTCCAGCGAATACGCCGCGTCGTAGGGACCGCCGGGAATGGGGCCGGAGAGCATGTCGTGCACACGGCAATCCACATTCCAGCGCGCGTTCTTATTATTCGCCTGAACTTCCTGGATGAACACAGGATCGAAGTCGGTGAGGGTCAGTTCTTTCACTTCCTGCCGCACGATGCGGGAGGCAAACCCGTCGCCGCACCCGATCTCCACGGCCTTGTTGCAGCCGCTCAGCATCTTTGAGACGAATTTGTACCGGGAGAGCATGATCGGAAGACGACGCGGATCATCGTGGTAGCACTGATTGGTCATCAGTCCCAGCGAGGTCGTGCCGAATTTTTTCTTCACTTCGAGACAGTAGTTATACTGCGGCTCGCGGGTTTCATCCCCCATTTCAACGTCTTTCAACATGCACTCCTGTCAATTTGCGCTTTGAGTACTTAAGGTAAAGCAATGGCAGAGTCAAGGTCATTCCAAGATGAACCAAGTGTAGTCGCCATCGTATCCGCACTGCTGAAAAAGAACCTTCCAGTCATCTACGTGCATGCAACATTGTGCGGTCAAAATCCAGGTCATGAGGTTCTGCCGTTCCTGTTCATTGCGCCAGGCGTCCACGACCAAAAACATGCTCTTCTTAGAGACGCGGCGCATTTCACGCAGCGCCTGCATGCAGTCTCCACGAGGAAGGTTATGCACTGTATTGATGGCCAGAACGAGATCGAACGATTTGTCTGCAAATGGAAGCTTGGCGGCGCTGGCAGGTTGCATATACGGCCTGACATCCGGCATGGCGTGGTCCAAGGCGTACTGCGATACATCCACTCCGGCAATCGTCAGGTCCGGCATCAGTTCTTTAAAATCGTGAAGCATAAAGCCTTTGGCGCAGCCAACATCAAGCACGGATGCGTCGGGCTTCAATTGATAGTGATCGCGAAAACGTCGCACCGTGTCCTGCCAGAATCGAGGGTGATAATTATACCCGCCGTAGCCGGTTAAACGATCTCCGTCGAAGTACTCTTTCTCAAACCGCTTTGCGATGCGGCGATGTTCGTCAGTAACGAGACGTGCACGGTCATCCAGCGGTCGCTTGGACCGGGGATAGCAATCCATCAAATTTATTTCACTCATAGACGCTCAGCGTTTTTCGACAGATTCTGTTCAGAGGCCGCATTAGCATTGATTCAACAGATTCTAGATTGCCACTTTTCGTTGTCAAGATGCGTTCAGCCAAAGAGTTCGGAGATTCACCGCTTGAAACTACTCCTGTTCAATGACTCCTAATCCAAGCCGGATACAGCACTGTTTTTTGCACGGATATCGACTTTTGCAAGCTAGCCTGAACTTATTGAGTCAGTGTTGTTAATGTAGGAAAGAAAGTTTGAAACGATTTGTTTCAAACTTTCTTTACCCACACTGGACTCATTATCGGTTCGCGCGCAATCAAAGAGACAGCCACAACGCGCGAACCATTAGTGCTTTTACTCGCCATTCAGTTGCCTTAAATGTATACTTTTTTTAATCAGAGGTACGTTTCCAAAAGTAGAGGGTGATGATGAGTATCCGTGAGACGGCTCCGCTTGGTTTAGGTAATAAGTTCAAAAGTGGCTATTTGCACTATCGTGAGTACTGGAGCGATCCTCTGCACTTTTACACTACTGCCTTGGCCATCTGCGCGTTTTTTCAGATTCTCCATTTGGTGGCACTACCCATCGGCGTAACTTGGGATGGCTATCTTTATGTGGATATGGCGGAGATGCTGGGTTCTGACCGGTTTCCGGGTGCCTGGGACTTCCTGCGTACTCCGCTGTTTCCACTCGCGTTGAAAATCACTTTTGCGGTGTTCGGTCAAAGTCCGATGGCGGTAGTCGCTCTGAATTCATTTGTTGGATTCGTTGGGATATGGGCGCTGGGATCGGCCGTCAAACGGGCAGGCGCTCCCCGAGCCGCCGGGCTCGGAATTTTGCTGCTCAGCTTTTATCCCATCCTGATCACATACCAGCACATGCTGCTTACGGACGTCTGGACCTTCTGCCTTCTGTGCCTCATTTTAAATGTCATGATGTGGTATCCAAAAACCCAAATGGTGCGGAGCGGCGCAATCGTGACCGTGGTGACGTTGGCTTTCTACACCCGGCCCAATCTGCTTTACCTGGCGCCGGCCATGGCCGGCATTGAATTTTTTCGAATCTTTGCAACGGCGCAACCCTCCAGGGACAAGCGCCTGCTTCACGCTTCGCTTCATTTTCTCGTCATAGCGGCTCTACCCTTTATTCTTGCAATGCCGTGGAAGCGCCTGTCGGAGCAATCGGCCGGACGCGAAGGGATTGTGCTTAGTCTGGGTCTGGTCAATCAATTGGTGATCCCACCTGAAGATCCCATGATTGGAATCTATAAGGAGCAATTTCATGCGCTTATCAACAAATCGTTGCTGGCGACCGGGCGTCTCCCCATGGACGGCGTCGGCGGAGGCGCCGTTCAGGTATTCTCGGGCTCAATTCCTGAACTCCAGGGCAAAGACGCGTTCGTCAAGGCTGTGCAAAAATATCCGCTGCGTTATGCCAAGGGCGTGATTCGCACCACGCTGATTTTCCTGGGCTGGCCGGGAAGTTGTCCCGAAAACAGGCACTTTCGCGAGTGGATTGCGCCGCGCTCGGCCGGAGAATCCATACGCGGTCAGCTTCCCCCTGGTCAGGATCCTGCAAATTACGAACGCTTCTGGCAGAAGACAGACAATTCACTCGTCGCCCGCGTCGTACGGAATCTCAATCCGCTCTATGATACACTGCCCTATGTGGTCTCAATACTGTGCCTTGCTGGATTCGTCATCGGTTCCTGGCGTCTCGACTTCCGCCTCGTCGTTTTGACGGGCGTGCCCTTCGCGTTTGTAGCCATGCACGCGTTTGCGCTGCAATCCGCTGACCGGTATGCATTACCAAATCTGTCCATTTTTATTTTCAGCCTTTTTGCCGTGCCCCAATGGGTTTGGCAAGGCCGCGAGCGCCACGCAAGTGTGGATGCAAAAGCGGTGATGGAACCCGTGCTGACCGATACGAGTGCAACGAGTGGATCACCGGCAGGAGCGACTTATCCCACCTCGCAGCACGACCCCGCGCCGCACTAAACTCGGTCGAGCGGCTTAATTAGGCGACATTCGCAAAACCTTTGCGCGTCAGCGTATTCAAGCGCTTGAATCGCAATCCGGAAATGACAAGTCGATCCGTTGTGCTAGACTGCTCAGTCCTAGCTTGAGGAACGCGACTCTTGTCCGATGACATTGGGATTGATTTTAATCCGTTAAATTACCCGTTGTGTTTGGACATCCCCCATCAGTACAGCGCTATCGCGTGGCAGGAGCACATTCCCTTTGCCATGGCGCTGGTCCAGTTGCTTCGTCCGCAAATCCTTGTCGAACTCGGCGTTCATAAGGGCGATTCCTACCTGGCCTTCTGCCAGGCCGTGGCGGCGGCTGGTTTGAATACCAAGTGCTATGGTGTGGACACATGGGTGGGCGACCCCCACGCCGGATACTACGGCGAGCAGATTCTTTCAGAACTCAAAGGTTTTCACGATGGAAACTACTCATCCTTTTCAAGATTGATACGCGGTACTTTTGATGAAGCTGCCAGAGGATTTGCGGCGGGTTCGATCGATTTGCTACACATCGACGGAATGCACACGTACGATGCGGTGAAACACGATTGGGTGACGTGGCTGCCGAAGCTGAGCCCGCGTGCGATCGTACTGTTCCATGATATAAATGTTCGTGAAATGGATTTTGGCGTATGGCAACTCTGGGACGAGATAAAAACAACGTTTCCAAACTATGAATTCAAACACGGCCATGGTCTCGGCGTTCTGGCCGTTGGATCGGAAATAGTCCCGGCCGCTCGTTTTCTGTTCGATTTAAAAGATAAGCAATTCGCCCTTATAGGCCAATTCTTCGCACGGCTTGGGCATTACCTTACCATTTCCAAAGCAGCGCAGAACGAATCGCTTCGTACTGCGTCCAGAGAAATCAACTTGGAAAAAACACTCAGCGAGCAAACCGATAAACTTACGGAATATCACATTGCATGCACTAATAAGGACGTAGAGCTTCAAAGATTAAGGCTGGAATTGAACGATTCAAACACCAGGCTAACGACAGAAGTCGCCTCCCTGCACAAGAAACTCGCCGAATACCATTTTGCATGCACTGAGAAAGACGAGCAAATTGCAACACGGGAAAAGGCAATTGCCGAACTAGCTTCAAAGTTAAGTGAGGCCGACGCGAGAATCACCAGCAACGAGAGTCAATTGAATGGACTTGCAAAAAGGATCGAAGAAACCGAGGCGGCTTTACAAGAACAGGTTCAACGCGCCACACAAAATCAGATTCATAAACACGATTTAGAATCACAGCTTCAGCGCATGCGCGAAACAGAATTAGAGTTTCAGCGGTTGCGCGAAATGGACGTGCAGCGTGTGCGCGACCTGGAATCACAACTTCGAACCCTTCAGCACAACCTCGCGGCGGTAACCGGCGGCATGAGCTACAAACTGGGACGAGTCGTCACCGCGCCACTTCGTGTCATATTGGGAAAACCTTAATCCTGGGGGGGGGCGGGACCTCCGACCGTTTCTCCGTCGAAATGCTAACGAAACTGACATATGGAATCCGAATGTCAGTTGAAATTTAGACAAAATTGGAAGTCAATTCGGGCATTGACGCCACAAAAGTCAGGCGTTTGAATGCAGAATCGGTGCGTCTCCGTTGACAAACCGGCGATCAGTCGTATCATTCGGCCCCTTAGTCGCTTGTAATGAAGACGACACATTTGCTGCGTTTTCTAAGGGATAAATGAGATCCTCGCGCCTGCAACAGTGATCCGCTTTCGCGGGCAATCGGTGGAAATTCGAGATTGTGAATCCTTATCAGTCCGCCCTGAGTCAATTTGGATATGGCCCTTTTGCGCTCTTTGCGGATTTGTGGCATTATAAGAAGCTGGTCTGGCGCTTGGCGCGCCGGGAAATTGAAGCCCGTTATCGCGGTTCTTTTTTCGGCTTATTCTGGTCACTTTTCACTCCGTTGCTGACCTTGGCTGTCTACTCATTCGTATTCTCCGTGATATTTAAATCCCGATGGGAACAGTTCGCGGATAAAAAGGGTGCGTTCGCGCTGGTGCTTTTTTCTGGCCTCATCGTGTACGGCATTTTTTCTGAATGCTTGATCCGCGCACCGGGCGGAATTCTGGAAAACACCGAGTATGTCAAGCGCGTCGTTTTTCCGCTGGAAATTCTTCCTTGTGTAGCGATAGCGTCCGCCTTATTCAATGCCTTTGTCAGCACTCTGGTTCTGTTAATTGCATACCTGTTTGTGCTCGGTTTGCCGCCCTGGACCGCTTTGTTATTTCCAGTGGTTTTACTTCCTCTGCTTTTATGTACTCTGGGTATTAGCTGGTTTCTCCATTCACTGGGTGTTTTTATTCGGGATTTGCGTCATGTCGTTGGAATTGTTATTTCGATGCTGGCGTTTGTCTCCCCTATCTTTTACCCATTGACAGCGTTTCCTGTAGACCTCCGAACATGGGTCTACTTAAATCCATTGACTAATATACTCGAACAGACTCGCGATGTGCTGTTCTGGGGCCAGGTTCCGAATTGGAGTATGTGGGCCGTTAACATGCTGGCTTCCTGGGTAATCTGCTGGCTTGGATTTCTCTGGTTTTGTAAAACTCGAAAGGGATTTGCAGATGTCATCTGAAATCTCTGTTCACGCGCGCGATGTCGGAAAGATTTATCAAGTCTATCGCAAGCCCATAGACCGCTTAAAGCAGATGCTCTGTTTTAAGCGCTGGAAATTTTTTACCGAATATTGGGCCCTGCGAAATGTCTCGCTGGATATTTACCGCGGCGAGACGATTGGTTTCATCGGCCGAAACGGCGCGGGTAAATCCACGCTATTGCAGATGATTTGCGGAATTCTGCCTCCAACCAGCGGCGAACTCAGCATTCATGGCCGCGTGTTTGGACTGTTGCAACTGGGTGCCGGATTCAATCCGGAATTTACAGGGCACGAAAACATTTACATGGCCGGAGCGATCGTCGGGCTTTCGACCGCCGAAATCGATCAGCGTAGCGCTGGCATCTTGGAATTTGCGGCTATTGGCGATTTTATCAATCAACCGGTTAAGACTTATTCGAGCGGTATGTATGCGCGCCTGGCTTTTGCCTTGGCCATGCATGTCGACGCCGATATTTTGATTGTGGATGAAATTCTGTCGGTCGGCGACGCGGCATTCAGTCAAAAATGCGTCCGCGCGATTCGAGATTTCAAGAAGAAAGGCACTCTGCTTTTCGTCTCTCACGACACCAACGCGGTTATTAATCTTTGCGACCGGGTTGTGTGGCTTGACGCAGGAGAAGTACGCGAAATAGGTGAAGCAAAAGTCGTCTGCCACAATTATCTGGCATCGATTGAAACTGAAAAAGATCAAGCCGGAACCTTCAAAATTGGCGGCGTCCGTAAAGCACCGCCTCCGCCGCCCGTTAAGGCCGTTAAGGACCCGCGGCACGAATTGTTAAAGGCGTCTCCTCTTCGCAACGATTTGGAAGTATTTGAGTTCGACCCAAACGCGCCCTGGTTTGGGCATAGAAAAGCCACATTAGTGGATACGGCGCTGCTGGGGCCCGATGGAAATAAAACGACCACGCTTACCGGCGGCGAAGAAGTGCGCTTGCGTATTATCGCCCGGGCCGACAAAGACATTTCGCAACCTATCCTGGGCTTCTATATTAAAGACCGTCTGGGACAGCAACTCTTTGGCGATAACACCTTTCTTTTGCACAAAGGCAAAGACCATTCATTGCTGGCGGGCGAATGTCTGGCTGCGACATTTCATTTTCAAATGCCCTATTTACATGCTGGTGATTTCTCCATTACGCCGGCAATTGCAGAGGGAACGGTGGCGGATCACGTCCAGCATCATTGGATCGATAACGCTCTTTTCTTCCGGGTCAGCAATTCACACGTCTCCGGTGGTTTGATCGGCATACCCATGCTGGACATTGTAATGGAACGTGTCGCTGATCCCGGTATGGGGCAACCGGCGGGTTTGGAGAAGAAGCATGCTTCCTGACATTTCGCGCAAACCGCAAAGAGTTATGGTTTCCGACGACATGGCCTCATTAAAAGAAGCGCGTACGCTTTACCTGGATCTAATGAAGAGCACGCTCCTTGATCTGATTTACGATCCCATTGATTTGAAAAATAGAGTCGAAGGGCGTATCTGGCCCGTGCGGTCTTACACAATGGTCGGACTTAAGCGTCTCGACAATATTCAGTCATGCATAGAGAGCGTGGTTGCAAATAATATCCCGGGCGACTTTATCGAAACAGGCGTCTGGCGAGGCGGCTCCACCATATTCATGCGGGCCGTGCTAAAGGCCTATGGCATTCTCGACCGGCGCGTCTGGGTCGCGGACTCTTTCGAGGGCCTGCCAAAACCGAACGCCGAGCTATACCCGGCCGACCTCGGTGACATGCACCACACTGTAAAGGAACTGGCTATACCGCTAGATCAGGTCCAGGCGCATTTTCAGAAATTCGGATTGCTAGACGAACAAGTTCGTTTTCTGAAAGGTTGGTTTCGCGACACGCTACCTACCGCTCCAATCGCGAAATTAGCGGTACTGCGCCTTGACGGCGATTTATACGAATCGACCATGGACGCTTTAGTGCATCTTTATCCCAAATTGTCAATTGGTGGCTACGTTATAGTCGACGACTATGGCGCGATTGACGCTTGCAGAAAAGCGATTGATGATTTCCGGCAGACTCACGGTATTGAAGAAGAAATGCATTGGATTGATTGGACTGGCACATATTGGCAGCGCAAAAAATAAACGGAGTTGTATTCACTAATGGCCAAGATTGCGTTTGGGGAAGGCCACCTCAAACTTTCATCCAACCGCGAGAAGTTCAAGGGGCAGACTATGGACGAATCAGAGAACGAAATGTGGAGTCGAATTGAAAAGTTGGCTTCCGGGTCTCAGGCTGGGGGTTTAACACCCCTCGATCTTGCCGCTCTGAAATACGTGCTTAATCATCGCATCAATCACGAACCGGCCTCGCCCCGGCAGATCATCGATGCTTTTCACAAGCAATACTACGACTCGCAAGTGTGGTCCAAAACATGGTGGAAAGGCACACCTCTTCTCAAATGTCCAATGGATCTCTGGATCTATCAGGAGATTATTCACGCGACGCAGCCTGACTTGATTATAGAGACGGGCAGTTTTCGGGGCGGATCGGCATTTTACATGGCCGAGTTACTCGGCGGGAAAGGTATAGTAATAAGTATCGATATTCAGACGTGGGACCGTACGTCGCATAAAGATGTCGTATTCCTTCAAGGCAGTTCAATTGACCCCGCTGTTATCGATCAGGTCAAGACGATCGCCGGTAATCACAAGCGTATCATGGTGATTCTGGACTCCGATCACAGCCGCGACCATGTTCTGGCCGAGCTGCAAACCTATGCGATGATGGTCACACCCGGATGCTATTTGATTATTGAAGACACAAATATCAACGGCCGCCCGGTGTTTAAAGAGCACGGGCCAGGACCCGCCGAAGCGCGCGAAGCCTTCATGTTGACGGCTCCGCCGTTCAGTATTGATGCGTCGATGGAAAAGTTTAGAATGACGTTCAATCCTGGCGGATACCTCAAGCGTAATTAAACGGTTTTTACAAAAGCTATTGAGTCCAGTGTTGTTAATGAAAGGAAAGAAGACTTGAAACGATTGGCAGTTGAATCGTTTCAAATCTTCTTTATCCACACTGGACTCATTAACTACCCGTCATGTGGCGAAGGCCCACGCTATGCCCCGCTTTTCTGAGCGTGTTTTCCTGGCTGGCCATCTCTAAATCATGCTTGACCATTAGTTCGACAAGTTCTTTAAAGCCAACTTTAGGGCTCCATTTCAGCACTTGCCGTGCTTTTGACGCATCACCGCAAAGATGATCCACTTCGGCTGGACGGAAGTATCTTTGGTCGATTTCAACGTGAGTTTTCCAATCCAGGCCGAGTAATTTAAACGTTTCTTCGAGAAATTCCCGGACTGAATGCGCTTCGCCGGTCGCAATAACAAAATCGTCCGGCTTGTCCTGTTGCAGCATTAGCCACATCGCTTCGACATAGTCGCCTGCAAATCCCCAATCGCGTCTGGCGTCCAGATTTCCAAGGTACAGCGTCTTTTGAAGTCCCAATTTAATGCGGCAGGCCGCCCGCGTGATTTTTCTAGTGACAAACGTTTCTCCGCGGCGCGGGGATTCATGATTAAAGAGAATTCCGTTGGCGATGAACATGCCGTACGACTCGCGATAATTGATTGCATAAAAATGGGCTGCAACCTTGCTGGCGGCATAGGGGCTGCGTGGACTAAACCGAGTCTGCTCGTTTTGCGGTGGTATTACACTTCCAAACATTTCCGACGACCCAGCCTGATAAAATCGAACTTCTGTTTTTGAAACGGCCATATAGTCGCGCAGTGCTTCCAAAAGTCGCAGCGTGCCGGATGCGACAATATCGGCCGTGTATTCCGGCTGTTCAAAAGACACTTTTACGTGGGACTGTGCAGCCAGGTTGTAGACTTCATCGGGTCGAACTTTCTCCAGAATCCGGCGTAGTGCCGTGCCGTCGCTCAGATCTCCGAAATGCAGGCGCAATCCGACTTTGGACTCGTGTGGATCGCGATAAAGAGCATCGATGCGCTCCGTATTGAATGTCGAGGCGCGGCGGATAATGCCATGGACTTCATACCCTTTTTCCAGAAGCAGTTCTGCAAGGTAAGAGCCGTCCTGGCCAGTCACGCCCGTAATCAGCACGCGTTTCATTTTTCTCACAACTCCTTTTGTTCGCTCTTTTCTTGCGCCCTAACTCGCGTGGAACCAGAGCATACTGATAATCTATATGGCAACTTAGTCGATTCAACATCCGTTCCCTGTTTGCCGATTCAAGGTGCGAATAGCCTCCTAAATCTCATGGCTTCGTTCGGTCATGAGCAGCGATGCAAAGAACGGTGAACGTACGGCGCAATCATGGAAAACTTTCCAGACGACAATCTAATTTGCAAGCACCGCGTCCACAACTATAATGCTTGAGCCGTTCTTTGCCAACGCACACGTTTATGAGGTGAATCTGTCGTGTCGGAAAATGGATCAGTAGACACCGTCGATACTGCGACCGAGACTGAGGAGTTGTTGCGTCATCCAATTTCTCATCAAGAACGGTCTGCGTACCGGCCCGCGGATTTTAACGAATGTGTCGATCGGATTAGTTCTTATTTCGATGAGTTTGCGCAATCCGCAGAATCATGGCGCTTGAAGAATCGGGGTTATCACTCGGAGATCGAACGACTTTACCGATATCATGTGCCGGAAGAATCGAGCGTCCTTGAAGTAGGTTGTGGTACGGGTGAACTGTTGGCCTCGCTGAAGCCATCGCGTGGACTTGGAATTGATTTAAGCGAAAAAATGATCGCGCAGGCTCGCGAGAAGTTTCCGAAATACACGTTTGTTCATTCAGCGTTCGAAGCTCACGAAGTCACTAACCAGAAATTCGACTATATTGTCATTTCGGATACTCTCTCCTTTGTTTATGACATCCTCGCCCTATTTAAGGCTCTAAAGCCCTATTGTCATTCCAGAACCCGAATTATTATCAACATTCACAGCCGCCTTTGGCAGCCTGTGTTGTCTTTTGCCGAGGTATTAGGATTGAAGTATCGCAAGCCGGTGCTGAATTGGGTGACCACTGAAGACGTAACGAACCTTTTAGATCTGGCGGGCTTTGAGACGATCAGTACGGATTCGCGCATGCTTCTTCCGGCGCGGATTCCATTACTTTCACGTTTCTTGAATTCGGCCATTTCCCCGTTTTTCCCGTTTAAATTCCTTTGCCTGACGAACTGGGTTGTCGCACGTTTGCCAGCGGATCCGATCAAATCCGATGCGGCGTTAAAGCCTACGGTTACCATTGTTTGCCCCTGTCGCAACGAAGCTGGCAACATTCCCAGGATCGTTGAACGATTGCCTCTGCTGGGATCGCACACCGAATTAATTTTCGTCGAGGGCCATTCCAAGGACGACACTCTTGCTGCGTGCCACAAAGCAAAGGCGGATAATCCGCATCTCGATATCTCCGTCTATCAACAGACCGGCAAGGGAAAGAAAGACGCTGTCTGGCTAGGATTTCAGCACGCGAAGGGTGATATTCTGATGATTTTGGATGCAGACATCACGGTCACTCCAGAGGAATTACCGGCATTTTATGAGGCTATTGCTTCCGGACGCGCGGAATTTGTCAACGGATGCCGTCTGGTTTATCCGATGGAGGGGAAAGCAATGCGATTTCTCAACCTCCTTGCTAACAAATTCTTCAGTTTTACGTTCAGTGCTCTAATAAGCCAGAACGTTAAAGACACACTATGCGGGACGAAAGTAATGCTTAAATCGGATTATCTGCGTCTCGTCGCGGGACAATCTTACTTCGGAGAATTTGACCCGTTCGGAGATTTCGATCTGCTGTTTGGAGCCGCAAAGCTAAGCTTGAAAATAGTCGATTTGCCGATTCGATATCGAGCGCGCACGTATGGCGAAACGCAAATCAGTCGATTCCGCCATGGTTGGATGTTGCTGAAGATGTGCGCCTACGGACTTTTGCGATTGCGGATGCGCTGACCTATCCACTCTTTTTTTCGAGTACGACCAGCATGCGCATGCCGGTCCCCCAGTTTGCAAATGGCCGGGTCAGCAGGTCCTCCAAACCGACAAGCGTATTAAAGCCAAACGCGGGAACAAAGGATCGGTAATTGAAACCGCCTGTCATCGGGTAGAGCAGGAACCCGAATTTTTCCGTTTGGACGAGCTTTAGTTTCGGGACCCGTGACAATGTTTCCGCACGTTTTTTATAGAACAGAATTTCAGGAATTGCGATATTCGCGAAGGTATGTCCCGGGTCAGGCTCGGGCGGCGTACCATCCAAACCGAATAGGTCCCATTTGAAATCGAGCGTCTCGTGATGCGACGTTCCATAAACAATCTTTGACCAGAGTGTGACGGCGGGTTCGCACAGGACCAGATGTCCACCCGGCTTCAATGCAGTGGCGCATTGCCGGAGAAATTCCAGTGGCCGCTGAAAGTGATGAATGGCATCGAAAACGACAAAATTTCCGACTTCGTTTTCCGCAAAATTAATGTTTTGCGCATCCATAACGCGGTCAATCCACGGACCACTTTTGAACACATCCGTTGAAATGCATTCGGGGTAATATTCCTTGAAATTTCCGCTGCCGGATCCGATCTCCACTGTCGGGCTTTTATCGGATAGTGACGAAACCACCTTTGCGTACCATCGTTCATAGAGTATGCGCAATACCTTTTTTTCTTTCCAGAGCCTCCGCTGCAGGGCGATCTCATCCTCGTAATTATCAAGCTGCTGCTTGGGCATGGAATGGCCTCTGGCTTCGAGATGTATGTGCCTATTTTGATAGGCTTTTTTTTTAAAATGAGATGCAGCGCGAAACCTCGCCGGGCGTTTGCCGGTTTCAGCGAAGTCATTCCGGCTTAAAATAATTGCCGGACTTCGGGGCCGCAGGACAACTTACTTGCCTGCCGGCCGGCAGCCCGAAATTCGAATCGATCCCGCAATTCTTCTAAAAGGTGTGGATTCCAAGGCGCGTTCGAGAAGCTTGACCGCACCGATGCAGAAACTTGGCGTCGAGGGGTGAAGAAATTCAAAGGGCTCGCATACATCCACTTCCATCCCTGCATCAGTGAACAGGCGGCGCAGTTCATGCACGCGAAACGCCGTTTCGTGCTCGGTCACATGGCGCCATTTTTTCACGAATCCGATATGCCGCTCCGTCCAGACCTGAGGGTTGGACATGTTCGGTTCGCTGAATGCAAATCGGCCGCCGGGCTTGAGAAGCGAGAAGGTGTTCTTGAAGCACAACTCCATGTTGACGTGATGCAAAACGCTGACGCCGACGATGGCGTCGAAGGCGCGGCCGGTCAGGCCTTCGCCCGTTTCGATATTGCCGACAACGATCTCGGCTTTGTTCTTCGTGCGCTGCCTGCACACATTCGCCGTGGCTTCGCTGAGCTCGACCGCAGTCAGCTTGCAGCCCGACGCCAGCAGACGCGTTGTAAATTCGCCGGTGCCGCAACCCAATTCGAGACAGGTAGCATCCGGTTTCAAACCGGCGTTCTTGATCAGGAATTCGGCCCGGCGCGATGCCCGGATGGAACCCGCAGGGCCGCTCCAGCCCCAGGCAGATTCTTCCCAGCCGCAATCGAGCAGTACGTTCCCCTGGCGCCGCTCCTCGGCATAGCGCGCCTCACTCGCTTCCACCGACAAGTCTTTTTTCGCAATCATGGCAGAAAAAATATCGTTTTTTTTTCGATTAACAAGCGGAATTCAAGCAGTCCGGAACTATCGTCGGCGGGTGGGCGGGGTCGATACATTTGCAGCTTTACCGCGTGTACTATGTCGCCCCTTGCCGTTAAGGGTTCCGCGACCGGAGTGTCGCGCTTTTGCGTTTACTCCTTATTCAAGTGACTCGTTCCACTCATCGAGGCGTAACGGTTCGCCTTCGGTCCGCCCCAATTCCAACCACCGAAAACTGGACCAACGCCATTGCTCGGGCGATTTTATCAATAGCGGCAGGCGCCGGTAACATGAAAATGTCAGGAAATGTGTGGGCCGGGGTAGTCATGGCGG